>Ga0210051_1002457_pt1 | contig 18627 bp, 18 predicted proteins | sample CryGey092014_all_FD_185464 | JGI IMG/M metagenome (GOLD analysis project Ga0210051, IMG submission 185464) | Groundwater microbial communities from aquifer - Crystal Geyser CG23_combo_of_CG06-09_8/20/14_all (SPAdes) (version 2) | ecosystem: Environmental > Aquatic > Deep subsurface > Groundwater... | reverse complement strand
ATTTGAGAAAGACTACTCAAAAAGAGAAACTCTGAGAGATAAAAGAAAAAAAGCTCTCAAACTGAGACGCCAATTACTCTTACAGGAGTAAAATGGACATTGAAACTTAATTGTTCAGTGGTTTAAGAGAAATAATTTTTAAAATCATCCCAGTTAAATATATTAAGATTTAACGGGACAAGAAAATATGCAAAAAATGAAAATCGGGGTTTTGTTTTTGGCTATCTTGGTTTTGGCGGGTTGTTCGCAGACTGATATAGTAAAAAACACCGTGGATAATCCAGTTCTGAATCCAGTGGCTGAAACGCAACAAATGCTGGATATAAAAAACAAAGCACAACAAGATATTCAAAATGCGACGGGCGAAGAAAATGAAAGGTTAAATAATACACTTAATGATAATAATATGAGTGATGTAGCAAAAACACTGGGAGATAATTCGGCATTGGTGAAAAAATATACCGGGGCGGTTTTGAAAACTAGTCTGGGAGACATGCAATTCAAGTTTAATAATGCCGCAACACCAGTGACGGTCGGGAATTTTTTGAAATTGGCTAGCGCAGGCTTTTATGATGGTCTTAAATTCCATCGCGTAATCAAAGGCTTTATGATTCAAGGTGGTGATCCAAATTCCAAGGGCGCGAATGTAAGTAATTGGGGGATGGGCGGACCGGAATATCGTTTCAAGGATGAACTGACAGGAAAGGAAACTTATCCGCAAGGCACTTTGGCGATGGCCAATGCCGGACTGGACACTAATGGCAGCCAATTTTTCATCGTAACCGCTAGTCCGGCCGCGCAATTGCCGCCAAGCTACACCGTCTTTGGTTCAGTCATTTCCGGCATAGATGTGGCGCTCAAAATCGAAAATGTAAAAACAACCACCAATGATCGACCGGTGGAGGATGTGGTGATTCAGGGTGTGGAGCTTTTGGAGAAGTAGAAATTTTAGCTAATAGTAGAAAACCCGCTGAAAGGCGGGTTTTTGCTATTTGCAAGCGAAACTTGACGGGTATGAATATAGTGATATAATAACACTGTAAATAGTAAAAACAAAAATATGGTAGAAATATTAACACTGCCGCAAAAAATAATTCAAGAAAAAATTTATTACATCCGAGGCGAGAAAGTGATGTTTGATCGGGACTTAGCAGTGCTATATGGCGTGGAAACAAAAGTGCTCAATCAAGCAGTAAAAAGAAATGCAACAAGATTTCCTGATGACTTTATGTTTCAATTAAACAGCAAAGAAGCCGAAATATTTTCAAGGTACCAATTTGGCGCCTTGAACAAAGATGATGATAAATATTCAAGGTCACAAATTGTGACCTTGAAGAGAGGTGAGAATATAAAATATTTGCCATTTGTTTTTACTGAACAAGGGGTGGCGATGCTTTCAAGTGTGTTGAAAAGCGAAAGAGCTGTACAGGTGAATATTCAAATTATGCGGACTTTTACGCAAATAAGAAAAATGTTGATTTCGCACAAAGATTTGCGAGAAAAATTGGAGCTGCTGGAGAAAAAATATGACAAAAAATTCAGGGTTGTTTTTGAAACCCTGGGAATGCTTCTCAAGGAAGACGCAAAACCAGCGAAGCGCATCGGTTTTGGCGGATAAAAAAAAGAGGCAGGGTCGTTGTTTTGACACCTGCCTTGTAAAATTGAGTACGAGTCATCTTATTTTAGCTGTTGAAGAAGCTTTAGTTTATTTTCTTGCAATTTAATAAGGTGATTAACTAACTTAGTTCTTTTTTTGGAGGGGGGCATTAATCTAGGCACAAAACCAATTGTGATGGTTTTGGCTACATAGATTATTGGATTGCCTTCCCATATCTCTCCCTTTTCTCCGATATTGTCCCTATCTTGGAGGGTAAATACATTGGCAAATTTGCACAATCGGTTGCCCAGCCAAAGCTGTTTTTCAATAATCAATTGGCAGTCTCTGAGTATCTCATCAATATCACCCATTTCGGGATTATATCTTCCAGAACTGCAAAGAACAAAAAACTCATTTTGGTAAATTGGTTTAAAGGGATTGACAAATTGATCCGCTGGGACGGGACGGGGGAAATTGGATACAGTGAAACTAGCATGTTCTTCAACAGAAAAGCCGATGTGTTCACGGGGATCAATTAGAATTTCTGCACGGGTGATGGTAAGGGAGCTTCCCATTTTGCGTTCTATTTCTTCATGTAACTTTATAACGCCCGAAATGTCAGTAAATTTTAAAAATCCATCACCGCTGGGCGGGAATTCTATAGAGATGGTGTTATCTGAAAGAGTGAATTTGGAATAAGCTTCATTGGGGCTACTTAACAAATATAAGCGATGTAAGTTCATGGCGCACCTCGTATTTTTTTAAGGATCATATCAGCGTTATTGCTGAATAGAGAAGTTTATACTTTTTTAAATAAACAGTCAATAAATATAACTAAAATTAAGAATGATATTGACAATTTACTTTACTTAGGCTAAGATTAGATTGTAAATAAGTAGTCGTATTTGACGACTAAATAACGAAATATGAATTTAGAAAAAATATTGGAAAATTATGGATTAGAAAAAAAACAAGCTCAATTGTATTTGATTTGCTTGGAATTGGGTTCTGCTTCAGCATATAAAATAGCTAAAAGAGCAGGCCTGCCTCGCTCTACTTGTTATGAAGTTCTAGAATTTTTATGGGAAAAAGATTTGGTCTCAATTTTTTATAAAAAGAAGGTGAAAATTTTTAATGCTGAAGATCCCCAGAATGTTATTGCGCTAGCTAAGGAAAAAATTGAACTGTTTGAAGAGGCTATTCCACAATTCGCTGCTCTTTATGGAAATGTAAAAATAAAGCCAGCGACTCGTTTTTATCAAGGCAAGGACGGAATGAAAATTATTTTGGAAGAAATGTTGAAAGATAGGGGAAAAGAAATTTTAAGTTTTGGTTCAGCTAAGGATTATGTAGAATATCTGGAAAGTTATTGGCCTAGATTTCTCGAAAAAAGACTTAAAAATAAAATTCTTATTCGCTCTATTCTTCGAGAATCTCCAGAGGCTAAAATAAGAAAAGAATTGGGAGTGCAGCAATTGCGAGAAGTGAAAATACTGCCATCTAAATATGAACATCATGGCTTAACTGTAATATGGAGTAATAAGGTCGCTATGTTTTCTTTTCAAAAAAATGAAATGGCACTGGTAATAGAAAGTCAAGAAATAGCCCAGACGCAAAAGGTTATGTTTAATTTTATGTGGGACTCTTTAGAATAGGTAGGATTGTAATATATTTATATTTAGCTATATACTTAACATATGAGTGAAAAACTTAAAAAACTGGTAGTTATTGACGGTAATGCGATTATTTATCGCTCGTTTCATGCTTTGCCGCCGCTGACGATGGAATTGGGGTGTTCGCTTAGATATGTTAAAATAGCCTAGGAAATGAGAAATATTTTATATTAAAGTTTATTGTATGAATCAGGATCAATTGCAAAAATTGCTTGAAGAGATTGTTAAATTGCCAAGCGAAACAGAATGGGTTGAATTTAAGGCTAGCTATTTTGATGCTAAAAACATAGGAGAAAAAATAGCGGGACTTGCAAATAGCGCATGTCTTTTTGACAAATCTTTTGCTTATTTAATTTTTGGTATAAATGACGGAGATCATGCTGTGCTGGGAACAAAATTTGATTTTAAAAAAGAGAAAATAGGAAATGAGGATGTGGAAAATTGGATTATTCAAAGGTTAAATCCAAAGCTTGATTTCAGAGTCTATGATTTTATATATGAGGATAAAAAAATAATTCTATTTGAAATACCTGCTGCCATTGATCGACCCGTGGCTTTTACAAATAAAGAATATGTCAGAATCGGCAGTATAAATAGGGAGCTTAAGGAATTTCCTGATAAAGAAAGAAAAATATGGAATAATTTCAAAAATAAAAACTTTGAGAAAGAAATTGCCAAGCAGAATGTTTCTGATGATGAAGTTCTAAATTTGCTTGATTATTCAAAATATTTTTCTTTAACGCAACAATCATTGCCTTCAGATAAGGCTGGATTTTTAGATAGGATGGCTCAAGACAAGTTAATAAATAGAAAAACTGAAAATACATTTGATATTACAAATTTAGGGGCAATACTCTTTGCTAAAAATATTAAAGAATTTGATACCGTAAAAAGAAAATCGATAAGAGTTATAATTTATAAAAATAAAGATAGAATACAAATAATCAAAGAACAAGACGGAACTTTGGGATACGCAGTTGGGTTTACTGGTCTTGTTGAATATATTAATGATAAATTACCTTCAAATGAGGAAATAAAAAAAGCTCTTAGGGTTGAGAAAAAAATGTATCCAGAGGTGGCGATAAGGGAGTTGGTTGCCAATGCTTTGATACATCAGGACTTTAAGGAAAAAGGCGCAGGGCCCATGATAGAAATTTTCAGTGATAGAATTGAGATAACCAATCCAGGTAAGCCGCTTATAAGCACAGATAGATTTATTGATCATCCGCCTCAATCAAGAAATGAAGATCTAGCAGCTTTTATGAGGAGAGTAAAAATTTGCGAGGAAGGTGGAACTGGCATAGACAGAGTTATTTCTCTCATTGAATTATTTCAACTTCCTGCTCCAAAATTCGAGTCTCTGGAAAACTTTACAAGAATTACAATATATTCTCATAAAAAATTAAATGCAATGGATAGAGAGGATAAAATAAGGGCTTGCTATCAGCATTGCGTTTTGAAGTATCTTTCGAATGAAAAAATGACAAATTCTTCCCTGAGAGAAAGATTTGGTATTGGTGAAAAAAATTATCCAGCAGCATCTAAAATTATTAGAGACACATTGAATGAAGAGCTCATAAAAGAATCAAATAAAACAAAAGAATATATTCCGATTTGGGCATAGATATCATGTAGCGGGCATGTATTAAAAAGCTAATATTTGATAAAAAAACTGCTCAAATAAGGCATTTTTAATGTAGTGGGCATGTAACAAACAGCCAATATTTTACCAAAGCTTGCTTTAAATAAAGGATTATATATGTAATAATAGCTAGTATTATGAGTGAAAAACACGAAACCCCAGTGAAATCATCCGCCTCCGGCGAAATTTCACGGGGCAAGAAACTAGTAGTGATTGACGGCAATGCGATTATTCATCGCTCGTTTCATGCTTTGCCGCCGCTGACGACCAAAAAGGGCGAGTTGGTGAACGCGGTGTATGGATTCGCTTCGACCTTGCTCAGCGTGATTGAAAGGTTTCAGCCGGACTATATTCTGGCGACTTTTGATTTGAAAGCACCGACTTTTCGGCATAAGGAATATGCGGAATATAAGGCGACGCGTGTCAAAGCGCCGGATGAATTGTATGGGCAAATTGAACGGGTGAAAGAATTGGTGCGCGCTTTCAACATTCCGATTTATGAAAAAGAGGGGTTCGAGGCGGATGACGTGATTGGTACTGTGGTGAAACAATCGGAAGTGTCGGGCGCAGACATTGAAAATATTATTGTGACCGGAGACCTAGACACCTTGCAACTGGTGAGTGACAAAACCAAAGTTTATGCCCTGCGTCGCGGCATTACTGACACAGTTTTGTATGGCGCACCGGAAGTTGTCGTGCGTTTTGGTTTGCAACCCAATCAGATGATTGACTACAAGGCGTTGCGCGGCGATGCGTCAGATAACATTCCCGGCGTCAAAGGGATTGGTGAAAAAACGGCCACGGATCTTTTGCAGAAATATGTGTCATTGGAAAAAGTTTATGAAAATTTGGCGGAAATCAAAGGCGCCGTGAAAGATAAATTGGAAAAAGACAAAGCCATCGCTTTCAAAAGTAAATGGCTGGCCACAATTGTTTTGGACGCACCGGTGAAATTGGATTTGGCGCAAGCGATGACGCACGAGTTTGATCGAGCGACCATTGTGGGGTTGCTTCAGGAATTGAATTTCTTTAGTTTAATCAAAAGGTTGCCAGGGCAAGCGGGTTCGGGAGGACCGTCCTCTGATGCGCTACAGGATTCCTCGAGGACGGTCCTCGGAGGCGTAAAAGACTTCAAATTCGAGGTGATAACTAAGGAAAAATTGGATGAATTTATTGCAACACTGAATGGCGTGGAAGAAATTGCACTTACGCTCAAAAAAACGGCTGGGAAATATTTCGAAAGCCAGATTGAAGGCATTGCGATTGAACATAAAACCGGTCGCGCGGGCTTTGTAGAATATTCTGCGGAAAATTTTGCCAAACTGAAAAATGTTTTGGAAAATGAAAAAATCAGAAAGATTGGTTATGACTTGAAATTGGATATGGAAATCTTGCGAGTGTTTGGGATTGAACTAAAAAATGTTTATTGGGACATCATGCTATCGGCCTATGTTTTGAATCCTGGTGGAAAAACGGATTTAGCGAATATTGTTTTGGAAGAGTTGGGCGAAGAGATGGAAATGAATAATAAAAAAGGCCAGTTGGGGCTGGAGATTGAATCCAAAGAACAAGTAGCACAAAAAGTTTGCCATCGAGCGGATTATATATTTAAATTGAAAAACATCCATCAGAAAAAAATTCAAGACATTAGCGCCACGCAAAAAGAAAGGGGACTAAGTCCCCATAAGGGGGACTTAGTCCCCACACTGGAAAGTGTTTTTCAAAAAATCGAAATGCCACTGGTGGAAATTTTGGCGCGCATTGAAGATAATGGCATCCGCCTTAATAAAATAATTTTTGCCGGCATTTCGGAAAAAATAACTAAGCGCATTGTGAATTTGGAAAAAAGTATCTATGAATTGGCCGGAGAATCGTTTAATATTAATTCTCCCAAACAAGTCGGTGAAATTCTTTTTGGCACTTTGAAGATTTCCACAGACAACATCAAGAAATTAAAAACCGGTTTTTCCACCGCGTCGGCCGAACTGACTAAATTGCGCGGGGAACACAAAATTATTGAAAAAATCGAGGAATATCGGGAAATTTTTAAATTAAAAACTACTTATTTGGATGCCTTGCCTCTTTTGACAGATGAACGGTCGCGCATTCACACTTCGTTTAATCAAGCGGTGACCGCCACCGGCCGCTTGTCTTCTTCGGAACCGAATTTGCAAAACATTCCCATTCGCACGGATGTCGGCCAACTTTTGCGCACAGCTTTTGAAGCAGAAAAGGGCTATCGACTGGTCGGCGCTGATTATTCGCAAATTGATTTGCGCGTCGTGGCGCATGTGTCGGGTGACAAAAATATGATTGACGCTTTTGTGGCCGGCGAAGACATTCATCGCGCGACAGCGTCCATTGTGAACAAAATTCCAGTTTCGCAAGTGACGGAAAAAATGCGCAGCAAGGCGAAGGCGCTGAATTTCGGCATCATCTATGGCATGAGTGTCTTTGGCTTTTCTGCTTCGGCGGGCATCGATCGGGAAGAAGCCAAAAATTTCATCAATGAGTATATGGAAAAATTTTCCGGTGTGGCCAAATATATGCGCGACACCAAAGAATTTGCTAAAAAGAATTTGTTCGTTGAAACAGAAATCGGCCGTCGCAGAAACATTGCGGAAATAAATTCACCGAATTTCCAAGTGCAAAACGCAGCGGAAAGAATGGCTATCAATATGCCTATTCAGGGTATGGCCGCCGACATTATGAAATTGGCGATGCTTTCCGCGGAAAAAGTGGTGGCGCAATACGCCGGCCAAGTCCGCACGGTTTTGCAAGTGCATGATGAACTTTTATTTGAAGTGGAAGAAAAAATTGCAGAGGACTTCTCTCAAAAAATAAAAATAGCGATGGAGCAAGTCTATAAACTCAAAGTTCCGTTGGTGGTGGATGTGAAGGTGGGGGATAATTGGGGGGAGATTTAGTTTTCTTCTAGGCCATTTTTAATTAAGATGTCCAAAAAATCTTTAAGTTCAAATCCGGCGACACGCGCAGCGCACGGTGCAATGCTAGTTTTTGTCATTCCGGGAATAGTATTTATTTCTAAAAAATATAGTAGATTATTTTTTTTGTTCCAAATAAAATCGGCTCGAGCTAGATCGCGACAACCAATAGCCTCGAATATTTTTTTGGCATGAGATTGTATCTTCCTAGTAATGTTTGGTGGAATTTGTGCGGGGCAGATCTCTTCACTGCCATCTTTACGATATTTCGCTTTGTAATCAAACCACGCTGAAATGCGTGGTTTGATTTCTACAACAGGCAATATTGATAATTTATTTCTCCCCATAATTGCAACAGTAAGTTCTCGTCCGGCAATAAATTCTTCTAATAAAACCTGCTTACCCCATCGAAAAGCTTCCTTTAGGCCGGTAATAAATTCACCTTTGTTTTTAGTAATATTAGCTCCAACAGAACTACCAAGCTCATTGGGTTTTATAACAATCGGAAATTTTAAATGCCGAATTATTTTCGAATAATTTATTTTTTCGCCGTGTTTTATCAGAAGGCCCTTAGCAATGTTTAGCCCAGTATTTTTGGCGACTATTTTTGTTTTAAATTTGTTCATGGCTAAAGCGCTAGCAAGAACATCAGAAAAAAGATATGTGATTTGGTATGATTCTAAGATAGCTTGTAAACACCCATCTTCCATAAAGGTTCCGTGACCGACTATCATCGCTAGATCGATTTTGTTTTGTAGGATTGATCTGTTCCATTTTCCAGCGCGAGAAATTTTTATTGGCAAGATTGCATATTTTTGTTTATCCAGATGTTCTATTACTTCCCTAGCTGATCGCAGAGAGATAGTATGTTCTCCGCTTGGTCCGCCAAAAATTACTGCAAGTTTTATTTTTTTAATCATAGTTTTAGAGTTTTTTAAAATAGAGCCGCCCATATTTAAAGAGCGGCTCATCTTGTAACTTAGAAAGGGAGTATCATTGGATGGTGATATGTGAATGTTCAACGGAATGAAGTCTAGCGTCAATATTTCTGCACTGAAAGAAAAAGTATTGAGAAACCTCCTGATTATTATATGCAGGTATTTCAGATAGTTCTTTTAATAAGTCTTCTTCTAGAGTTTTCAGGATTTGCGCATCCTTCTCCTTTGCTGCTGCGTTTTTGTATTGATCAAGTTTTTCCCAGATTTTCTTCATATACTGTTGATCGTTTTGTAACATAGTACACCTCCCAAAATTAATAAATTCCGTGTCAGAAGTATATTTATAACCAGTATACCTAGGGGCAGATCAATAAGATATTATTTGTACATTTTCCACAGTTTTTCAAAAATCCAAGCCTGTGCCTCAGCAAAAGCCTTAGATTTAACAATGAATCCTTGAATATCATCCACAAATTCAAGCATTGCGATCTTATCGCAATAAATGTAGATTTCATTTGTGAAAGGAATTTCTTTTTCATTGATAATTTTTGTTTCGCGCAATGACATGCCATCACTTTTTTTAAGCGCATGAGCTTCGGGTGTGTCGGGAGTTAATACTCTGATTCTGATATTTTTTTTCATTCTTTCACGAATGAATTCCTTGTGATCAATACTAGTAAAAACTCTCTTTTCCTCTTTTTGGTTAGAAAAAACAAGCAGTTCTCCTTGGCAATAATCCAAAATGTCATCCGTAATTTGCTTGAGCCCATCCTTACCAGAAAAAAATTGTAGCACTGGCTGGTTATTTTTTTGAGAGTATTCTGCTAAAAGCTCAGGTAATTGATCTTCAATAAGAAGAGACTGATTCCTAAACTTCTTTGTTTGTGTTCGAAGACGACTTAGCACCGCTTGGGGTGGTCGGGCGCAAACAAGTTTTTTGCAACCAATTTCTTCTTCATCGATTAGTCCAGCAGTTTTCAGCTGTTCTAACGCCAAATAGGCTGAAGAACGATCGATTTTGATAGTGCCGGCAATTTTTCCAACACTAGCATAACCCTTAGTGTAACTGGCTAAATAAAATTTTATAGCATTAGAATTAAGGCCTAATAATTTCAATGCTTTTTGAATTTCCTCTAGCGTGTTCATAGTATAAGTTAAGTTAGTCATTATTGTACAATTATACTACACTGAATTTAATTTTTTGTCAAAAAATGCCTTTTTTAAGACTAAAAGCGACAATATAAAGTGTTGATTGAATATCTACAAATATAAGAGATATTTGTTCATAAGCTTAAAATTCCATTAGATATGAAAGTGGGGGATAATTGGGGAGAGATTTGATTTGACTTTTCGTATCATATGTGATACGATTAGAGCATACAAATGATACGATTATATGAAAAATTCCCTAAACAAGCTAAATAAAAGACAGGAAAATATATTGGAAATCCTTGAAAAAGGGGAATTTTTTTCGGTTAGCGGGATTATTGAAAATTTACAATTAGTTTTTGGGAAAATATCCAAGCCGACAATAAATCGCGATCTGGAAATGCTTATCAAATCAGGCTTTATAATTCGACAAGGCAAAGGGCGGGCAACTGTTTATGAAATTTCCAAACATTATAATCTCATAAAGCCCATAGACAACGATGCTTATTTCAAAATCGAAACAGATAAGCGAAAGGCTGGGGACAGGTTTGATTTCAGTGTTTTTTCTTTTTTGAAAGATGTTTTTACTTTTTCCGAAAAAGAATATCTGAAAAAAATAAATAAAAAATACCAGCATAATATTGAGAATATTTCTGAGTCCGCGCAAAAAACGGAATTTGAAAGGTTGATGATTGAATTGAGCTGGAAATCATCCCAAATTGAAGGCAACACCTATACGCTTTTGGAAACAGAATCGCTTATCAAGGAAAATAAAGAAGCCAGCGGATACAAAAAAGAAGAAGCGACGATGATTCTTAATCATAAAAAAGCGCTGGAATATATCCGTAAAAATAAAAATATTTTTCAGAAAATTACTGTTTCTAAAATAGAGGACATCCACTCTATATTGACGCAAGATTTAAAAATATCGCACGGGCTTCGCAAATCTCCGGTTGGAATTGTTGGAACAAAATATCGCCCGCTCGATAATCAATTTCAAATCAAGGAGGCGCTGGAAGAAACTTGCAAGTTGGTAAATTTGGAAAAAGATCCTTTCGCCAAAGCAATTATTCTTTCAGTTATGATTGCATATATTCAGCCTTTTGAAGATGGCAATAAAAGAACTAGTCGCATGGTTAGCAATGCTATTCTAATGGCGCAGAGTATCTGTCCGCTTTCCTATCGAAGTGTGGATGAGGTTGAATATAAAAAAGCCGTTATCCTTTTTTATGAACAGAATAATATCAGTTATTTCAAGCAGCTATTTATTGAGCAATTTGAATTCGCAGTAGATAATTATTTTTTGTCTGGTAGAAAATAAAAACATGGAAAGAATGTGGCCGACAATTGAAAAAGTTGCAACAGCAGCCAAGAAATGGGCGCATGAGCTTATGCCTTTTTGGGCTAAAAGAATTAAATCCACTAGTGAACTGAAGAGAAGGGGTTTTGAAAAATTCGATGATTTCAGGGTGGAGCAGGTTGTTGTGGATAGAATTTCTAAAGTGGAAAAAGCATGTCCCTATTTGTATGGTGATATCGATATTATCGTGGATAAGCAAATAAGCGGAACAATGGTCATTGATTCGTATTTGTTGGGGGATGAACCGACGGAAGTTGAATGGTTTGTTGAAGTAAGAACTTCTAAAGCAGCCAGGGTGGGGAAAATGGAATATTCTGAGCATGGGAATGGCTATCCTAAGGGATATTATCCTGGCGGCGAAAACTATTACTTAACCTATGGGTTGAAAAAGAAAGGGCGCAATGAAGGAGATGTGTATTGGTTTGGAAAGGATGCGGGGGCACCGTATTTTGTTCAAGTGCGTGGTCATCAGCTGGGATTGGATGATTACCCGCTTTATATTAATGGTGTTTATGAATTTGGAAAAGATGCTGCGGGCAATAGAGCATATGAAAGTATACACAGATACAGAGAGCCATATTTAAAATATTTTGAAAGCTTGAGTAATAGGGTTTCTGCGGAAATAGCTGTTTATATAAAAAAATATGCACTGCCGGAATTGGCTGTAAAAGAAAACGCGATTGGAAAAAAATTTGAAGTCAGTCCGGATGCTTCCGATGATTCACAGGATAGGCTGGATGTTGAGCTGGCGGAATCATTTTCTCAGGGCGAGATCGATGGAAAATATGTATATCTTTTGGGCGGGGCGGAAAAATTTTTGGAAATTTCCAAGAGCGAGGAATATAAATTACACGGTGAAGAGGTTGGTATCATCAAAGAAAATATTGCCGAAATAGCCGGCAGCCTGCAAGGAGAAATCTATGATCTTGGCTGTGGTGATGGGAGCAAAGCCAGAATGATTATGGAACAACAGCGCAAAGATGGCGCCAGTCCGATTTATCATCCGGTAGATGTCTCTCCGCATATGGTTTTTGAAGCGGCCGCTGATGCTTCCGCAGAGGTTGAAACGGCCGGCTTTATTTTTGATTTTACACGCGACTTCAAAGAAAAAATTCAGACTGCTCACAACAGCTTCATGTTGTTGGGCAACACTTTGGGCAATGGCGACGGCAGGTATCAAGAAAACTTGTTGTGAAACATTTTGGAAGCGATGAAAGGCGGGGATAGTTTAGCGGTGGGAGTGCAGTTGAGTTATGATTTTGCGGCAATATTAAAAATGTATCAAACTCCGCAGTCAATCAACTTTGCTCGGCCAATGCTGGAAAATCTGGGAATAATGGCAGAAGATGCGGAGATTTTTGTGTCCGGTGACGAGGAAAAACGGGAAATCAGTTTGAATATTAAAATTTTGCAGGACAAGGAAATTCAAATTGGAAAGTCACGCATAAAACTTGAAGCCGGGAAAACAATCAGCCTAATTGTTTCTCATAAATATGAAATTCCCGAAATGGAAAAACTATCCGAAGCTGCCAAACTTACCATAAAAAATAAATTCTTGAACGCCGACCAGTCATATGCAGTGTTTTTGATGGAAAAATGATTTTTTGTGGCGACAAAGTAATATTTTTTTGATACAATTTCTTGATTGAAATTGTATTTTATATCGAGTTCTTTAAAGGGGTGGGGGCGCCAAATATTTGGCAAGAATAAACTTAGGGAAGGTGTCGTATGGCTTCTAATATGTATTGGGCTACGATCAGGGAAAATGCTATGAGAAATATAGATCCGGCAAGCAATTCTAGAGCACCCGGCAGGGATACGATAGCAGCCGCAATGTCTCAGCAAAAAGAAAAAGGTATTAAGGGTAGAATTAGATATCTTACTGCACAAGGCGCGCGGCCGGGACTTATAGTTCATATGAAGCGGACCGGGAGTCTTAAAATAATGGCTAGCATTAACGCTAACGGCCAAGTCTTCATGGATGGTGTGCGCATCCCGTGTTCACCTTATGATTATGATCTTATACAGGGGTTTTGATATGGGGGTTCATGCAAGTTTGCGTGAACCCCCTTAAAAATGCCTAAAATTGATAGGCTAAAAAAATAATGTTAGTATGGCAATATCAATTACTTGGAAAATTTGAGAAATAAAAACTATAAGCCATAAACTAAAAACTAATCAATATGCCAGAATTACCCGAAGTTCAAACGGTTGCGGATGATTTAAATCAAAAAATCAAAGGTGATGTCATCACTGATTTTTGGAGTGAGTGGCCAAAAGCGATTAAGGGAAAATCACTGGCGGAATTTAGCAAAGAAATTGTGGGGAGAAAAATTTTGGGCGCGCGCAGGATTGGCAAGAATATTTTTATTGATCTGTCAGGCGACAAGACTTTGTATATTCATTTGAAGATGACAGGGCATTTGCTGGTGAAGCCAGCAAAATCCAAAATCCAAAATCCAAATGTCAAATCAAATCCAAAATCCAAAAATTATTTTGAGGATAAGGTTAACCAGTATATACGGCACAAATGGTATTTGACCGATACGAAACTACGAAACATTGACGAATCTACGAACAAAAAATCAAATGTTATAAAAAATTTCGTAGATTCGAATTCCTACCTGCCGGACAGGCAGGCATTCGTAGGTTCGCATCGGTATGACAAAGTTATTGAATTTTCGGATGTGCGGAAGTTTGCCAAGATTGTGCTGGATGATACGGAGAAAATTGCCGAACTCAAAGAAATTAAAGCGCTGGGCGTGGACGCAGTGAGCCAGGAATTTACATTTCAAAAATTTGATGAGATTTTGGATCAGAAAAAGAACGCACTCGTCGGAATTTTATTGATGGAGCAAAATCTAATTGCCGGCATCGGCAACATTTATCGCAGTGAGATTTTATTTGACGCCGGTATTTTACCGGCCAGAAAAGCAGCGGATATTTCAAAAGTGGAAAGAAAAAAACTATATAAAGTTATCGGTAAAATCCTAAAAAAAGCTATTGAAATGCGGGGAACTTCAGATTCTGATTATCGTGACACGGATGGCGCGCCCGGTGGATTCCAAAAAGTTTTGCAAGTCTATCGCAAGGCTGGTGAAAAATGCAAAAAATGTGATACAATGATAGAGCGAAAAACAATTGGACAACGAGGGGTTTTCTTTTGTCCAAAATGTCAAAAATAAGTAATCTCTACGAATTACCTGCCTGTCGGCAGGCGAATTAGCACAAATATATAATTTTTAAAATAAATAAAAATGGATAATAAAAAGAAAATTGTTGTTGCTGTGGTAGCAATAATTATTGTGGCGGGGGGATTTTATTTTTTCTCCAAGTCAAAAAAAGAAGTTAAAAAAATAGATATCAAAAATGATCAGGCACAAAACTATCCAGTTGCTAACGAAGGGCCGGTTAGTTCGATTTCCGGATTGGCTTGCGAAAATTGGAATAATCGTCCAGTGGCAGTGATGCAGCCGGCAGATGTTCAGGCACGGCCAGCTGCGGGCTTTTCTGAGGCGGATATGGTTTTTGAAATGCCAGCCTATACAAGTTCAGTAACCAGATTGATGGGCGTATATCTTTGTAATATCCCCAAGGAAATTGGCGCTATCAGAAGTTCGCGACATGATTATATTCCTCTAGCCAAAGGATTGGACGCAATTTTTATTCACTGGGGAGGATCGCATTTTGCCTTGGATCTTTTGAAAAACAAGATTATTGATAATTATGATTGTATGACGGGCAACTATTGCGAAAGGTGGCCGGTGACAGGAAAGATGCGCTTGGAAGACACGGGACACATCACGAAAGAAAATGTTTTGGCAATGATAGGTGATAAAAAATATAAAACAGAAGGAAATTTTTCAGGTTATGCTCATCAGGGAGAAGCGCCCATAGATCAAAGACCAGCCGGCGGACATCTGCGAGTGGCTTTCAAAAGTCCATACGATGTTTCATATGATTATGACAAAGAGACTAATTCATATTTAAGAACTTGGGATGATGTGGCGGATATGGATCGCAACAATGAACAGAGAGTCGCACCGAAAAACATCGCCGTTATCTTTGCTTTCTCAGATCAAATTACAAACACTCAAGATTATGCAGGCAAAGGATTGTCTGATCCATGGACGAATGTGGAAGAAATAAAGAAGACCGGCGTAGAAAGCATCAGCGGCCGCTATAATAATGTGCAAATTGGCGACCCATGGTATGATTCAACTGATTCGGGAGAGGCGCGTTACTATATGAACGGACAAGAATATTTGGGTACTTGGAAAAAAGATAAATCAAGACTGGACAGCAAATTGTTTTTCTATGATCAATCCGGCCAAGAAATAAAATTTGTTCCAGGGCAGATTTGGGTGGAAATTTTGGAGCCGGGGCAAGCCTTGCGATGGACACCAGCAAGTTAAAATTACAAGACCCAAATTACAAAACCCAAATAAAATCAAAATCACAATGACCAAATTCAAAAAGTAAAAAAAGTTGAGTTTTGGAAGTTGTGATTCCTGCCTGCCTGCCGGCCTGCCTGTCCGGTAGGCAGGTAGGCAGGTTTTTGGAATTTGTATCTTGTAATTTGGTTATTGAAAATATGATTATATTTTTATACGGCGAAGATTCTTTTAGATCAAGTCAAAAATTATTAGAAATAAAAAAGCGGTTTCTGGTTTCCGACAAAATTGGATCAGGACTGGCAGTTTTTAATTGGGGGGAAAAAGGCAATAAACAAAAATTATTGGATGTTTTGTCCATGCCGAATTTGTTGGCACCTAAAAGATTGGTGATTGTGCGCGATATGCTGAAGTTTGGAATGGACGCCGAAAAAGATGAGTTGATAGAATATTTGAAGAAAAAAGAAAAAGAAGTGCAAGCTGACCAGGATTTGGTAATTATATTTTGGGAGGATGGCCAGCCTAAAAAAAATGGCAAGCTATATAAAATATTAGATAAGATTTCTAAATCGCAAAATTTTGAAAAATTAACCGGGCTGAAACTTAATCAGTGGATTGTTCAGCATATTAAAGATGCGAATCCGACCGGCAGTATCGGGAAAGGTGCTTTGGAAAAATTAATTTTATTTGTGGGAAGCGATACTAATTCATTGGACAAAGAAATACAAAAATTAGTGGATTTCACGGATGGCAAAATAATTCAAGAAGATGATGTGGAGATTTTGGTTAAGGCTAATGTGGATGTCAATATTTTTAATACGATTGACGCCATGGCGAATAATAATAAAAAAGAGGCTCTGCGTCTCTTGCAAGAGCATTTGTCCAAGGGCGAAGTGCCTTTCCAAATTTTTGCAATGTTTGTCTATCAATTTAGAAATCTCTTGAAAGTGGCGGACTTGCAAGAACAATATCACAATAATGATTTTGTCATCGCCAAGGCTGCTGGCCTGCACCCTTTTGTTGTCAAAAAAAGCCTAGGTCAAATCAGAAATTTTTCCTTGCCCAGGCTAAAAGAAATTTATCAAAAACTAAGCGAATTGGACACTCAGTTGAAAACCGGCCAAATCGAGGTTAAATTGGCATTGGATAAGTTTATCGTGGAGTTGTAGTTGTGAATTGTGTGATATAATAATGATATACACAGGGGGATAAAAACTAAATTTGTATTATACAAAGTCAAATGATCATTATTGACAAAATACAAACCGTGCAATAATATAACTGTATTGAACAAAAACACTAATTATCGTTCAATATAAACCATTTAACTGTATGTTACGAGAAATATTAATCGGGCAGAAAAAAGAATTAGAAAACCTTTTATCTAAGCCATTTATCGAGAGGCAAGCAATTAAAAACTCCAAAAAATTTATTGCTAATGACTTGGTTAAGGTGGTCTTGGGACCAAGAAGAGCTGGAAAATCAATTTTTTCCGCGCATCTTTTTCGCGATCAAAAACCAGCTTATGTGAATTTTGAAGATGAGAATTTAGTTAAGGTTGAAAACTACGACGAAATAACCAGAGAGTTACATGCAATTTATGGTAGAAAAAAATATTTGTTGTTTGATGAAATCCAAAATTTGCCAGATTGGGAGTTGTTTATAAATAGATTGCATCGGCAAGGATATAATATTATACTCACTGGCTCAAATGCAAAACTTCTCAGCAAAGAATTATCTACTAGCTTGACTGGCCGACATGTTCCAATTGAAATATTACCGTTTAATTTCAACGAGTTCTTGACGGCAAAAAAATTTGTTTTTAAACAAGAAGAAATAAGTATTCCGGAAATAAAAGGACAGTTACTGAATCTGTTAGAGGAATATATGACTAGGGGGGGTTTCCCAGAGTTAGTTGTCAAAGAACTTGAACCCAAGGGATATTTGGATACTCTAATTAATTCGCAAATTTTTACGGACATAGTCAAGCGATATAAAGTGCGTTTGTCACAAAAAATCTATGATCTTGAAATTTTTCTTTTAAATAATTTTGCCAGTGAGTTTAGTTACCGCAGACTTTCCAAACAATTGGATTTTTCGAGCGTGGCTACGCTTGAAAAATTCTTGGGTTATCTGGAGGGGGCATATTTAATTTGTGTCCTGGAAAGATATTCACATAAGGCTGGTGAAAGATTGAGTCTCCCGAAAAAAGTCTACTTGATTGATAACGGTTTCATCTCAGCCAAAGCGGTGCAATCATCAAGCAACACTGGAAGATTGATGGAAAATTTAGTTTTTTCCGAGTTGCCTAAAAAAGGATATAAGTCTAATCAAAACTTGTTCTATTATAAAACAAAAAATAACAAGGAGGTTGATTTTGTTTTGCGCGAAGGATTAAAGACAAAAAGTTTGATTCAGGTTGCATACGATGTTGACAAAATGGGTGTGAAAGAGAGGGAATTCGATGCACTTGTCGCAGCTAGCGAAGAATTAAAATGTAATGATTTAATTTTGATTACTTGGGACAGCGAAAGAACTGAAATATTCAAAAATAAAAAAATTAAAATAGTTCCAGCGTGGAAATGGCTTTTGGAAAAATAAAAAATACAAAAATAGACAGGTGTGATATAATAAAAACAGTGTTTTGTGGATTGCGTCGCCCCTCAAAAAGCTGAGCTTTAGGAGTGGGAATGGCGTTCTCGAAAAGCTCAGCTTTAGGAACACTTAAAATAAGACTAATGGAGAATCAAAAAAAATGAAAACTAATGAAAGCAACTCTCTCTCTCTCTCTTAGAAATAAAGTAAAATTATTATTTTCTCATAAAACCTTTTTCCCATTCGACAAGCTCAGGGCAAGCAAACTAGTGCTAGTTTTCCTTTTCGCCGGTTTTTTGTTTTTGGGTGGGGTGGGGAAGGTGGATGCGGCGAC
>Ga0210051_1002455_pt1 | contig 18631 bp, 20 predicted proteins | sample CryGey092014_all_FD_185464 | JGI IMG/M metagenome (GOLD analysis project Ga0210051, IMG submission 185464) | Groundwater microbial communities from aquifer - Crystal Geyser CG23_combo_of_CG06-09_8/20/14_all (SPAdes) (version 2) | ecosystem: Environmental > Aquatic > Deep subsurface > Groundwater... | reverse complement strand
ATTTTAAGTAAGGTTGGGAAAATGATTTCCGGGAAATGATATGAGTTAAAAAACAGATTTGTCAATATTGATCTAGATGAATTTGTCGTGACACCCAATCATTTCCATGGGATAATTATTATCAATAATACGACCGGAAATGATTTTGTCGATTTTGTAGGGGCGAACCTACGTGTTCGCCCTAACCGGGATCGATGCAAAAATCAGGGCAGACACACGGGTTTGCCCCTACAAGACTATAATCCAAATCCATACCCGTTGAAGGATTCATTGCCGGCAATCGTTCAATGGTTTAAAACCATGACTACCAATGAATATATTCGTAACGTCAGACAGCATAACTGGCAACCATTTCACAAGCGCCTATGGCAACGGAATTATTATGAACACATCATCCGCAGCGAAAATCTTTGGAAAAAATTCGCGAATATATTTTAAACAATCCTCGCAATTGGAGAAGGGATAGACTATTTGTATACCCAAATTATTCCAGTTTGCAGGCAAACTGATTTGGGTATATATTCACCCGCTTTCGTCCGGTAAGTAGGCGGACTTAAGTATGCTGATTATAAGATCGGAATAATTTTATCCACTCTTCTAAACTCACTGTCTGCGCCCGGCGCGTGGGATCAATGCCCGCCTTCTCTAAAATCTTTTTATCAAACCGCTTATTCAACATCTTCCTCGGTTGCATAAATCCATGGTGCAAAAACTTTTGCCAGCGGGCAAGGTCCGTATCTTTCGGAATCTTCCGGGAGTACTGTATTTTTAAAATAGCTGAATCAACCTTCGGCTGCGGATAAAAACTGGCAGGCTTAAGAATTTTGACTATTTGCGCCTGAGCGAAAGAGATGATGAACGTCGCCAGATAGTTGGTATCGGGCACTTGTGCGCAGATTTTTTCGGCCACTTCTTTTTGGACAACTAAAGTTGCGAGTTCCGGCGATGTTGTGAGCGTTAAAACGCGGTGGATTAAAGGCGAGGTAATCTGATAAGGAATGGAGCCGACAATTTTGTAGCGAGAGAGATTGAAAGATTGCGGGTTAAAATCCAGGATATTCTGATTCAGGATTTCAACATTGTGTACGCCGGAGAGATTTTCTTCTAAAATCGGAATAAGGGCAGAATCAGACTCCACCGCGTAGACTTGTCTGACTTGGGGTGCCAGAATTCGGGTTAAAGCTCCGAGCCCGGCACCCACCTCCACAACAGCATCTTTTAGGTGTAAGCCTGCGCTTGCAACAATGCTTTGGGCGGCAGGTGCGTCCACCAGAAAGTTTTGCCCGAGCCGATCCTTGGGGGAAAGACCGTGTCGGACCAGAATATTTTTAGTGTCGGAAAGTTGAAAAGGCATAGGTTTTTTTGTAGCACCAAAAAACTTTGAAATCTCACCTTTACCCCGCCAAGCGGGGCGAGCCTTCTCCTCAAAGGAGAGGAGAATCAGTGCGGGGAAAGGTTAATCCAAAAGATAAACTGTTACGTAACCGGAGTTCCACCAGCCGTTTCCCCCTTCGTAAAAAAGATCGATGATGTTTCCCTTGATAGCGCCGCCGGTATCTTCCGCTGTTCCTATCCCGTAGCCCGGGATATACATTTTGGTTCCCAAGGGGATGACTTTCGGGTCAACTGCCACGGTGCCGAAATGGGCGCGCGTACCTGTGGCGGTTATGCCAAAACCCGGCGAACCCAAAGGTTTGCCGGCGGATTCGGCAGTATAGGGCGTGGCATAAACCTTGATTTTCCGCCAATAGGCAATGGGTCCGTTTTCAGTCTCAAGCTCGCGCCAGATAATTTTGGTTCCCTGGAGGATAATTTCTGTCTGAGGTTCCACCTGTCCCCGGGAGAGTAGAAGACGGTCTGATTCCTGGTTTTGATAAAATTCAACCCGGTAAACCTGAGTCAGTCGTCCCGCCTTTCCTTCCTGTTTGAGCAGAGTTGTTCCAATTTCTAACTCATCACTGTTCTCAAAGGCGGTGCTGTAGGGAAGAGTTGTTTCCTGGGTTTGAGTTTCCGTGCGGAAAAAAGAGTCGGTTTTGGCAGGAAGGGCTGACATTAGATAGGTTGAAATGTCGGATTGAGGGGCCGCGCTTTCCTCAACGCCTTCAACGCCCTGCAAAGTAAAAACAGAAAAGGCGGCCAATACAACAAACAAAAACGCAATTTTATAATCGTTTGAGAAGACCACGGGTTTACCCGTGCCCGCCTGACGGCGAGGCAGGGATGAATCGAATGATTTCGAACTCGCCGCCCCGCCCCCGCCTGCCGGCGAGGCAGGGATTCGGCGGGGAGGATACCACGGCGCAAACAGTGGTAGTTCATGTCCTAACGGGGGAATTTCTTTAAGTTCGATTTTCATAGTCGGCTGGTTTCACAAATTCGAGCGGACTTAGTGTACCAAATTTCAGCAAAAAGTAAAGCTCGTCCCCCATTTAACTCCCACCTTGTAGCGGAAACCTTTAGGTTTCCATGTTCTCGGGCATTAGAGGTCTCTCCTCTATAGAGGAGAGACCTCTTGTTTTCAGACCTCTTGTTTTCACGTTTTCAATTGACCTCATAGAGCGTTACTTCCCCATTTTGAAAACGCAGCGCAACCAGATCCGGCGGGAGATTTAAAGGAGACTGGCTGTAAGTTTTTTCATCCGGACCGTAAAAAATCCAGCGGACGTTGGCTTTTTTAAGAAAACCCGGAATTTCTGCCGCACCCATCTTGTTGGCATAAAACCGTTCGACCAAAGCCAGTCTTTCCTGGGCGTTGGGCGTTTCAAATTCATGGCCCACCCAGACCCGTTGGCTAGTGTGGGCCGGCAGGATGTTGGCAATCCGGTAAGAAGCCAAGACTCCTTCTTCGTCGGTGCCATGTTGTACAAGATAATTAATAGCTTCACCCTCTGCTTGGGTTAGATAAATCCAGCGGTTGCCGGCAGACTCGGTGACTCTTTTTTCAGCCATCAAAAAAGAGGAAAGGCCGGAAATCAAAATCAAAATCACGGCAGCCAGCCGGAAATCAAGTTTTAGCTTGGCCGCAACTTTAGGCAGCGCCAAAACTGCCAGTAGAGCTACCGGCACCCAAAGCCCCCTCGCCAATGACCTTTGAAAACCGAGCGGTAGATAGGTTGCCGCCCAATGGCTGAAAAACCAGCCGAGCAGAAAGATTATCAAATTATTTTTTTTCTTCTGCCAGAGCGTTGTCAAAAGAAGTGGCAAAAGCAGGCCCCAACCTAAAATTGAATGGAAGATGGGCGGCGAGGACTGAATTTGGGAAACGACCAGCCCGGCAAAAACCGGATTTGCCAAAAGGTTTTTTCCGACCAAAAGATAATAAATTCCACCCTCTGAGACAACGATGAGTAGGACTTTGAGAAAATCGTAAGACTTTGTTTTGATGAAATTCCAAACCCCGAAAACGGCAAAGATAACGCCGACAATAAACGCATTGTAAGGGTGGAAGAAAAGCATGAGGAAAAACCACAGGCCACCTAAAAGGTAAGAAATTTTTCGACGGTTGACCAAGGCAAGCCAGAATTGTCCAATTGATCCTAAAAGCAACATTAAACTCACGGCTTCATGCGGCCTTTGGAAAGCGTTAGCCAAAGTAAAGCCGGGTTGGCCGATATCAGCCAAAAGATTTCCCGGATAAAAAAGCCAGCCTAAACCTCCGCCTATGCACAATAAAACAAAGGCCAGTCTTTTTAATTTTCCTTCAGGTAGGAAAATGCCTGTAAACCACCACAGGACAAAAATTAAAGGGAGACTGGCCGCAACCGCCAAGAGGTTAAAGAGGAAAACATTAGAGAGAGGTAGAGACGAGGCGATTTTTCCGGTTAGGGTGTAAAGGGTATAAATCGGCATGGCCGGGTGTGCGGCGGTGTCGTAAAGATTTTCATACAAAAGACCGTCGCGTCGGCCGAAACCGATGACGCTGGAATAAAAATTGACGTCCCAGGGGTCAAACCAGGAAACGTGTCCGCCGTACCACCCATCCGGAGGGCGAGTAAAAAATTTAACCAGGTTCGGTCCTTGGGTGAGAAGGTTTATGACAACGAAAGTGGCCGCGATGATAAGTAGGTTGGTTTTCATCTGATTCTTTCTGCTGCTTTCCGTTTTATTGTTCGAGTCTGTCGAGAACTACAGCTTTCTTTTTTAGTTGTACTTCTCCATGCCCCGCCGATTCGGCGGGTTAGTCGAAGAATAATACCGTTATGGCGAACTGAAGTTCGCCGCTACAAGACAACCGTAAGGCAAGTTTTTCTGTAGCGGAAACCTTCAGGTTTCCAGGGATTAAACCATGGCGATTTAAAATCGCCGCTACAAAGTCACCCTCATCATTCCCCAAGGGATCTCCGCCAGCCGGTGGAGCGGAATTCCTCAGGATGACAGATAAAGCTTGTTTCATTTTTCTACCCGCCGGTAGACAACCGAAATTCCATCCCGGTATTTTTCTTCCCAGCCATATTTTAGCGGGTCATCTTTTAACAGTAAGTCCATAAAGGTACCGGGATTTATTAAAATCCAGTCAATCCCGTATTCCTTTAAACTTTCGTTCCAGCCCGGTTGCGTCTGGAGGATTTCCAAAAAAATTGTATACGGGCTTTTACCGGAAGATGTTGGCCAGGCCGGCATGCGGCCGTCGACAAAAACCTTATCCTGTGGCAGCTGCCAGATTAAAAATCCGCCCCATTCGTAACGGTTGAAAATGTTGCCGCTTGCTTGGCTTTTCAAATACTCTACCGCTGAACAAGGAAAATTAAGAGGTGAGGCCAGGCAAAAGTCTTGCCAGGAGCGATTGGTGCGCCAAGAGTGTGGGAGGCTGATGGTCAGTCCGATCGCCAGCAATAATAAAGAGAGAGCCAAACTCAAATATTTTCTTAAGTTTTGGCGGGCTAAAAAGTCATGCATTAGTTTCTGTGTTGCGGGTGAAGTCAAAAAGAGAAAAAAGGCTACCAGAAAAAAATAGGGCAGATTGCGGCGGGCGGAAAGCGCAAGATAAGTAAAAGGAAAAAGTAAAAAAGCCAGCAGTTTCTGCTGCCTTGGGTTTTTGAAAAGCAGCCAGAAAAACAGAGCAGCGGAGGTGCCAAAAACCAAAAGCCAAGTTTCAATTCCCGGCGGCACCCACTCCGCGATCAATTTAGAAAGGTTAACTTCGCCGATATGCCGCCAGGCCTCTTCATAAATTCTAATTCCAAAAGGATTAACTAAAGTAATCAGAGTGGAAAGCAATAAAATAAGCAGAGGAAAAAGGCGAATTTGGTGATGGTTGACAAAACAGTTTATTCCGCCGACAGCAATAAAGCAAGCAATGAGAATCAGTCCCAAGACAAAAGAGCCGTGAAAGTTGGCCCACAAAAGCATAATGGGCGGGTAAAGAAAAAGATATTTGACATTGGTTTTAGTTTTGGAGTAGGTCCAGAGAATGAGAGTCAAAAACAAGAGACCAGGAAGCTGGTTTCTTATTCCCAAAGAAAAAACACTCGCCGAAAATAAAGTTGTCATAATAATAGCAACCCTTTTTTCAAAGTTAAAATTACGGATAGAGTGATAAAAAAAGAAAAAAGCGGCAGTGAGTAAAAGGGCGTTGAAGAAAGTCAGTCCCCACAGGTTGAAAATCTGGTAGATTGGGAAAAGCAAACTCTGATAGAGCCAGCGGTGATTAGGCCAGGAATAGTCAGACAGCAGAACGGAAAAGTGGTTTTGGCTGCAGAGTGTATGGTTTTGCCAGATTTCCTGTCCGCAGCGCAACTGCCAGCCCAAGTCCGGGTCGGTCGGAGGAATTAAAAAAACAAGGAATAACCCCAAGAAAAAAAGCCAGTCCAAAAGATTTACCTTTTTCATGTAGGTCATATTTTAACATTTTGTTTTGCGTCTGGCGAGATATTGATGTCTGGTTGTCCTATGATAAAATGAAGCCGGGTTTTCGCAAATATTAATTGAGGAGAAATTATGAGTGGTGAGGAGAAAGGTTTTGTGCCTCCGGAAGCTAAAACAGCCAAAGGCAAAATATCGCGCAGAAAATTGCTAAAAGGTCTAGCAGGAGTGTTAGCCAGAGCAGTCTCTCTGTCTTTAGACTCCGCTCTGTAAGACAGCTTCCCTTCCCCCAGGTACCTGAGGCAGCAGCCGCCCCTGAAAAAGAAAAGAAACACGGGATTCTCATTTTGGACATTTTTGACATTGCGAAATTTAAAGAACAGGTTTTCAAGGAAGCTTTTGGAGATGACTTTTCCGAAGAGAAGGCTTTAGAAGTTATTGGAGTTCAAGACATGACTACCGAAGTCGAACTATATGAGGGGGTGCCGGAAACACCAAAAGATACCATCGTTCTATTAATGAAAGCTGCAGAATTGCATTACCAAAATCATGGTCAAGAGGTTGCGGCTGTGCGGGAAAAAATAGCGCGTGAACTATTTGGTCAACCCGAAGGAATAGAAGAAAAAGCCGGTGGGGTGGCAAAAGCCTCGATCATCGGGTCATTTTGCGTGGAAAGTGTCACCCAGGATGAATTTGGCAATACCAGCCTGCGCGTTTCGGTGGCTCCGGAAACGATCGGTGGAATTATCGGTCAGTCCGACGCAACGGTCGTTAACATGAGTTTTCAAGTTGGGGAACTGCAAACAATTTTTCATTTATACGACCTCGTGAGGAAACATCCTGAGATCAATCCAAGAGACGTTCCGCTCAAACAAAGCCGGCCGGTGGTGGGAAGTGACGGAGCTAAAGTTTTTATTATGAGGATCCAAAAACCAGAGAGGAAATGCCTAAAGAGGAGGCTGAGGCCATGATCGCCCGATTTGAAGAAAAAGAAATTGCCCTGGTTCCGACTCAGGACCGTTTGATTATTTTTAAAGATGGCTATATTGGGAGAGAAGGCGCGGAAAGAAATCTGGCGGCTTTGGTTTCTGTAGTTTCTCAATCCCCCAAGAAATTTTTTGCAGCCGCAGCCGGCAATCCAACGGCGGGTATTCCCCACGGCGTTCCCGACATCGAAGAAGCACGAGCAAAACTTGAGGAACAAGAAAAATGGCCGCCGAACTTAGCGATGGTAGGTGTTTGGGGTCCAAATCCGTACGGAGGGGGAGAGGCACCCTATGCCTTCGGCGCTGATTTTTATGTGCGGGCTCACGATCTAGAAAGTTTTGGTTTTCAGCCGGCCTCAAGTTTTGCCACTCCCATGGTTTCCGAAATTGTCAATCGCCTCCGGATGTCGGGGATCGCTGAGCCTGGTGAAATCAAAAAGTCTCTCCGAGAAATGTCTGATGCCGACGGCATTGAAAACCCGGCCTATATCATCAACCTTGATAAAGTCAGAGAGTGGTTTAATCTCAGTCTGCAAGAGCATGATCACTAATCCTATTGTCCTATTGTATACTTCGATAACTCAGGATTGACTCAGTATATACCCATCTAATCAGCTTTTTCGCCCTTTCAGGCTGCAAACCTGAGTAAGATGGGTATACATACTAACGATTTACCTTAATGTAGAGCGAAGAACAAAAAAATGACTTTTTTGACTTTTATGTTATAATAGAGTTACTAAAATCTCCTGCAAGACCGCAAGGTGTTTGCAGGTTTTTTTTAAACCTTTTCTGATATACTGAACATATGGCGCCAGAACGTTGTCTTGTTTTAATTGACGGCAGTAACTTTTTCTTTAAACTTAAAGATTTGCGGCTTCACAAGCTCTTATCCTTTGACTTCTCAGCCTTTACTAAATTCCTTCTACGCAACCATACCCTGGTGAGTGCGACTTATTATGTTGGAAAAGTGAGGACCGATGGAACAAAAAAGACAAAACAACTGCATGCAAGCCAACAAAAATTGTTTGTTCATTTGAAAAAACACCACTATAGATATTCTCTCGGATACCTTATGAAATCAAATAGTATCATTCATGAAAAAGGGGTGGATGTTAACATTGCCGTGGACATGCTGGTTGCAACCTACGAAAACGCTATAGATAGGATTATTCTGGTTTCATCCGATACCGACCTATTGCCGGCAGTCCGCAAGGTGAAAGAAAAAGGAAAAATCATTGAGTATGTCGGATTCTCTCATATGCCAAGTGTGGCCATGGTGGCAAACTGCACAGAATCAACCCTTCTCAAGAAAGAAGACCTACAGAGGTTGGTTCTTACACCTGCCACTTTTCGATCAACTCGGGCGGCAGTTCGTCCAAAAAGCGCGAAACTTCATTAAACGAAGTCGAGTCGACTTTTTAGCCTCTCTTTAATCTCGGCAATTGTTAGCCGCTCTTTGTTTTGCAACCGCCGTATCTCTTTTACCTGTTCAGCCATTGAAGGCTCGTATAACTGATAACCGCCCTTGGTAAAATCCTTAACAGTTAATAGCCCTTCTTTAGTCCAGAACCTAATCGTGCAAACCGTCTCTCCTGTCTCTTTTGCCAATTCCCCAATTTTAAGTAGCTTGTTTATCTTAACCCCCTCCTTTGTTTCTTTCGGCTCAAGCGCCTCAAGGTAAATATCCAAAGAGCGTTCTACCGCCTCTGATACAATCTTGTAGTAATCTTTTAGGTCTCCCCCCAACTGTCCTTGCTCGATGGAGTTTATATATCTTCTTCGGTCCTCTTTTCTAATCAACGCCGGCGGATATCCTTCCTGCATTAAAAGAAGGTTCATCATAAGTCTGGCGGTTCTTCCGTTTCCATCAACAAAAGGGTGGATACTTACCAATCTGTAGTGTGCGTCGGCTGCTATTTTTATGGCGTGGTCGGCGTTAGGCTGGTTCAACCATTTAACAAACCCACTCATTAGGTCGGGAACTTTCAGAGCATTGGGTATAATCACGGTAGAACCGGCTATTCTTACCGACACGGTTCTATATTTCCCCGCATTGGTATCGTCTATTTTGGCAAGCATAATTTTGTGAATAGCTAAAATGTCCGCTTCGATTAATTCTTCTCTTTTCTTTTTGACAAGGGCCTTTATAAACTCAAGGGCCTGAGCGTGGTTTATGGCTTCAAGGTGTTCCTGAAGGCTTTTCCCCTCAACAGTAATGCCTTTTTCAACCACCAAAGCGGTTTCTTGACGGGTAAGAGTGTTGCCCTCAATGGCGTTTGAGGTGTAGGTGAGTTCGACCTTAAACCAATCTTCTAGGTTTTTCACCAAGGCGGGAGGAAGCGGTCTGTATTTATCTAACCTTTTTTTTCTCTCTGTTAGCTGGTTGAGCTTGTCTTCTACTGTTTGCCTGGCCAACTCTTCGATTTTCAAAAGTTTGTTATCCTTCATTTTTATTTTTCCAAGCTTAATACCGCGAGCGTCAGCTCGCAGATGAAGCTAACCCGACGAAGTCGGGCTCAAGCGAAGCGAAGAAAAAGAAGATACCCCGACCGTAAGGTCGGGGGAGATTCATTAAAACGTTCCTCTGTATAACCAATAAGATAAGCCACCTAAAATTATTGCCAGTAAAATCCACCTGATAGTATGCCATATAAAGCCATAAATCTCTTCCCTTGCCATCTCTCTTATATTTTCTTCAACATCCTTACTAATTTCTTCCATACATTTTCCCCTTTTTACAAACAATAGATATCCTTTAGTCTGGCGATACTCATTACTTCAGAGTATGAAGTATCGCTAAACGTTTTGTCAAGGAACAATTTTCTACACCTGCCACTTTTCGATTAGTTCAGCAGGCAGTTCGTCCAAAAAGCGCGAAACTTCATTAAACGAGGTCGAACCGAAAAAGAGCCGTCTTTGGGCGTGGGTAAAATAGACTTTTTCTTTGGCACGGGTTAACCCCACGTAACAGAGCCGTCTTTCCTCTTCCAGTTCAAGTTTGTCAATCAAAGAGCGGGAATGGGGCAAAAGCCCCTCTTCAAAGCCGACAATAAACACAATAGGGAATTCCAGCCCCTTGGCGGTATGCAAGGTCATCAATTTAACGACATTGTTACTTGCACTCCCTAAAAGCTTTCCTGTGTCAGGCAGATATTCCTGTTGAACCAAGGCCACATTTTCCAAAAAATCAGCCAGGCTGTGAAAGTCGGTAGCTACCGAACGCAACTCTTTGACGTTTTCAATCCTGCTCTCGCCCTCTTCGGTTTTATCTTTGAGCATTTCCAAGTACTGCGAAACCGCCAACACCTGATCCAAAATTTCCAGCGGAGAAGCCTGGTTCGGGTTAATTTCTTTTTGCAGCTCAAGGATCCTGCCCAACCTGTGTTTACCCACCTTTTCCGCTCTTCCCAAAGAGACCGAGTCGTGGGGATTTACAAACAACCGCAAATAAGCCAGAATGTCTTTGATTTCTTTGCGCTCATAAAAGCGGGTACCACCGAGAATGGTGTAGGGAATTTTGGTTTTCAAAAAAACTTCTTCAATCACCCGCGACTGGGCATTGGTTCGATACAAAACCGCAAAATCAGAAAATTGGCGGTCATCAAAGGCAATTTCCCGGCTTAAAAAGTGTGCCTCCTTTTCTTCATCCAGGGTTTCGACAATCTTGATACTTTCTCCGACTAAGTTTTCGGTCCATAAGGCGAGTTTGGGATGTGAGATGTTGTGCTGGATTAAACTGCTGGCGGCTTCAATGATGGTTTGGGTGGAGCGGTAGTTTTGCTCCAAACGGATAATTTTGGCTTTGGGGTAGTCGGCTTTAAACTGCAGAATATTGCGGATATCAGCCCCTCTCCAGGCGTAAATTGATTGTCCGGGATCACCCACCACGCAGATATTCTGCTTGCTACCCGCCAACAGTTTCGAAAAGACATACTGGGCTTTATTGGTGTCCTGATATTCGTCCACCAGAAGATGTTGGAAACAGTTTCGCCAGTAGTTTAAAATTGACGGATTTTTCTCAAAGATCTCGATGGTTTTCATGATTAAATCGTCAAAATCCAAAGCGTTATTTTGGGTTAAGGCTTTTTGATATTCCGGATACAGACGGGAGACGGTTTCCTGGAAAAAGCCGCTGGCGAGCGTGGCATAGGTATCCGGAGAAACCAACTCATTTTTAGCTGAGGAAATCGCATTTAAGACCGCCTGCGGGTTGATCTTTTGCTCGTTAAGATCAATTTTTTTGAGTACTTTTTTCAAAAGTTGGATCTGGTCAGCCTCATCGTAAATTAAAAAATTGGGCGGGATGTCAATATATTTTCCATCCCTGCGCAAAATTTTGGCACAGATGGCGTGGAAAGTCCCGATCCAGGGAAATTTCTGCTTGGGATTTTCAGAAAGCTTTTGCACTCTTTCACGCATCTCGTTGGCCGCTTTATTGGTGAAAGTCACGCCTAGAATCTGGTTCGGGTTGATCCCTTTTTCCCGGATCAAAAAAGCAATTTTATATGCCAGACAACGGGTTTTGCCGGAGCCGGGACCAGCCAAGATCAAAATTGGTCCTTCGGTTTGCGCAACGGCTTCTTTTTGGGAAGGATTGAGTCGGTCGAGAATTAATTTTGGCATAAAATTTGACTTACAACGACTAAAGAATTTATACTAGAATTAACTTAAATGTCAAAACTAAGGTCAAAAGTAAAAATTCAAAATTAAGGTAGTTCTCCACAAAAGTCGAACCATAAGATTATTATACTTCGACTAATCCCGCCAAAGGCGGGAGCATGGAGAAGTACAACTGACAAAAGTTGAGGTTCTCCACTACGGTCGAACAAAATGAAATCTATGACAAAAGAAAATTATACTCAAATTTTAAGCCGGCTGTCAAAGATTGAAGGCCAGGTTCGTGGAGTAAAATCCATGATCGAGAAAGAGCGGGATTTTACCGAAGTTTTAACCCAGCTTTCGGCCATCAAATCCGGAATAAACCAGGTAGCTCTTCAACTTATGTTCCAGCAAAAAGAGTTTAGAGAGCAGGAGAATGAGAGAGTGCGGAAAGCCCTCTCCAAATTCATTTGAAGACCGTCTAATAATTATAGATTCCCACGGTTTGCGCCGTGGTAACATATATTTCGCTTCGCAATTGCCAGCCGGCGGAAGTGAAGCTCGCGAATTATGGAAACCTAAAGGTTTCCGCTACGGTAATAGATGAGGTTTAGTAGCGGCGAACGCAAGAATCGCCATAACGGTATTATGGGCAGGAATGACATTAAACCGAAAAAAGGAGAAAATGTGGATACTACCAAGACGAAAATTTTAATCATTGAGGACGATTTCTATATTCATGACCTTTATAAACGACAGCTTGAAAAAGAAGGTTTTGAGGTTAGGGTTGCCGAAGACGGCCAGAAGGGATTTAGTCTTTTCCAAGACTTTAAACCAAAAGTAGTCCTTTTAGATCTGATGTTGCCCGCGCAAAGCGGATTTGATGTTTTACGCTCCATCAAAGAAAACGAAGACACCAAAAGCACGGTTGTTTTGCTCTTGACCAATGTCACTCAGGATGAATCAATCAAAGAGGGGTTTAAATTAGGAGCCGACGGTTATTTAGTCAAATCTGCCTATACACCAGCTCAGGTAGTTTCTGAGGTTAAAACCTTTTTAGTTTGATTCGCCTCCCTTTGCTCTTGATATTTCGTGAGCGAAGACCACCCGCCCAAAGCTACGCAGTTGTTGGCGGGTGGATGAAGCTTTCAAATTTTCGCGAAGCGAAATATATAGTACCACGGCGGCAAGCCGTGGGAATCTATGAGCGTTTTGACGTATCTTACAGTTAAAGAAGCCCTAATCTAAAATTTTAAGCGCTGTCAGGTATATTTTAAAGCATAGCTGTGTTAAAACAACTTGTCATCCTCGATTCTCAACCGGGGATCCAGAAAATTAAACTTGTTGGGAAATAATAGTGTTTTATACTAGGATAAAAACAAATTTTAGCAAAAATCGTTTAAATTGGCCTTTTAACATTCTAAAACAGAAAATAGGCATTCTGGGTATAAAATTGACATTTTTACCAAAAGTTTAAAAAACGTCAATTTAAGGACATTTTAACAAGTACTTAAAAATTTAGTGCTTATTTCCCAACAAATCTATTGTATAGATTCCCGCTGAAAGCGGGAATGACGTGCATGTTTAAAAACGACATTTCGTTTTGCGGTTGCTACAGAAGCTAAAAACTCTGCTTTTTTGAGAAAGATGAACGCGCATTATGTGCCGACGACTGCGACTTTTTGTTGACAACATTTCAAACAATGAACTTGGTATGACTACTCTCGAATTGGGGGTGGCGGTGGTTATCCTGCTCTCTGCAGTGATCGCTGTTTTTTTAGCGATTGACCCGGGAAGCTTACTTCAAAAAGCCAGAGATCAAAGGCGGCTGGCAGATTTAAATTTATTATATAAAGCCCTAGAAGAATACGGATTAAAGTACGAACATTTTCCCGCCTCCGGCACTTGTGAAAGTAGCGTTGGATCGTGCGACACAAGCTGCCCCTGTTCGCCTTTGGGAAAAGACTGGTCGCATGAAAGTGAACTCTATCAGGGTTTGGTGGGTGGCGGTTTTTTAGCCGGATTGCCGGTTGATGTAGTAAACAATCAAAATTATTTCTATATTTATAAAGCCAAATGCGGCCGGGAAGCTTGTGGCGATAAACAATGTTGCGCCTATTATCTGGGTTTGAATCTTGAAAATGATAAGCAAGATTTCGTCTGGGTTTATACCCCCTAAGGATTTTTAAAAACAGCTGGCCGGCGTGGCCAGAAAGGGACATGCAAAAGGTTTCCGATGCTTCTCAAAGAATATCTTCTCAGGAAATTCAGAAGGGAAACAATCACAGCCAAAAGCGGATTTACCTTAATAGAACTGCTGGTGGTTATTGCGATTATCGGACTGGTGTCGGCCATCGTCATGCTGGCTATTAATCCGGCCGAAATCTTGCGGGACAGCCGCGATAAAAAAAGAATGGCTGATTTGCGCGGAATCTATGACGCTCTCGAGCGCTATGCCTTAGACGCAGGCCAATACCCGGGAGAAACTTATTGTGATTCCAGCATCGGATCGGCAGACCACGCTTGTCCGGTTGATCCTCCGCAAAACAATTGGGATAAAAACAGTTCTTTTTGGACCCAGTTGACCGGCAGCGGTCAAATGGGGATTATCCCCGCGGATCCTACCAACGACATTTTCCATTTCTATTACTATGAACCTTTATGCAATCAGGATATAGTTTTACCCGGTGGGACGATTATTCCTAAGTGCAGCAAAGAAAAAGGAGGAAACGGGTTGTGTTGTGCTTACTATTTAGGGTGCAATTTCGAAGATGACGAGGGGGATTTTGTCTGGGTTTATACGCCTTAAAAAAGGAAACAAGATGTTTAATGTGAAATTTAGCTGCCATCTTTTCCCAGTCATATTTTTACTGGCAGTTTTGGCAGCCTTGACCAATGGCACAGTTTTCTATGTGAAAGTTGCCTGGGCGACCACTTATCACCCGGATCCTATTCCTATCGAAAGCAGTAAACCCGACATGAAGGGTGAGGCTTTGCCGGGTGGAAGCACCGAAGAACCCATAATTCAGACGATTGCCGGAGCTCCTGAAAGCGGAGAAAGCCGGCTCATCAATCTTTTTTTAGAAATCATCATCGGTCTTCTGGTGCTGAGTGCCACAGGGATAGCCTACCTTTTTTGGGAGCGTTTCTGGATCACTGCCAAGTTGAAAAGAGATTATCGACGCAAAGCTGATTTAAACGCCATTCAATCCGGAATAGGGGCTTTCTATAAACTACAAGGGTATTATCCGATACCGGTCAAAGGCGAATATAGCGACGTTTTGGAATCTTTACCCGAGATTCCGAAAGACCCGAAAGAAGGACAACCGACCGGATTTGAAACCGACCGCTTCGGCTATTATTATGAAAATATGATTTCCGGTCCTCAGAAAGAAGAAGGTTTTCTTTTATGGACCTATCTGGAGAACTTGAAAGATCCGCAAATCGAACATACTTGGGATAAAAAACATCAAGGAACGTATCTTTTAACATCTGAATCCGAAGTAAGCGAAGCCAAACTTGTCATTTCCCCCTATATCCCAAAACTCTCTCTCAAAGAGATCAGATGTTTACCGAAAGTAAGAGCTCTGGTTTTTTCAATCACTTTGATTGGTTTTGGCCTGTCTTTCTTAGGCCTTTTCATCTTGGTTTTTATCATTTTGATGCAAAGTCTTTAGTGATATTTCTTTTGTCAAAATTGAGCGGATGTGGTATTTTTAAAATCTGTCGCTTTTTGATTCCCGCTTTCGCGAGAATGACAAAAGGAAAGGTCGGGCATGACATGCATGGTTAAAAGCGACACTCTGGTTTTAAAGGACTATAATAGGAGTCTCCATGAAAGATTTTTTAATTGTTGGCAATTGGAAAGAGAATAAAACCTTGGGCGAAGCCTTGATGTGGTCAAAAGAAGTGTTGCCGAAACTTAAGAAAATTAAGCGGGTTCGGGTAGTGGTTTGCCCCCCATTTGTTTTGATACCGGCGCTCGCCACTCTTTTTGATAACCAGCCTTTGCAGGTTGGTGCGCAGGATCTTTCGGAATTCGTCAGGGGGACATATACCGGCGAGGTTTCAGCCGAAGCGCTCCGAGGGTTTATTACTTATACCATCGTGGGTCATTCAGAGCGGCGCAGGGCCTTGGGTGAGCGTAATAAAAATATAGCCGCCAAAGTCAAGAATGCCCTGTGTTTTGGTATCCGTCCGATTGTCTGTGTCTCAGATAAGGTCGATTTGGAAGGCGCCATCTTCAACGGCGAGGCCGGTTTTAACGAACAGAATTTTCAAAACCAGATAACCTCTGTTTTTGAGGAACTTCCCCCCAAAGAACAGAAAAAAGTTATCTTCTGTTATGAGCCGCCGACTGCCATCAGCAAGCCAATCGGTCCTATAGGTGTTGGTCAAGCGGCTGCGGTTTCCGAAGTCGAAAAAATGGCAAAGATTATCCAAAAAACCGCCCCCACTAATTTGATCTTATATGGAGGCAGCGTCAAGAGCGACAACGTGCTGGATTTTCTGCAAAGCCCCATTCTTGACGGCGTCATGCCGGGCAGCGCCAGCCTAAACGCCCAAGAATTCAGCGAGTTAGTTTTGAGAGTTGAGAAAGCGAACCAATGAAATATGTTGATTTAGGAAAAATTCAACCCAAGATCACCCGGAAGAAGGCAAGCTCCAAACACAAGGCGGTTAAGGTTTTGATCTGGACTTTGATTCTGGTTTTGGTGGGTTACGTCATATTTTCGGTCAAACCCATTGTCGAAAAGGGGATCAAATCTTTTTGGCAAGGTCCAGCCACCGTTTTGTCGTTTTTGAGAAACAACACCAATAAACTTGACCAGGATGAAGGTCGCACCAATTTCCTTTTGTTGGGGATTGATAAACGCTCAGAGATTCCTTATTCCTATAAAGGTGAGAACGGGCAGGTTGAAAAGAACGGTTTTCTTTCCGACACAATCATTGTCGGCAGTTTTCGTCATTCGGACGCTTCCCTGGTTTTATTTTCCGTTCCCCGCGATCTGTGGGTTGAGATTCCGGCTTTTGGCGGAGTTTCTAAAAGATATGCCAAAATCAACGCTGCCTATTCGATCGGAGATACGGAAGATTATCCCGGAGGAGGTTTGGGATTAAGCCGAAACGTTTGTGAATCCATTCTGGATATCCCGATCCATTACACCTTTCGGATCGACTTTGAAGGATTCCGCAAAGCTGTAGACTTAATCGGCGGAATCGACGTTAATGTCGAAAACGCTTTTGATGACTATATGTATCCCCGCGAGGGTTACGAAAACGCTCCCAACCTTTCAGACCGCTATCTGCATGTTCACTTTGAGGCCGGGACACAGCATTTAGACGGAACCAAAGCTTTGGAATATGTGCGTTCCAGATACGCTTTAGGAGTGGAAGGTTCTGATTTTGCCCGGGCCAAACGCCAACAAAAAGTCATTCTAGCCGCTCGGGATAAAGCACTTTCCCTATCCTGGATGGACAGCCCTAACCAAATTAAAGAAGCTTTTACCACCTTTGGCGAAATGGTCCAAACAGATGCTCCTTTATCCGATTTTCCTCTTTTTCTGTCTTTGGTCAAAAAATTGGATTTAACGCAGGTGAAAACCTATATTTTGGGTTCTCTTTCTCAAACAGAAGATAACGAACTTCTGTATAATCCCCCCTTGGAACAGTTTGGCGGAGCCTGGGTTTTAATCCCCAAGAAGGGTGACTGGTCAGAGATTCAAAGCTTTGTACGGGGCGCTCTTTTTGCCACAGAGACCGAGTAAAGAGAGATTTTAGGATTACCGTGGTTTACTTAATTCATGGCGACAACCTTCTGGAATCTTTTGAGTCCCTCAAAAATACAACCGCAGGGAAAGACTGTACAGTCTTTTGGGGCAAAAATTTTAACGGGGCAGATTTTAAGATGGCCGCCAAGAGCCTTTCACTCTTTGGCGAGGCTCCCTGTTTAGTGGTCAAAGATTTTCTGAAAGATAAGCCAGATTCGAAGATTGTCAAAGACATCTTGGATTTTTTAGAAACTAACCATTTGGTTTACAACCTCATCATTTTTTATGAATCCCACAAAGTTGACCTGAAGGCTCCCCTTTTCCAATGGATTCTCAAAAACGGGAAGATCCTCTTTTTTCCGCAGCCGAATAAGCCACAACTTAAAAAGTGGATTTTAGAAAGACTGCAAGCTGAAAATTTCAGCATCGAGAATGAAGCTTTAGAAATGCTGGCCGAAGGCTACAAAAATGATTTATGGGGATTGAAAAACGAGCTGCAAAAATTGGTTCTTTACCGACTGGACGAGAAAAAGATAAACCAAGATGATTTAGACAGGCTAAGTTTCCCCAACGAAGAAAAAAGTATTTTTGAGCTGGGCGATGCTTTAGGCTATCGCAACGCTCAGCGGTCTCTAAAAGTGTTAGCGGGTTTGGTAGATCGGGGAGTTTCGCTTGGCTACATTACCCTGATGGTTGCACGCCAGTTGCGTCTTTTAATCATGACCAAAATTTTAGGTTTAGAGGGTAAAAAAATAGTTGAAATCCAAAAAAGATTGGGTTTGCCTCCATTTGTGGTGCAAAGACTGTATCAAGAAGCTGGCAGTTTTTCGCTGGACGAGTTAAAATCGGCTTTTAGCACTTTAATCTTAAATGACGCTGCGATTAAAAAAGGGAAGAGATTGCCGCGGCTAAGTCTGGATTTATGGGTGGATCGGTTGTGCTTTAAACCAAATGGGAGAGAATGAGTCAAAGCAGGTGTCATCCTGAGGAGTCCCCGCCGAATCGGCGGGGACGACGTGAGGATCCCGCAGGGAAAGTGGTAGAACGAACCTCACCCTAACCCTCTCCTTTCAGGAGAGGGAAGCAGAGACCTTGCAAAGGGAGTCCTTGGGAGGGTGTCATCCTGAACTTGATTCAGGATCCCATAGGTAGCTAGGTAAAACGAATTAGATTCCCGGTTGAGGTCGGGAATGACACAGGTTTAATTTTTAATGTTTAAACATTAAAAATTCAATATTGATTAGAAATTTTAAATTAGAAATTACTTTTGGGATTTGGGTTTTGATTTTCGTCGAGAAGTCTTCTTAGATTTTTTCCGAAGCGGGACAGGTGTAGGGTTCTCAGTATGAGTCTTTGTCAGTTTGGCTAAACGCGATTTTATCCGTGCGGCTTTGTTGGGATGAATAATTCTTCTTTTAGCTGCTTTATCGATCGCTTTCACAGTTTTAGTCAAAAGAGACGGTTTGTCCGTCT
>Ga0210051_1002452_pt1 | contig 18640 bp, 17 predicted proteins | sample CryGey092014_all_FD_185464 | JGI IMG/M metagenome (GOLD analysis project Ga0210051, IMG submission 185464) | Groundwater microbial communities from aquifer - Crystal Geyser CG23_combo_of_CG06-09_8/20/14_all (SPAdes) (version 2) | ecosystem: Environmental > Aquatic > Deep subsurface > Groundwater... | reverse complement strand
CGAACTCTGACATAATACGGAATACCCGCCAGGGATCTTCTAATCCCTCTTTGGAATTTTTCATTCTTATTGTCATCCGAGTTTCCTTTCTATGGCACTGCTCCAAGCTTTATATAAACCACTAACACTACTATGTTAATTTTTGACTCTTTTTAATACTTGTGAATTGCATAACTAATTTCAAAATAACAAGTTATAAATATCTTATCCCTTGAGGTTGATTTCACAGATTATAAAGCTGATTTCACCGATTGTCCCGTCACTGACTAATCTGTGTAATCTGTATTTAATCTGTGAAATCATAATTTTAACAAACTACTGTTTAGGGTAGGATTATAATATATCTCTTTTATAACCCGACTTTGTGAAAAATTTTATTTACGTTGCGCAGATAATAATCTAAATCGAAAATCTTATCCAGATCTTTATTATTAAGCTCTCGTAAAACTCCTTTGTCCTTTAAAAGATTTTCTTTAAAATCCGATCCCTCTTTCCAGCTCTTCATCGCGCATCTCTGAACTAAATCGTAGGCCTTCTGACGGGCGAGCCCCTTATTCATCAATTCAAGGAGCACTCGTTGAGAAAAAATCAGGCCGTGAGTCTTAACTAAATTGCTTAACATATTGTCCGGATAAACCACCAAGCCCGTAACCACCTCAATAAATTTATTCAGCATGTAATCAAGGGCAAGGGTAGAATCCGGCAAGATTACCCGCTCACAAGAAGAATGGCTTATATCGCGTTCATGCCATAAAGAGACATTTTCCAGGCTAGCTAAGGCATTAGCCCGCAAAATACGGCTCAGGCCGCATATCCGTTCGCAGATTACCGGGTTTTTCTTATGCGGCATGGCTGATGAACCCTTTTGAGCCTTACCAAAAGGTTCTTCAACTTCCAGGACTTCAGTCCTTTGCAGGTGCCTTATTTCTGTAGCAAATTTCTCTAAAGAAGAGCCAATAATAGCTAAGGTGGCCATATATTGGGCATATACATCCCTTTGTATAATCTGCGTAGAAATCCGCGCTGGCTTAAGCCCCAGTTTCTTACAGACATAGGCTTCCGCTTCAGGCTCAATATGGGCGTATGTGCCTACAGCACCGGAGAGCTTTCCAATAGATACAGCTTCCTTTGCATCTAATAACCGGCCTAAGTTGCGCCTGCTTTCATCAAACCAGAGCGCAAGTTTCAGGCCAAAGGTAGTGGGTTCAGCATGCACGCCATGGGTACGTCCGATACAAACCATATCTTTGTAGTTTCTAGCCTTTTTAGCTAATACTTTCAGCAGCCTATTTAAGTCTTCAATCAGTATATCGGATGCTGCCTTCAGCTGCACGCCAAGCGTTGTATCCAAGATATCGGAAGAAGTAAGGCCTAAATGCAGATATTTAGCATCAGGCCCAATATATTGGGCTACATTGCACACAAATGCTACTACATCATGTTGCGTTTTCTCTTCGAGCTTTCTAATCGCATTAATATTGAACCGGGCTTTCTTTTTGACTCTCTTAACCACAGCCAGAGGAATATTCTTTTTGCGGGAAAGGGCCTCCAGAGTAAGTATTTCTATATCAAGCATGGTTTTAAATTTAAAATCATCCTGCCAGATATTTGACATTTTAGGTAAACTGTAACGTTCAATCATAGGGCCTCCTTTGGAGTTTGCAGGAAATATTATTATAGCAGAAATTTAGTTTTTGGCAAACCCCGTTAGAAATCTTTCCTTTATATTATATCATTAATTTCTAACGGGGCAAACAAAAAACCCGCCAAAAAATTTGGCGGGTTTTTGTGTATTGCGGGGACGAGATTTGAACTCGTGACCTTCAGGTTATGCTTACTACTACAGTTTTCACTGCTCCGCCATAAATCCTGGCGAATTTGTAGTCTGGACTATATCTTCACCCATCCCAAATAAAGTGTGGGTGTCTGCCGTTCCACATCCAAAGCAGTCATAGGCATAGGCGAACTTGGCTCTTATTGAAGGAATGCGAGGCAAATATGGCAATACCGATTGCCACAACCTCCTGCTGTTTTCCACATTAAAGTGACTCCGATAATACTCCCTTCTTTCTCCTTTTCTCCACCTTCTCTCGGGATTGATTATTCCATTGATCCCGAAAGTAACAGAGATATGGCCTAGCAGTCTATTGACCTCTTCTAGCGAAAAACTATGCGTGGCTATCGTAAAACTGGGTTTCAGGTAATAAATAGATCCGTCTCTATGGATCTTCTTCCTTCTACGGACGCTACCATCGTCACACAACAACATTGCTAGTCCAACTGGATGGTCCATAAACCTGATTTTTGGAGAGAGATGTCTTCTTCTATTCTTGCTAAACCACTGGCTCACGATTCTTATCCTTTTACCAGTGGTGAAGGAAAACAAATGCTTAACTCCCTCTCCATTCGGAGACGTATGAATCACGGGTGGTTGGATTCCAAACAACCTAACGAATTCATTACGTTTCCACTCAACTAGATCCGCATACTTTTCGCAGTGCGAAATGGTCCATTCGACTGTTAAGCGATGTTTCGCACGTTGCCTCACAAACGCATCTCCCAAGATCATCCCGATTAGGAACGATCTTTTGTAAGAAATGGTCTCTTGGCCCTTCATAACAGGACCTTCTCCTTCTGCTTTGGACACAGTCTCTACACCTTGTCCGACGATGCGTCGGACCTTGGCTCGGTATTACCCTGATTTATTTCGAGGGCTTCACCGAATTTGGCAAACTATCCTTCAATCGTTTCCGACTGAGGAGCCCAAATACTTGAGCCTGACGAGCTACCAGACTGCTCCACCCCGCGAGTTTACTATAACGCAATTAAACCTATAATGCAATAACTATTATTTTTCCGGAATTATCTTGATGGGGATTTCGCCTTTGCGCACTACGCCCATTCTTTCCCTGGCGATCTTCTCCTGATAAATAGGGTCGCTTTCTATCCGTTTGAGTTCCTGCTGTAAAAGAGCATTTTCTATGTTTAAATATTTGATCTTTGTTTCTAAATCGCGGTTCTTATCTTTTAATTCCTGCAGTTTTGTGTAACCGGGTAAAAGTATAATTAATAAAAAGATTGCAATGCCAAAAAACGAAAATGCCTTCTTAAATATCATTTCTTCAAGAAGCGCCCCGCGTAAACCGCTTTTTCACCGAGCTCCTCTTCTATTCTTAGAAGCTCATTATATTTGCAAATCCTATCCGTACGAGATACCGAACCTGTCTTAATCTGCCCGCAGCCGCAGGCTGTCGATAAGTGCGCAATAGTTGTATCTTCAGTCTCTCCTGAACGATGAGAAATAATTGCCTTATATTTATTTTTCCTGGCCATACCCAATACCTCCAGCGTCTCCGTGAGTGAACCAATCTGATTTACCTTTACGAGTATGGCATTCCCTATGCCTTGCGTAACGCCCTTTTTAAAAATCTTAGGGTTAGTGACGAATATATCATCACCGACTAATTGTAACTTTGCGCCAAGTTCTTCGGTCATTTTTTTCCATCCCGGCCAATCATGCTCAGAAAGGCCGTCCTCGATAGATAAAACAGGATATTTGCTAACCCAGCTTTCATATATAGCGATTAAATCGGAAGATTTCTTCTGAGAATTTTCAAATTGGTATGAACCATCTTTACCCAGCTCCTGCACGCAGGGGCTGGGTTTATAAAATGAACTGGCAGCGCAATCTAAGGCTAAATAAATATCCTCACCCGGTTTATATCCTGCTTTCTCAATTGCCTGCAATATCAAAAGTAGCGCCTCTTCATTGGAATCAAGGCGCGGTGCGAATCCACCTTCATCGCCCACAGAAGTAGATAATCCCTTAGATTTTAAGATTGATTTTAAGTTATGGAATACTTCGGCGGCATATCTTAAGGCTTCGCGAAAAGTCGGCGCGCCTATCGGCACAATCATAAATTCCTGGATATCTAAATTATTATCTGCATGCAGGCCGCCATTTAAGATATTCATCAAAGGTACAGGTAAGATTTTTACGGTATTGCCGCCTAAATATTTATATAATGGCTCATTTTTTGATAAAGCATCTGCTTTCGCCACAGCTAAAGAGACGCCCAGAATTGCATTAGCGCCTAATTTAGACTTATTGCTAGTTGCATCTAAATCGATAAGGAGTCTGTCTATTTTCTTAAAATCGGGTTTTAGCCCTTTTATTTTTGAGGCAATTAATGTATTTACATTATTTACTGCTTTTAATACCCCTTTACCTGAATACCTTGTTTTATGGCTTTGGCTAGAGGAAGCCAAACCATTGCCCGCTGGCTTATCGCCGTCTCTTAATTCTAATGCCTCATTTTCTCCTGTAGAGGCTCCCGAAGGCACAGCTGCCCGTGCCAGGATGCCGGAATCCAGGATTATATCGACTTCTACCGTAGGATTACCCCGTGAATCCAAAATCTCGCGTGCTACAACCTTTTTTATTTTTGCCATGGCTTAACTCTATGGAATTAACATTTCTTAAAAAGAATTTAGGGAAAGTAGTATATCACAATTTCTAACGAGGCCAACAAAAAACGTAAAACGGGACCCCATTTTCTCTCGGAATATTAGTTAAGCCTTGTACTCTGAGAGTTGCTTTATGCGCTTGAGCATATTGGGGTGGGTACTTAATACTTCTAATAGCCTATCCGCAAAATTCAAATGTATCTTTTTGGCCTTTAACATTGCCAACTCAGATGCATCAATCGTGCCGCTCTTATCCAGGTCAAGCTGCCTTAATTCCTTAATCTCATTCAAGGCCTGCGAAGGGTCATTGACAAAAAACGCTTTTAATCCCTCCGCCTCCTTTAAAGATTCTTTATCCATACGCGCAGAACCATATACGAGCTTATAGAGGCTGGAAGCAAGGATGGAAGGTTGATTTCCCAAAAGCACAGAACCCCTATCAGCAAAATACTCCCGTATCCGGGAGGCATAAAGCACTAAAAGATTGGTAATAAAATAGAATATAAAAGCTGCTAATCCCACCAAAGCAGTATTCCCCCCTCTTTCATTGCGCCTGCGGCCATAAAATAAAAATTGCCAGGCAATCCGATACATAATCATGGGAATAACTGAAAGCAAGGTAATGGTTAAGACATCCCGATTCTTTAAATGGGTTAATTCATGGCCCAATACCGCTTTTAATTCATCTTCGTTCAATAACTTTAAGATACCCTCGGTAACGCAAACTCGCCCATCTTTTATACCCCTGCCAAAAGCAAAAGCATTAGGGAGGGCGATCTGGGCTACGCCTATCCTCGGCACGGGGATCTGGGCTCTCATGGCTAAATTTTCTACCATCTGATATAAGCGCGGGTTTTCTTCTCTTTTAATATATCTTACGCGCATAGTCCATTCCACAAGTTTTGGCCCAATCAAATACTGGATAAACATCATTACGAAAGATAGAATTAAATAAAAGGAAAAACCGTATAGATGTAAAAACTGGGTACCTATAACGGTAAGGACCACATAAATAAGCCCAAAAAGTATAGTAACTAATAGCCACATTCTTAATTTTAAGCTCCACATTTTTATCCTCCTTTGCAACCGCTGAGGCACTGAATAATCACTGACACACTGAGATTTATCCTCAGTGCTTCAACGGGTTATCTTCTACTTATTTTTCAGCGTTTCAGTGGTTGCAACTTCTGCCTTAATTATAAACCTTAATACAGGTTTGTCAAGACTATCAGTGTGCACATATACATATTGCTGCACCGGTCCGGAATAGCCTTTAGAATTAAACCGAACTTCTATCGTGGCGCTCTGGCCGGGTAAAAGGATTTTCTTTTCCACTTTAGAAGCAGTGCATCCGCAGGATGTATTTACATCCTTTATGGTCAGGGTTGCTTCGGATTCGTTCTTTAAAACAAAGATATGCTTTAAAACCTCTCCTTCCTTTACTTGACCAAAATCCCATGAATAAGGGTCCTCTACCTGTGTCTCTGTCTGTTTATTAGTTAAATTATCTTTTATTTGCGCATAGCATCCTGATTGCAGAAAAAACAGCAAGACAATTGAACTTATAACCCATAACTTATAACTTATAACTTTTCTCTTCATTATGGCCTCCAGAGCAAAAATATCCCTAAACCAAAAAAGAGAATCGCCATCAATATCTTTATGGCCGAAAGGTGCTTTTTCAAAACCCGAGAAAATTGTTCGGAAGTCACGCCCAATAAAGCAAATAAAAATATTATAAATAACGGCACGATAAACATAATATTGTAAAGTATAAGATACCCCAAAGCCTGTAATTTAAGAGGGGTAGCCTTGAGAATGAAAGTTATTGTAGGCAGGTATACCTGGCCGGTACAAACTGCCTCTAATATTGACACAAGAAAGCCAACTATTAAAGCACTTAATGCCAATCTTAAAATATGTAGTTTTAAAGTTCTTCCGCCCTCCTCTTTAGCTCTTCTATAATGCAAACCGATGAGTGAATCTATCCGGTTCTTTATGCCTCGCGGTAATTGCAATAAGAGCCCTTGCGTCTTGGCTGTCCTCTTAAATTTAAAGAAATCATAAACAGCCAAAATTCCTAATATAATACTTAATATCCCCACTGTTAAGTTGAATATTTTAGAAATAATCCAAAAACCTCTTAGTTGATAGAGAAAATTAAACAAGCCCAGGCCGATTGCCAGGTAAGTCATAAATACCGCAAATATAAAAGTGAGGCCGATAATAATTAATTCTCTCTTCCTATAACCCTGCAGGGATAAGAAAGAGATAAAGAATACGATAACGGTAAAAGCACAAGGGTTAATACCGTCGGTTAGGCCTGCGCTGATAATAGCAAAAGGCTCAAAAGTTCTAAAGTATGCGAGCAAATCTATCGTCGGTAAGCCCTGTTTTCCTTCTGGTTTTTTACTTAGCGATTGGCTGATAAGGAATCTTAAGGCCTCTTTGATTTGCCCGCTCCCATTTAAAAAATGGCCCCGGAAGTAGAATACCGGCCAGATATTTTCTATCTTTGACCCATATTTTTCCTTGAGGCTCAAGAGTAGCTTATAATTTTCTATGCCAGTAATCTCGCGGTATTCTATCTGAATCTGGCCCTTAAATTCTTTTTCTATATCAGGGATTAATTTATCCTTAACTTCAATACACTTATGACAAGTAAAAGAATAGAAAATTATTAATCTATGGTTTTCATCGGGTTGAGTTTGACTATACGCAAGAACAGAAAATACGAAACACACTAAAATGCAAATCGATATGGAAATTAATCTTTTTGTGTGCATAAATTATTATCCAGAAAGGATAGACCCTTCCTATTCCTTTAAAGGAAGGGTCTTAAGAATTACGTTTTATACTCCGCGGCCTAAAACCGCCCCGCCTTGGCAGAGCGGATGAGTTGTGGCCAGGCTTCGAGTATTCCGCCCTTAGGAATCCCGGACGTTACGGGTGGGCTCCATTCTTCAGGCTATTAAATAAATTATTTGCTTTCTTGAGCGAAGCTTTCTCATGAACAATGCTACGTATAGCAGAAATCATTGCCACTGGCCAGCGCGACTGCCAGATGTTTCTGCCCATATCCACACCTTTAGCGCCCTGCGCCACTGCCTCATAAGCCATCTTTAAAGCATCGAGTTCATTTTTTAATTTAGGCCCCCCGGCAATCACTATAGGAACAGGACAGGATTTAATTACCTTTTCAAAATCTTCGCAATAATACGTTTTTACAATATGAGCGCCTAATTCTGCAGCAATACGGCAGGATAAAGAAAGATACCTAGTATCCCGTTTTTCTAATTCTTTGCCCACAGCAGTAACCGCCAATACAGGAATGCCATATTTCTGGCTTTCGTCAATAAGCTTAGTGAGATTGATTAAAGTCTGATGCTCGTGGTCTGTACCTATATAGATAGATAGAGCCACTGCTGCCACATTAAGCCTGATGGCATCTTCAAAGGAAACAGTAATGCCTTCGTTAGATAAATCTTTACTCATGATACTATTGCCGCCTGAAACCCGCAGGACAAGAGGGATGTTGTATTTAGGGTCAATGCAATTACGCAACACTCCCCTGGTAAGCATAAGCGAATCCGCGTAAGGAATAAGCGGCTCGATGGTCTTGCGGGGCTCTTCTAATCTACTTACCGGGCCTAAAAAATATCCATGGTCTACTGCCAACATAACAGTCTTACCGTCTTCCTTAAATATGCGCTGCATCCTATTTTTCATTCCCCAGTCCATAGCTTCCTCCTTGTGTACAGACACAACACCGGCGCAATTCCGATTAGCGCCGGGTGTCATTTCTGTGGACAAATAATTACTTTTATAGATTCCTGCGCTTCGGATACAAGTTTAAAACCCAGGCCTGTTTCGGATAAACTTAAACGATGCGTAATCATACCAGAAACATCGAGCTTTCTACTGGCTATCAAGCCTAAGGCCTCTTTATAGTCTAAAGGGGCCCCTGCGTATGAACTCGTAAGGCTTATTTCAGTGCGCCAGAATAATTCATTAAAGGTGAGCGGGATTTTTCTCTCTTTATCCGTCGGAGCAAAAAAAAGTATTGTTCCGCCGCGTTCAACAGATTCTAATGCCTGCGTAATAGCTTGAGGCGAACCAGTGGAGACTATCACTAAATCTGCAAGCCTACCCTGATTTAAACTGCGCAACATCTGGGCAGAATATTTCTTAACATCTATGCTTATATCCGCACCAAATTTTTTAGCTGCATTTAAACGGTATTCTAAAATATCCGTGGATATAATGCGGCTCGCACCCCTTACTCTGGCCAGATGTATATGCAATAAACCCGCGATACCGCTACCCACAACCAGAATGGTAAGGCCTGGTTTCATGCCTGCTAATCTTTGTCCCCTGATTACACAGGCTACAGGTTCAATAAATGTTGCCTCTTCAAAAGATACTGAGTCAGGCAAAGACAAAACACCGTAATCTACATTTATTTTAGGCAGGCGTAAATATTCACAAAATCCGCCCGGCTCAAAATTAGTTTTCAGCAAGGTATCGCAGACTGTTTCATGGCCGGCTAAACAATAATGGCACCTTCCGCAAGGAACATGATGCGCGCAAGCTACCCTGTCGCCCTTCTTATAAATTTTTACGCCTTCTCCGGCTTCTTCGATAGTACCTGCGATTTCGTGGCCTAACACAAGCGGCGTCCTATTAATACGATACCACTCCATCACATCGCTGCCGCAGATACCCGAAGCCTCAACGCGTATCAGAAGTTCACCTGGCCCAATCTTAGGCCTTGGCACCTCTTCTATTCTTATATCGCGGTTACTATAATACATTGCCACACGCATAGTTAATAAACGCATAACTTGCTAACACTAAAAGTGTGAGTAAGTTATTTACGCGAATTAATCCCGACAGCTGCAAGAAAATTTGGAACAAATTTTCGAAGCGCTTTGCTGTCGGGATGCCCTCATTTATTTTACCATCTCTTTAAAATTTCTCAATTAAATCTTAATCGGTAGTAGTGTCCTTGGTTAGTTATCGGTGGACATAAAGGAGAGGTTTCTTTCGATAAACTCGAGCAGCTTTTGTTGGACAGACGGCTGGATATTATCAAATTCCACTCCTATTCCAGGATGAGAATGAGGCTGAATTTGCTTATCAGATAACCAGACAATCCTTGCCTCAAGCTCTAAATCTTCGAGTTTTGGCGGAAGCTTAAGCTTTAAAATAATTTCGTCTCCCAATTTGAATTGGCTACAGCCGTATATGTAGGCACCAATAGCGCTCAGATTTATAAGGTCTCCCTTAATACAAGCAGCGCCCTGGTCATATTTTGCTTTCAACTCTATTTTGATATCAATGGGCAGGCGTTTAAATCTGCGCCGTAATTGCATCTTTTTAATATTTTCTATAATCTTATCTTCTTTAAAACTATTCATTGCTATATCCTCTGTAGCATAAATATCAATAACCCTATCTAAGCCGGAAACGGAAAAAAATCCTTTCAGGTGAGCAGGTATATTGGTGAATCTCATTCTGCCGTTATTATTCATTACTTCTTTATAGGCGATAACTATTACTGAAATACCCATATAATCAATAAAATCAACCGTTTCAAAATTACAGAGTATATCGGAATAACCGTCACGGATGCATTGGCCTACAACTTCTACCAAATTTGCAGAATTTACATCAATACGACCGGCTAAATCTAATATAATGACACTGCCTTCTTGTCTTGCTTTAATCTCCATCTCAGTACAAGTCTCGTTGTTCTAAAATCAATACTTTATCATGATGCATTCTACTTCAAACAAGCCTACCCTGCAATATATTTTATGACCATAAAAAATCTTGCAAAAGCAATTGGGGTGTGATAAATTGAGAACCAATATGAACCCCGTTAGAACCTTTTATCTAACGGGGGAAAGGTAGGTTCTAACGGGGTGAAAGACAAACTCTGGAAATTTATAGACGACAAAGGTACATTTGCTTCCCATAGTGCCCACCAGATAAAGACCCTTTATTTTCCTTTGTGTAATTCTACGCCTATCATGTCCTCGGTTTCTGCGGATTTACATGGCGATATAAAGACGGATTTTAATTCTTTCTTGCTCGAACCCGTATCGCGTATCTCCTTAAGTAATTTAAAATCCAGCCGTAATTTCTGGATATACATAAACCCCGCCCTTCCTTCAAAGCTACATTCTACCCGAAGGAAGAGCGGGGTAAATCCAGCCAAAATCTGGTCAGCAACGGGCGTCTCTAAGGAAGCGAACCGCTTAGAAGATAAATTTAACTTAGAGGCAGGGCTGTTGTGGCAGAAAATAACGCGCCAAAATAAAAAAATTGGTTTAAGGTCAGAAATCACTTGTTTTATTCCTGCATCGGATGACCCGGCAGAATTAATGTTGTTAGATATTAGTAATATATCTTCAAAACCTATTAAATTTATTTCTACCGCAGCCATACCTATATTTGGCAGGTCAGCTCACAACTTGCACGACCACCGCCACGTAACCTCTCTTTTACAACGCATACAAAAGGAAAAATTCGGAGTAGTCCTCAGGCCTACTCTTCTTTTTGATGAATCCGGCCATAAGAAAAATCCTACTTCTTATTTTGTCTTGGCTACAGATGAAAAATATGGTCCACCTGAATATATTTACTCCACACAAGAAGAATTTACCGGAGAAGCTTCGGATTTAGAAGCACCTGATGCAGTATTAAAGAATCTTCTGCCTGCAAAAAAGAACAATATGCAGGGTAAAGAATCTATGGCTGGTTTACGTTTTAAAGCTTGTGTCCTTAAACCAAAACAATCTATTTCCTACATTATCCTTATGGGAATAATCAACGATAAATCTAAAATCCATGCTATATTTGAAAAATTTAATACTAAAGCTAAAGTAGAAAAAGCACTGGAAGAGAATAAAATCTACTGGCAAAAAAAGAGCTCCTCGATTAAAATTAAGTCAGGTAACAGAGATTTTGATAACTGGTTTAGGTGGGTGAATATCCAGCCTCACCTTCGAAAGGTATTCGGCTGCTCATACCTGCCGGATTTTGATTATGGCAAAGGAGGTAAAGGTTGGCGTGACCTCTGGCAGGATTGCCTCTCGCTTATATTAAATAATCCTAAAGAGGTCAGGTCATTATTGATTAATAATTTTAGAGGAGTGCGTATAGACGGTTCAAACGCTACCATTATAGGCAAAACCTTAGGAGAGTTTACCCCGTTAGAAATACCAAAGAATCAGGAAGAAAAAACAAAATTTCTAACGGGGTTTATTGCTGACCGTAATAATATCAGCCGTGTCTGGATGGACCACGGCATCTGGCCTTTACTGACCATCCATTTATATATTCATCAGACCGCTGACTTAAAAATATTATCGGAAGAGACAACTTATTTTAGAGACTATCAATTATGCAGGAGTAAAGAAATAGACTCAAACTGGAAACCCGATAACGGTAAAGAGCTTAAAACTAAAACCAAAGAAACATATAAAGGTAGCATCTTAGAGCATATCTTAATCCAGAATTTAGTGCAATTTTTTAATGTGGGTCCACATAATCATATCTGCCTTGAAGACGCAGACTGGAATGACGGCTTGGACATGGCAGGCGAGTTCGGCGAGAGCGTTGCCTTCAGCAGCATGTATGCCCAAAATTTTAGGAGTCTGTGTGAAATAATCGAGCATCTCCAGACAGATAACATAACTATCTTAAAAGAATTAACTACGCTCCTCGATTCTATAACACAAGATGCGATAGATTATTCCGACATAAATGCAAAGCATAAACTCCTGGAAAAATATTTCCAGAGTACTAAATATAAAGTATCCGGTGAGAAAATATCTATACCAAAAACCAAACTAATTAGCGACCTGAAAAAGAAATCTGACTGGATGTATGCACATATACAAAATAATGAATGGTTAAAGGAAGGATTCTTCAACGGGTATTATAATAATGATAAACAACCCGTGGAAGGTAATATTAATGGGCTTATGCGTATGACCTTAACCGGGCAGACTTTTCCTATTATGAGCGGAATCGCGGATACCGAACAAATTAAAACTCTCTTTAATAACGTGCGCAAATATCTAAAAGATGATGCACTCGGTGGTTTTCATTTAAATACAGATTTTAAAGAAGAACAGCTGAACTTGGGGAGGGCTTTTTCCTTTGTTTATGGTGATAAGGAAAACGGTGCGTTCTTTAATCACATGATAGTTATGTTTGCTTATGCATTATATAAACAAGGGTTCGTTAATGAAGGCTACGAGGTCATAAGCTCTATTTATAAGATGGCGCTCGATTCCCAAAGGAGTAAAATTTACCCTTGCCTGCCGGAATATTTTAATGCCGAAGGACGCGGTATGTATGGCTATCTCACCGGCTCTGCCAGCTGGTTTATACTTACTTTATTAACCCAGGCCTTTGGGATAAGGGGTCAATATGGAGATTTGATAATAGAACCCAAACTAACTGCAGAACAATTCAAAGCTCAAAATACAATTGGTATAACGACTTATTTTGCGGATAAGTTAATAGAAGTCAGATTTGTAAACCCCGTTAGAAATACCAAGGCTATAACAGGTGAAGGCAAAATTTCTAACGGGGTAAATCCGGCCAAGAAAAACTTCGGCAACTATTTAATAAGCAAGGTAAGTTTTAACGGAAAAATTATTGCTGAAAATTTAAAACAACCGCGCTTTTTAATCCCGCGCAACAAATTCCTCGCTTTATCTAATAATACTACCAATACTATTGAAGTAATTCTCGGCTAACTAATTATCGGTGGACAATAGCGAGACAAGAATTCTGGGGACATCATACTTATCTTTTGGGAATTAAATATTGTGTCCCCGGAATTCCATAAATACTATCTTCGTATTTTCGGCTTACCGTTACTACTTGGTGACTTTTACATTAATTGCCCGTGGTCCTTTCGGCGAGTTCTCCACCTCGAACTCAACTTCTTGATCTTCATGTAAAGAATCAAACTGGACATCAACAAGAGCTGACTGATGAAAAAATACCTCTTTCCCATCGACGCCAGCGATAAAACCAAAACCTCTTTCACGAACAAGCTTCTTAATCTTACCTGTAGGCATAAGACACTCCTTTCGCCAGTAAAAAAAGAAGCCCGGATCCCTTAAAGAAACCGGGCTTGTGTTTTTCAAGGTTATATTTTAACTACGTTAGTAGCCTGTTCTCCTTTAGGGCCCTTCTCAATCTCAAATTCAACTTCTTGCCCTTCTTCCAAAGATTTATACCCCTCGCCCTGAATTGCGCTGTGATGCACAAATACATCGTTGCCGGACTCTGGAGTGATAAAACCATAACCTTTCTGGTTAGAGAACCATTTGACTTTACCTCTTACCATTATTCTGTTACCTCCTTCCTTAAAAATTATAGTAAACCCTGCCTCCCAGTAGGCAGGAATGCCAGAAACAAAAAAGCCGCAAAAGTCAACCCTCTCGACCTTACGGCCTTCAGATTTCTTATCCTTTATTTACTACTGAAAAAAGTATAGCATCTTTTTGAGATATGTCAAGGATTAATTTTTCCTGTGTTATTGCAAGGCAAAAATGTCCTGTTTCTAGCAAAGCAAGAATGTCCGGTTTTCATGTTTCAATTAGTAGTAGTTCTTTTTCTTTTTGGCTACCTTTTTCTTTTTGTTCATACTGTGCGGGTAATAGGGGACAGCGACCATTTTATTGGTTTTTCCTCGGCCTGCCTATCGGCAATGCGCATAACCTCCTGCCAAATTTCGCTTCCAATCTTTCTATAAATGTGGTTGTTCCCAAGGGACGTCCAGTAAAAGTGTATTTTCTTATACGTTGCAAGAAGTTTTCTTCTTCTGTGGAATCTATATATTTTCTCCAAGAATTGAATGTCATACTTATAATTTCAAGGAAACCCTCAAGCTCGATAAAGCCACCATCTTTTTCGTTAATATGTGCTCTGGCGCTTGACCAAGGCCACTGCCAGGGTTTTTCTACCAAGCCTGCACGCACAGGGTTTCTTTCAATGTAGCGAGCAGCAAGGATGAGATGGGACTTGTCTAACACGCAGGAGTAGAAACGCCCCTGCCAAAGGTGCCCATGCTGTTTGAGCTTTTTGTTAAAATATTGAGAATAGCGCATATGAGCGGTGTTGAATGTCCTGGCCAGGGAATCGCTTTCCTTCGGGATAGCAATAAAATGAATGTGGTTTTGCATCAGACAATAAGCTAAGATGGAAAGACCGTATTTTATGCTATACTCCTGAATCCATGCAAGATATTGACTTCTCTCTTCTGCATTGAGAAATACATCTTGACGGTAATTTCCCCTTTGCGTAATGTGATGGGGTAAACCCACTGCAACGATCCTGGCAATCCGCGGCATAGCACTTCCTCCCTACTATCAATAGACGTAAGAGGAAGAAAAATCTAACTACAATATTTTAATTGTGTCAAAGAACAAGAAGGGAAAAATAGGGCGTTGTCCCCTATTGCCCAGGGAAAAATAGGGCGCTGTCCCCTATTGATGTTAATTTTTGACCTTATTTTACTATTATTAAAAAGATAAGTCATTGTTTAGCAATAAGTTAAGAAAACTTTATCCTTTGACTGTCTGAGGAAAAATGCATTTTTAACAAAGTCGTGTTATAAATACACTACATCTTCGGTATGATAGAGCGAAAGAAACAACAGCATATAATCCCTGAGATGCCTGGTAAGTAGAAAATTGTTTCTAATATGCTCCCGGCCATTTTCTCCTAATTTCCTGGCATATTCTGGACTATTAAACAGCTGTTTTATTGCAAAGGCAGCGCCTTCAATGGAATGACAAAGCAATCCAGAATACTTGTGTTTTATCTGCAAAGGGATACCGCCGACATTGGAAGCCACAACCGGCTTTGCTTTCCATAGAGCCTCGGCAACCGTTAAACCAAATCCTTCCCTAAGAGACTTCTGGATAATTACATCTGAAGCCCTTTGTAATGCGTTCACCTCTATATTATTGTGAGGCAATAGTAAGATATAAATATCTTTGTCCATCTCGGCCTTTTCTTTAACTTCCTCAAGAACTTTAAGCCCCTCTGGGTCATCCTCTGCGGTACCGCCAGCTAAAATCAGCTGACAGTTGATGTATTTTTTTACTTGCAAGTATGCTTCTATTACGCCTACGGGATCTTTTAAGCGGTCAAAACGGGATATTTGGGTAATGATTGGTTTATCTTTTTTAATATTGTATTTTCTTAATACTGAATCTATTGTTTCTTGAGGCAATTCTTTGTTTTTATCGCTTAACGGGTCAATGGAGGGAGAGATTAAAAATTGCCTAATGGGTAACTTTCTTGAAAAAGCCGGAGCAGAAAACACTGCCGAGTCGTATTGAACGATAAAATCCATAAGAAATCTCCAAACTCTTTCATTGGGATTAGACACGTCAACATGGCAACGCCAAAGCCATTTGTTAACAGCTTTCTTTTTTATCAACCCTATTGGCTGTGGGTCATGAACGAAAACAATGTCTCCATAGGTATTAACGTTTTCTAAATTTTGCTGGCTTGTCTCCATAAATATCTCAAAATCTCTTTGGCTTATCTCTTCGGCTCTACCGTGTAATGCATTGTGAAATTTCTTTGTCACCTCAAAAAACTGCTCTCCACCTTTTATTACATCCCATCTTGTATCTATCCCCAATTCCCTCAGCAAGGGAATCATACAGTTCAATATCTCGGCAACGCCTCCCCCCACAGGCGTGGAATTGATATGTTGAACAACTTTGCCTTTAAGTCTCTCGGCAAGCAATTTCAAATCATCAATAATCGATTGTCCAACGATGGGTATATATTCTTCTATTTTTGCCATTCTATCTAAAGGATTCTCTGTTCTACTTTTTTCACAATGGTATTTCTTAAACCATCAAGGGTCTGTGTATAAGGATCGAGCCCTGAAATTTCATCCGCTAGTTCTTTATCGCCAACGGAACTTTTAATCCAATTGGAAAAATCATTATCCCCTTTCTCAAGCCTTAAACGCGCTTCAAAAATGTGAAAATAAATAGAATCAATCGTTATCTTCTTTAAGATATCTACGAATTCCTTTAAATCATGGGCAATATAATTGGTTGGGATGACGAAACTGACTGATTTCATGAAATGGAATTCTTCGCCTTCACGGGCAAACCTTAGCTTTGCCAAAGCATTATTTCTTAAATAATCTTCAATGGTTATTGCAATTTTGTCTCGAAGACCGCGGATAGTTGAATATTGAATCGTATCAATACTGGCTAATTTCTCCCCCAGCTCATCCTCGCCAAGCGCTTCGCTAACCCAATAGGCGAAATCATTAGGTGGCTCGGGTGAAAGATATTGATGCTGCTGTAGGAATCTATGTGTATGGTAATAAATACAAGAACCGGGGACCTGTTTTATAAGTCCTGCTAATTGGCTCAAAGTAGAAGCCCTTAAGCCGGTCAACTCGGATAAATGCAACCTTGTGTAAAATCTAAATGCCTCTTTTGCGCGTATTAATTCTCTCATATCTTACTTGCGCTTAAGATCGGAAATTAGCCTTAAGAATTCGGTTACTTCCTCTGTAGTTTTCAAATAGTACTGGGCTTCAGAATTGCCTTGCTCTCCCACAAATATTGTCAGGCCTTTCTTTTTTAATGCCCTAAAAGCATCTTCATCGGTTACGTCGTCTCCAATATAAACAGGAAGAATTTTATTTTTTTCTAACAAAAATTGCTGTCTAGCCAAAAGCCACAAGACAACTTTACCTTTATCCCACATTACAGGAGGTCTTATCTCATAAACTTTTTTACCGGAATTAACCTTTATTTTACCGCGAACAATATAAGGAGCGGAAATCTCATTAAAGATACTCAAAAACTCCTGAATATCTTTTTTATCTACCAGGCGATAATGAATACTGATCGAAAGGCCCTTATCTTCCAAAATCGCCCCTTTAATCGAATAAAGTTTTTGTGTCAAGTCGCTTTTTATATGCTCAAGGCCTGCCCTGCACCTTGGCGAAATGGGGCTTGCAAATTTAATCTTTGGCCCTTCTATCTCTAAGCCATGATTGCCAACATAAATAATATTTTTTAAACCTACTTTATTTTTTATGTCTTTCAAAGCCCTACCGCTGATAATGGCTAATTTACATTTAGGACTTCTCGATAATTCAATAAGTAGTTCTTTTACTTCTTGCGAAATGAACGCTTTTCCCGGAGTACTAACGATTGGCGTTAACGTCCCATCGTAATCTAAAAATAGCATGGTATACTTACCGCTTAATTCTTTTTTCAAGTCGTCCCAATGCTCAAAAATATTTCTCATATCTTTTGGTGGTGTTCGATAGTTATCTCACCTGCTTTTTGCAAGGCATATTTTGTACATATTGGCCCGATTAATTCATAGATAACTGTGGTGGCAACAATAGTAGTAAAAATCATACCCCCTACTTTGGGAAAATCGCTTTTGGCAACAAGGGCGCAGCCCAAGGCAACGCCAGCTTGAGGAAGCAGGCCCAATCCAAGATATCTTCTTATTCTATCTTCTACCTTAACAATATATCCACCCCATACAGAACCCACGGTTTTCCCTGTTGTGCGAAAGAAAATATAGATTATTCCAGTTATACCTATTCCTTTTAATAACCCTATCTCTAGGTTTGCTCCTGCAAGAACGAAAAAAAGAAGATATAAGGGCGAATCAATTAGTTTTAAGACATCAAAGAATTCAAAATTTGACTTGTTAATATTTATTAAGACGGTGCCCAAAAACATATTTGCTAAAAGAACAGAGAGGCCTAATTTTATAGCCAATCCTGTAGTTAATAAGATAAATCCTAAGGTATAAATAAGAAGTTCTGTTTGGGTACGTATGAATTTAGAAAAGAGGCTGCTTAAACAGGCAATTAACCCACCGAGCATTAGGGCACCGATTATTTCTATTAAGGAATGAAATATAACCTTAGATACAAAAGTATTCGATGCGTGAAAGGCAACGCTCTTGGCGATGGCTAAAGATAAGGCAAAGATGATTAAACACCAGGCATCATCTATGGCTACCACACCTAAAAGTATATCTGTGAATCTACCTTTAGCCTTATACTCACGCACAACCATAACTGTTGCTGCTGGTGCGGTAGCGGAGGCGATCGCTCCAAACAAAAGAGCCA
>Ga0210051_1002449_pt1 | contig 18653 bp, 15 predicted proteins | sample CryGey092014_all_FD_185464 | JGI IMG/M metagenome (GOLD analysis project Ga0210051, IMG submission 185464) | Groundwater microbial communities from aquifer - Crystal Geyser CG23_combo_of_CG06-09_8/20/14_all (SPAdes) (version 2) | ecosystem: Environmental > Aquatic > Deep subsurface > Groundwater... | reverse complement strand
CCCCCAGGCATCAATGCCTCTTGTTTATGAAAAATTTACTTATCACTCAGATGAAGAGCTAACCTTGTCTACTTTCAGGATTCACTGTGTTGGAGTAAATCCGGCAAAAGCATTAGTCTTTTTATTACCTCTACCGCCAGATAATGGACAACTCCCGGCAGAGATATTATTTGGGCAAGATATTCGTTACTGGAGTAGTGTAGCAAGATTCACCTTAGAGTTATTAGCCCGCCAGAGGTTCATCCCCTCCATAAAATCAACTAACAATGAGATTAAAGCAATATGGAAGCCAGTAATTAATCATCCAAACGATTTAGAACGATTGAGAATACTTACTGACTCAATCCCTGCGGTTTGCTGTTTATTTGTAGGGGCACAAGGCTTTGGGCCCCTAGATCCTGATAAAATCGTTACTGATTTTATAGCTACTGCTCTGGATGAACTAATCCACCAATGGCTGATAGAGAAATATCCCCAGGAGCGATTTATTGACAAAGGAGATATTATTTCTGTCTTCCTTGAGGGGTTAACTTCATCTTCACCGCTAATCACTACAACAAAGCATAACTTAAGAGTATTAAAAGAGTCAATTGCTCTATGGGAGGAGAAAGTCCAGATAAGACCCCAAAGGCGCACCTTTCGCACCTGCCTGCGATTAGGAGAGCCAGAAGATAAGAAGGGACGCTCTGATTGGCACTTATCATTTCATCTGCAAGCAGCTGATGATAAGAGTTTGATTGTACCTGCAGAACATATCTGGAAGGAGACCACTTCAACACTTAAGTATCTGAATCATAAACTTGGTAAACCACAAGAAGAATTCCTGCAGGACTTAGCCCAAGCCTCACGGTTATTTACTCCAATCAAAGAGAGTTTAAAGGATAAACAACCAATCGGGTGTCCGCTGACCACCCAGCAAGCATATATCTTCCTGAAAGAGGCGGCTCTCTTATTAGATGAGAGTGGTTATGGGGTGCTTGTGCCATCCTGGTGGGAGAGGAAACGGCAATTAGCCCAGTTAGGTGTGAAGTTAAGTATAAAACCGCCAACTACTGCAGTGAAAAGTTATTTTACACTTAATAGTTTGGTAGAGTTTAATTGGCAAACAGCGATAGGTGATGAGATATTAACTGAAGAAGAATTTGAGAAATTGTCACAATTAAAGCAGCCATTAGTTAGAATTAGAGGTAAGTGGGTTGAAGTTCAGCCTGACCAATTGCAGGCAACATTGAAATTCTGGACAGAGGTAAAAGAGAAAGGGTTAACCCTTGCCCAAGCCTTACAAGTGGGGACGACAGGTCAATCTACTGGTTTGCCAATTATTGAATTTACCCCCGAAGGATGGTTGAATGACCTTGTCAATTATAAATTCAAGAGACTGCCTCAGCCGAAACAATTCAATGGTGAGTTGCGTAAATACCAAATATATGGTTTCTCCTGGCTTGCCTTTTTACGAAAGGTTGGCTTGGGGGCATGCTTGGCTGATGATATGGGCTTGGGTAAGACAATACAATTAATTGCTTTGCTTTTGGACGATAAAGCAAGACAAAAGAAGAAGACAAAGCCAACCCTTTTGATTTGTCCAACATCAGTTGTTGGTAACTGGAAAAAAGAGCTTGAACGTTTCTCTCCATCATTAAAGGTAATGGTCCATCACGGACAGGAACGATTAGCTGGTAAGGAGTTCATAAAAGAAGTAAAGAAGCACGATTTTGTAATTAGCACTTACTCGTTAGCACACAGAGACCAGGAACAATTGAGTAAAATAGACTGGGAAGGAGTAACACTTGATGAAGCACAAAATATTAAGAATCCCACAACCAAGCAGGCACAAGCAGTACGGACTTTAAGTTGTTCTTATCGTATAGTATTGACTGGCACACCAATTGAGAATAGATTGACTGAACTATGGTCAATAATGGAGTTTTTAAACCCGGGTTATCTGGGCTCATTAGATAAGTTTAAAAGACAATTTGCCATACCAATTGAACGATATAGATTAGAAGAGGCAGCCAATAATTTACATAATTTAATTCAGCCATTCATACTAAGGAGAGTTAAGACTGATAAGAATGTAATAAAAGACTTACCTGAGAAGTTAGAGATGAAATTATATTGCTCATTATCACAAGAGCAAGCAACACTTTATAGGGCAACTGTTGATGATCTGCTAAAAGAGATTGAAACTGCTGAGGGAATTAAACGAAAAGGTAATGTCTTGGCACTACTAACCAAGTTAAAACAGATTTGTAATCATCCTTGTTTATTCTTACATGAAGAAAAAGGTGTAACTGATGAACGTTCTGGTAAACTGCAACGATTAAAAGATATGTTAGAAGAAATAATCATTGCTGGTGGTCAAGCATTAGTATTTACCCAATTTGCTGAGATGGGTGGTATGTTAAAGAAATATTTGCAATTAACATTCAATAAAGAGGTATTATTCCTGTATGGTGGTGTGCAACGAAAACTTCGTGATGAAATGATAAAACATTTCCAGGAACAAGAAGAAGGTGAGGTGCCAATATTTGTATTATCATTAAAAGCTGGTGGCTTAGGGTTGAATTTAACCAGAGCAAATCATGTCTTTCATTTTGACCGCTGGTGGAATCCTGCTGTTGAGAATCAAGCTACTGATCGGGCTTTCCGAATAGGTCAAAGACGAAATGTGCAGGTGCACAAATTTATCTGCTTGGGCACATTTGAAGAGAAAATAGATGAGATGTTGGAGAATAAAAAAGGATTAGCTGAGAGGATTATTACCACAACAACTGAAAGATGGTTAACTGAGTTATCAAATGAGCAATTAAGAGATATGTTTACCTTGCGAGGAGAGATATTGGGGGATAGGGGATAGGGAGAAGTAAGCAGTAATCGGTCATCAGTCATCGGTAATCAGTAATCAGTTATCGGTCATCAGTAAGAACAACTAAGAACTAACACCTAAGAACTAACACCTAAGAACTAACACCTAACACCTAACTTGGGAGGTGAATATGCGTTACTGGAATCATTATCATTACACACCAGTAGAGCCAAAAGAAGTGAAGGATGGTATAAAATTACAATCCCGTAATGTGGGGAGCACCTGGTGGTCACAATGCTGGATTAAGGTATTAGATTCGTTTGGCTGGGAGAATAGATTAGCCCGGGGTAGGAGATATGCCAAAAGAGGTCAGGTGGTGAATTTTAAGTTAGAAAAAGGTGAAGTTACAGCTCAGGTGCAGGGCACGCAGGCAAAACCTTATTCAGTTACAATTAAGCTAAAGGTTCTATCAAAAGAGGAATGGAATAAAGTATTAACTAAAATGAGTGAGCAAGCACAATTTGCCGCTAATTTGTTAGTAGGGGAGATGCCTGAAGATATAGAAAAAGTATTTACCTCGGCTAAGGTGCCTTTATTCCCTACCTCTAAAAAGGATTTTGTAGCTACTTGCTCTTGTCCTGATTGGGCTAATCCTTGTAAGCATATAGCCGCAGTGCATTATATCTTAGCCGAAGAATTTGACCGTGACCCATTTATGATCTTTAAACTGCGGGGATTGACAAAAGAGAGATTAATTGATGAGCTAAATAAGAGACGAACAATACAATCAGAAAAAACAAGTAAAGAAACAACAGATGAGGTTACTACAAGGGAGATTGACTTATCAAGAGATTTAGACAAGTTTTTTACAATAAATAATCCGGAAAAATTTAATTCAATAAGGTTTAATATTACACAACCTGATGTCCAACTATCACTGCTTAGGCGATTAGGTGAGCCACCCTTCTGGCGAGCAGTCAGTAGACCAAATTTCTTTCAAGAGATGGAGAAGATATATAAAATAATTAGTGAGTATGGGATCAGGCTGAAAAATGAAAAATAAGTTACTTTAATTCAAAGATTATGGCTATGGGGTCAGGCTGAAAAATGAAAAATAAGTTACTTTAGTTCAAAGATTATGGCTATGGGGTCAGGCTGAAAAATGAAAAATAAGTTACTTTAGTTCAAAGATTATGGCTAATTTAAGGTTGAGTTGAGATAGGTCTAGCTCTTTTGGTAGGGGAGGAAAAGGGCTGGCTCTTTTAACGGTGGATATTGCAGACTCATCTAATATGCTAAATCCTGATGAGCTGCTTATGCTAATGTTTTCAGCCTGACCGCTGGAGAAAATGGTAAATTTAACATAAGCTCTTCCCTCAAAGCCCTCTCTTTTTGCCCAGGCTGGATACCTCTTGTTTCTTTCAATCTTTCCGATTACTAAAGATTGATACTCCCTTAAAATCTTACCTTTATCAACTTTGGGTTTGGGTTCAGGTTTAGGTTTAGGTTTAGGAGGCTCAGGTTTATCCACAGGAACATAAGGCTCTTCATATACCTTTCCGGTTGGGATATCAATCCCTTTATTGCCAACTACTTCTGATTCAATGGGTGATTGCGGTTGAGAAGGAGGAGGAGGTGTCTCTCTTTTCTTTTCTCTAACTTTTTCAACTTCCCTTGGTCTTATCTTTGGTTTAGGTTGGGGTTTTGGTTCTGGTTTAATCTTTGGCTTTGGTGGTGGTTTTGGCTTCTCAAAAATTAAGTCTACCTTCTTTTCTTCGGGTTGAGAAGGAACCTTTATCACCATATTAAAAGGGATAGATAATAGTGAGAAGTGAATAATTATTGATAATAAAAAACCGATTTGAGAAAATCTCATTTTTTCTCCGACTTTAACTTTGTAGATACAGTTACTCCTTCTGCCCGGCATCTTTTGGCTATATCCATAACTGTCACCACTGGCTGTAATTTAACTCCTTTATCAGCTTTAATTATAACGATTTTGCGAGGATTATTTTCAAGCATTTCCCATAGACGAAAGGGAAGTTCTTCCATAGTTACTGAAACTCCATTTAAAAACATATCCTCTTTTTTAGTTATAGCCACTACAATATCCATCTTATCCTGTGGACGAGCATACTTTGCCTTGGGAAGTTCAATCTTCATTCCCGGCTGTTTAATAAATTGAGAAGTTAAAAGAAAGAAGATTAGTAATAAAAATACAATGTCAACTAAAGGAGCAATATCAAAGTGCATCTTTATTCTCTTTCTTCCTTCAAATTCCATAATTTCCTTCCTCACTCTCGCTTCTTGATTCTTGGCTTGATGCCGGTTTTAGCTGATATTTGGCAAATACCCACGGAAAGTAAAGAGCAGCATCCTTCATCTCAGAGGTGAGGTTATCTACTCTTCCTTCTAAAAAGTAATAGAATATCATTGTTGGTATAGCCACCGAAAGCCCAGCAGCAGTAGTAATCATTGCTTCCCAGATACCGCCAGCTAAGATTACTGCATCCACCTGCCCTCCAAGATTTTGGATAGTCATAAATGCCCTTATCATTCCCATTACCGTTCCTAAGAGACCCAGAAGAGGTGATATATGAGCAACTATACCTAAGATACCAAGATTTCTTTCTAAGTCTCTCATCTGGTTTGAGCCAACTCGCTGGATTATTACCCCTCTTTCTTCATCTGGTTTGTTAAGATTTTCTATTGCTGATGATAAAAAGTTTGATATAGGAGATTTTATCTTCTGGGATAGTTCATTAAGCTCTTCCAATCTGTTATTACTTTCTATTTTTGTGGCTTGGGACAAAAATTTCTTATTTCTCACTCCAGCAATTGTAAGATAAATAAGACGCTCCAGAGTAATGGCAATAGATATTACTGAGCATAAGAGTATTGGATACATTACAACTCCACCTTTTAAGAAAAACTCAATCATAAAAGCCTCCTTTTCTGCTCGCAAGCTACCTCTGTCCTGATTCAATCAGGGACGGGCTACAGCTGCCATATTTTGGTTTGTGTTACTTTTTTTAGTATTATAGCACGAAATTTATAATTTGTCAAGTGATAAAATTGTAATCGCCAATTCCTAGTAAGTTTGTGATTCAGACAGTAGGGGGCTATATTACCCCCGCTTTTACCTGTCTGCCGTAGCCTAGCACAGGCAGGTATCAGCGATGTTCTCGGCTGGTTCGGGTTTCACAACCCGAACCATAGAAACAATTGTAGGGGTTTGATTTATCAAACCCGCAATTTAATTATGTCTTCGGGTTCAATGAATTGAACCCCTACAATAATAACAAAGGATTGCAGTCTTATGGACTGACCGGCTACCCATCTACTGTCTGAATCACAGACATTTAGTAGCGAAGGGAAGGCAAATGCTTGTCTTCAGATGCCTTCCCCTCTATCCCAAGGAGGAAAAGGGGGGAGAAAAATCCCCTCTTGCGGCTCTTGCGGCTAAGCCGCGGCTTGGGAATTTGTAATAGATTAAAATTCTACTTCCATACCCCCGTAAATCACCCGTCCAGTGTAAGGTGCCCACATAAAGGCGGCATCATCAGGATGTTTTTCATCCTGGACATAGTCAAAGAGGTTTTTTACTCCGGCAAAGGTAGTAATTCCCCGTCCGGGGAATTTCTTTGAAAGCTTAACCCCTACTACCCAGAAAGGGTCAGTATGCTTGATATACGACCCTTCTTCCTCTACATCTTCCTCTTCACAGTAGTCAATATACATACTCCCGGTATATACACAGTCTAATCCCAGCTCCCAATTGACTGGTCGGTAATAGAGCTTAATACCACCAGTCATCTCTGGTGTCCGGGAGATATATTTGCTATCATCTGCATATTCTGGATGAGCATTTACCCAATCTTCTCTTTCATCTTTATACTGGGCATCGGTATAGGCAAGGTTTAGGTTGCAGGTTAAGTTTTCTCCAAAAGGCATTCTCAAACCCAACTCTATTCCCTGGGTATAAGCATCACCTATATTTTGCCATTCGTAGGTGTAACCTAATCCTGCAGCGTCTTCACTTGCATCTACAAATCCAATCTTATCTTTAAGGTTAGTGCGGAAGATATTGGCACTAAGTGCGAACCTCTCAGTATGGTAATCTGCACCTACATTTAAGCTCACTGATTTTTCAGGCTTCAAATCTCCTCCCTTATAGACTCTTGGTGAGCCACTGCAAAGGTGTAGGTCTTCACTGAAGGTGAAAGGAACTCTAAAGCCTGTGCCTAAACTACTGCGTAAAGTAAGCTTGGGTGAAGCTTTATACATTAAAGCCGCCCTCGGACTAAAGGAACTCTCATCATATTTAAGTGCAGGCATATCTGGAATTGCAGCATCACCACAACCACCAAAATTATCTTCCGAGCTATGTTTATCATATCTTACTCCAAGCACCAGTTCCAGGTTATCCCTGAGGAAGATATCATCCTGAAGGTAAATTCCCCACTCTTTAGCGCTCTTCTCACTTTGGGATAGGTAAGTTTTACCATAGTCATCAGGGTCTTCCTCATCAACAATCACATATTTACCACTCTCCTCCATCTCATTTTTGTTATATTGAATCCCAGCTAAGAGCTGATGCTTTTCTCCGGCTTGAAAAGAGTAGTTTGCATCCAGGATATAGAGGGTTTCTTCAGCGAGGTAGGGTCTCATCTCATCTACCGGGGGATATCTACCGGTATCGTTTTCATCTATCACTCCATCTCCATTTAAGTCATCTATCACTCCATCCTTGTCCATATCATGAGGAGTACTTAGATAGTCACCAACGAATGTATCATTGGTAGCATCTCGGTCATGCTTTGAGTAAGCAAGATTAAAGGAGAACCCCCTACCTTTGGCAAGACTCTTTTTGTATCCAATCTGAGCCTCATTCCTGGTGGTATCAATATGCTCGGCAGCTTCTGCGTAAGGACTATCAAAGGTAGCTAACTCTCCACCTTTACGGGATTCCTTTAATGTTCGCAGGGAAAGAGTAAGCTGGTCATCTTTAGCCAGCTCATACCAGTTTACTGTAATCCCGGTAGTGGTATTGTCAGACTTTACCCGGTCAGTAAAACCATCATTGTCTTCATCAATCTCATCTCCAGTCATCTTCTGAGCAGTGAGCATTATCTCCATATTCTCCCCTTTAGTGGAAGCAGTTAAGGTAGAGGAGTTAGTATTTGCAGTTCCAAAACTGGTGGTTATCTTTGCCGTTGGCTTCTCGGTCGGCTTTTTGGTAATAATATTGATTACCCCAGCAATGGCACTACTACCATAAAGAGCAGACCCAGCACCTTTTACCACTTCTATTCTCTCAATGTTTCCAGCTGGAACCTGCTGGAGTCCATACACACTGGCAAGTCCAGAATACATAGGTTGACCATCAATCAATACTTGAACATGTCCTGCTTCTAATCCTTGCATTCTTAAAATACTAAAATTACAGTAAGAGCACTGTTGTTCTACTCTTATGCCTGGTATTCCTTCTAATGCCTCATAGAGATTTGTTGCTCCTTTATCCTCAATTTCCTTGCTGGTAATTACCTCAGTTCTAACTGGAGCATCTTTAACCCTCTTCTCAGTCTTTGTGCCTGTAATTACCACCTCACCCAATTCAACTACCTCTTCCTCTTGACTATAAGCATAGTCAGTAGAAAAGACTCCTAATAGAGATAGAGTTAAAACTAACACAAAAATCATTTTGCTTACCTTTAACATCCTTTTTACCTCCTTTGTCTCTGGTTGCTGGATAGGGCAGGACAAGAATATCCTGTCTATCGGATGCTGTCTGGCTAAAAAGACAACCAGGCTCAATTTTTCACCAGGCTTTGATTTTCTACTCTTTCTCTTGATGTCTTAAATAGGCTCTCCTTTAGTAAGAAAGAGGTTGCTTCATTTACTAAATGAGTGAACCTTTGAAAATTATCTTGTGATAACCTCAGACTCACCCCGCTAAAGTGGATGTGAATTGTGCCATGAGCACATCTTTCAATGCTACATATATTTTCATCTTTAGCAAGTGTCTGCATTTTTTCTTCACCTCCTTTCTTTCTGGATTCTCACTGATAGATCCTTGATTTTTTTCGGCATCAAGCATCAGGATTAAAACCATTGTAATCGCCAATTTTAATTATCGCTTCAAATATTTCCTCTGCGGGTAGATACATAAATTTTTCTTTCAACTCTTCTTTATCTAACTGAAATGTTTTCTCTTCTTCTTTAGTTGCAGTTTTAGTTTTATGTTTTTTTCTCAATTCAAAAAACCCTTCTTCAAATATTTCTTCTTTTACTTTGAGAGTAATAGAATCGCCAGTTGATTTCCTTGTAAATGTGTAAGTATAATTATCCTTTGTAATATCTCCTATCCCTTTTGGTGGTCTAACTAATAAGTCATCATCTTTTGCTCTTGTAATATATTCAAAAGTATCTTTATGACCATCCGATGGATGGGCATAAATTATTTTAAAATCACCTCTTTTTGGTATCTTATCTCCCCAAAGTCTTGATATAGCAAGTTGAGTTGCTCTGAATGCAACTACTACACACGGACAAATGTCTCCGTGATACTTAGCTACATCTTCAATGCTAATTTCTAATAAATTATCCTCATCATAAATTAAAATAGGGAGGATTTCTTTTATTTGATTTAATGCGGTTAATTCTATCCACCTTGCAACTTTTGTATCAGGAAGAAGTGCTTTTCCATCATAAGCATAATCAAGCCCTTTAATCTGTGTAGGAATATATTCTTGGCTATAATATTTTGAAGGACCAATAAGTAAAGGGATTACAATTACTGAACCTTCTGCTACAGCATCTTCTACAACCCGCCTCATATTTTGATGTAAAAATCCATATCTTATATCCTTAAAATTTGATAATACTTTAAGTTGTTTTCTTAAGGATTGTGCATATATATCACAAGTTTCAGTATATTTTGAACTACCCGGGTGAATAAAGACAAGTATTTCCTCTTCTGGTTTCTTACTTAACTTATTAGCCCTCTCCAATATTATTTGAGCAAGTAAAGGATGGTCTTTTATTGCTTCTAATCGGACTTTATCCTTTGAGCCATGGTCTATAACCAATATACCATACTTTTCTTGTCCAATAGCACATCTAACAGATACCTCTATCCATTTCGCTACATTTGGATGAGGAGTGAGTGCCTTCCCATTGTAGGCATAAGTTAAGTTCTTAAGTAATTTAGGGATATGAGTCTTTGTAAAAAAGCCTTCACTTACCATTAAAGGAATAATTATTGGATTAGATGATTCTTTTACAACTGTTTTGACTGTTAGTTCCGGATGCAATTCTTTGTTTATATGTATAAATGCATATTTAACTTTTTTGATTTTAATAGATGCTCTCATTTCATATTTCAAGATTATCCGAACTTGCTCAGTAAGTGATGATAGACTATTCTTCCAGCCAGTAAAATCTTTTTCATCCATAGAACCATGGACAACAATTATAGCAGTTTCATCTTCTGGATTAGAAACCAATCCTACAATTCTATCTGCTAAGATATGAGCAACTAATGGATGGTCGTCCATTGCTTTTGTGAGTATAATCTTAGCATCAGTATTAACTTGAGTAAGATTTGTCCCTAATAATTTATCTCTTAACCCCAGTATATATCCAATCTCTTGAATATGGTCACTGTAGGAGGATATGAATAATGGAACTCCTATTATCTTTTTAACACCTTTTTTATTAAGTTTTTCAACTGCTTTATGAATTGTTTGCTCAGGAACAAATTCTAAAAATCCTAATTCTACCGGGTATGGTAATTTAATATTTTTAACTGTTTCTCTTATAGGTTCGCACCAATCTTTATTAGGGGAACCATGGGCAATAATAAGGACTCCGATACTGGGTGCTGGATACTGGATGCTGGATGCAGAAGAATCCACAGTCCACAGTCCGCAGTCCACAGAAAGAAGCAATAATAATAAAACTACTAATATTTTATATTTATTTTTCATCTTTTCTTACCCCTCCATCTTTTTAAGTTTCTTGTAATTATTTTACAATCTCTTTCTTTTAAGATAGCGTTCACATTGTTTTTGTCTATCATATCCCAACATTACTCCGAGCATGAAATCTTCTTCCTCGGTTAGGCTTGATAATGGTTTATTCACCATCTGTTTGATTATCTCAATACATACAGTATCACCAAAGAAGACATTTATCTTACCACCATTAAGTTGTCGAATATAATAGCTTATCTTTTCCATTTTTAGTTTCTTCTCTATTGCGACTTTTTCTTGTTCATTTGTAGTATGAAGTACAAGATTTCTTATTCCTTTTTTATATTCATAAAGATAGTGATTAAATACTTTCATTTTTTTAAATTGATTTTGCAATCTTTAATGCCCACTCTTTTGCTTTGTTTGATGCTTGATCATCAATATCACCATCAATCTTTAGCCCTTCAATTATAAGTTTTGCACCACATTCTTTTAGTTTTTCCTCTAATATATCTACTGCTTTACAGAAAGTATCAGGGTAGCCATCACTATCACCAAGTCCGAATACTGCAGATTTCTTATCTGTAAGTGACACATCTTTCATCTTATCATGAAAATCAATAAAATCATCCTGCAATTCACCTTCTTCCCAGGTAGAAGAACCAAGCACAATCACCTCGTAATCTTTAAGCTCGTTAACATTTGCATCAACAACATTCTTTAAAGTAACTTCTAATCCTCCTTCTGTAAGCCCTTCAACTACACTGCCACTTAATTCTTCTGTGCTTCCTGTTGTTGAACCATAAATTACAATTGCTTTCGCCATTTTTTCTCCCTCCTTTCAATTTTTTGGGTATTGTCAAATAACCACAGATAAACCCCTGATTTAATCAGGGGCTGTTCCTGACAGTCTTGGCCTGGCGCCAGGCCAGGACTACAGGAATTGGTAAGAACATTCTCTTATGAAGAAATTTTTATCTGTGGTCTATTCGTGTTAATTCGTGTTAAAAAGAGTTAAGGAGTTAAAGAGTTAAGGAGTTAAAGGAGTTTACCTAAGAACTCTCAAACTCTTTAAACTCTTTATTTCTCTGTGTTAATCTATGTTCACCTGTGGTTTCATAACATTTTTGACAGTACCATTATGGCACTTCAAAAGTTAAAGTAGCTGTGTAATGCAATTCATTGCATTTATCTTTTAGCTCCTCTGGAGCAGGTAATTTTATATCTGCTTTTATTAGCCAGGGACCCCAGTGAATAAGCCTTATTTTTGCTATTCCTTCGCCATCTGTTGAGGTAGCATAGGCAAAATCATCTCCGGTTGAAAAACCTGCATAAGTAGCATATACTTTGCAGTATTGAGCGGGCTTTCCTTCAAATAGAACCTTTACCGGTAAAAAGTGGCCGCCACAGCCATGAAGTTTATAAGGATTCTCTAAGGGAATTATCTCTAATTTATGCCCTACTGGTTTAGAAAAAGAGCTATCTTCTGCCTCACCAACACTTATTAAACTTTTGGTGTATTGCTCATAATAAAGGCTTAAAATAACGCCTTTAAGACCGGTCTTTGGCCCTATTTTATGATGAACTTCTCCTTTATCCATATACATCGTGTAAAAACCTGGCTTTTTAGAAGCAGAAACTATGTATGAACCTGGCTGCTTAAAATTTATCTGAGTAGCCAAGAATCCTCCGGGGTTAGGAGTTATCTTTTCAACCTTGCCATCAGGAAAAATTAAAGAAAATTCCTGAAGATATTCAACAGGTAGAAAATCATCCACCGGATAGTGATGTCCCCAGCCAAAGTAAACTTTTGTCCTTGCTCCATACTTAGGATAAATTTCTGGAGTATAGTCTGAGGCGTTGAGCCATAACGAATGAGCAAAAGCAGTGGCAGTAAACAACAAACAAACACTTAAAAACAAACTAAAGATACAGAAATTCTTTATCTTCTTCATTTCACACCTCCTTTCAAATTGCAATTGCGATGCAATCGCAACTATATTTTAAAAAAATTTTATTTATCATAGAAAAAGACCTAATACAACATTAAGTATTCCTGCAACTAAGAATGTTGATATGACCATAATTAGTGCTGATTTTAACATATCTTTTATGCCTAATTCTTTTACAAGCACGGCAAATGTTGCCACACAGGGAAAATACATTGCTAGTATAACCGAAGCAATTATGAGTTCCTTAAGGGTTAAAGAAAGGGGAGCAAGCATACCAACGGCCACATCTTTTCGTAAAAAGCCAATTACTAAGGCCACAACTGTCTCTTTTCGCAGGCCAAAAACACCAGAGATTATAGGTTCTGCTACTCTACCTAAGAAGTCAATTATATCTAATGAATAGAGTATATTGACAATTAACACACCTAAGAGGACATAGGGGACTGCTTCTTTTATAAACCAGACTAATCTCATCCAAACCTTTTTTGATAATCCAATAAGATAAGGTAAGCGATATGGTGGTATTTCAACAAATATCTCCGGGGATATGCCAGCCGAGAATTTATTAATTAATATGCCAAGTATAATCCATACTATAAATAATGTACCGAATACTGCTAATAATGCATTTGAGCCATATTTACCAACTAAACCAACAATCATTGCGATTTGAGCCATACAAGGAACAGCAATTGCCATTAAAGTTGCACAGATAAACCTTTGTTTTTTTGTCTCCATAATCCGAGTTGACAGGGCACCGGGGACATTACAACCTAAGCCTAAGATCATTGGTATTATTGCTAATCCGTGTAGCCCTAATCTATGCATTAGATTATCTATCAATATTGCCAGTCGGGGCAGATACCCTGAATCTTCCAAGAAAGATAAGACTAAGTAAAAGGCAAATACATAAGGTAGAACCATAGCAATTGGCACGAATAAACCAGTTGTTAACAATCCTAATGATTCAACAAAGTCTATCTCCCCTTCAACTATCCTGCCAATTAGAATATCATGAATGAAGCCGCTTGAGCCTAATAAAGCAGATAATTTAAGCATTACCGGTGCCCAGAGGTTTTCAAATAATGGTTCAAATACATACCCAATTAAACTCTCACCTATAAATCTAATAATTTTAAAAGTAAGATAGAGTATTATTGCAGCAATTGGCAAGCCTAATATTGGGTTAACTGAGGCATCACCAATTCGTTCAATTATTGTGTGATGGCGATGTCCTACTACTTGTATTTCTTTTGTAATATTACCTATCTCATGCCATCGTTCTTTATCTTCATAATTATAATTACTTATCTTTGCATCTTTTATTTTCTCAACTAATTTTTTTATCCCTTCACCGGTTATAGCACAAGTTGGTATACAGTCAATACCTAATATTTTTTCTAACCTATCTACATCAATCTCTATCCCGGTATGCTTTGTTTCATCCCATAGATTAAGAGCAACAGTAATCGGCTTGCGTTTTTTTAATAATTGTAATGTTAGATTCAGGCTTCGTTCTATGTGAGTTGCATCAATAATGTTAATTATTATATCGCCTTCATCTAACATCTTTACTGCTACTTCTTCGGCTTTTGATAAAGGCTCTAAGGTGTAGGTACCGGGCACATCAATAACATCATACCTCGAACCTTTTATCTGGATAGAGCCTTTTGTGAATTCAACAGTTGTCCCGGGATAATTAGAAATAATAACATTAACCCCGGTTAATCTTGAAAAAACCACACTCTTACCAACATTTGGATTACCCATTAATAATATTTTTGGCATTCTTTCTCTCCTCACTATAGACTATTAACCGTGGACTATGGACTATTTAATCTCTACTAATATTCTACTGGCCATACCAAATCCGATACCAACTTGTGTTCGTTCTACTTCAACCATAACCGGTCCACGCATTAATTGTGAACTTATCTTCCTTATCTCAACACCTTCCCTTATTCCTAATGCATCTAATTTTCTTATCATTCCATATCCACCTTCTATTTCTACTACAATACCTTTCATACTTGGAGTCATCTCAACAAGTGAGATTAAATTAGCCATTTACTTACCCCTCTTTATTTTCAAGTATTGTCAAATAACCACAGATAAACACAGGTAAACACAGATTAAATCCCAAACAAATGAAAATCCAAAATCCAAATACTACCAAATCCAAAATCCATCCTCCGTAGCAGTAGCCTGCTACTGCGGAGGACGGGCAAATCCAAAATCCCAAGGGAACAGATAAAGGTTTGGGATTTGGTAGTTGGGATTTATTTGGTAGTATTGGTAATTATTGGGATTTGGGATTTAATCTGTGTTCACCTGTGGTTTCATAACATTTTTGGCAATATCCTCTAATTCCCAATCTATGTTCTACTGGTTTAAAGCCGAACCTCTGGCAAACTTCTTCTTGCAGCCTTTCTATTTTTTCTTCTTTGAACTCAATAATCTTACCACATTTTATGCAGACCATGTGGTCATGGTGGTCATGACCAAATATATGTTCATAACTAACTTTGCCTGGGGCAAGAGATAGGGGTTTCCTACCAGTCTTGCCTTGGCAGTGCAAAGTCTCTTTAATCAAGTTACTTTCAACTAAGAGGGGGAGAGTTCTATAAATAGTAGCTTGGGAAAGATATTTGCCTTTTTTTCTTAACTTTTCATAGAGTTGGTCTACATCAAAATGCTTATGGAGAGAAAATACCTCCTCTAAGATAAGTTGTCTTTGAGGAGTAAACTTTAACCCTTTAAATTTCAGATAGTCAGTAAATTTATCTTCTTTAGTTAGCAATCTTTTCTCTCCTAACAGACGACTTGGTAAATGACTTGGATGTGACTATTTTTAACAGACGACTTGGTAAATGACTTGGATGTGACTATTTTTAACAGACGACTTGGTAAATGACTTGGATGTGACTATTTTTAACAGACGACTTGGTAAATGACTTGAATATGACTTCAAAGTAATTTATTATTAAAGTTATTTGCAAAGTCATTTACAGAGTCGTTTGTTTTTTAAGTCATCTACAGAGTCGTCTGTTTAAGTTTTATGGTTTTTGGTTATTTAGTCTTAATTGTGATTGATTCTCAATTGCAATTATAACTTAAAAGACTACCTTTGTCAAGTATTTTTTTAACTTTTCAAAAATTTTTTCTCACTTTTACTTCCTTGGAGCTAAAAACCACAATATATAGTAGTTAATTCTTTTATATGCACTATATATAGTGTTTCAGAGAATCTAGGAATGTAATCTTGGGAAGGAGGTTAAGCATCCAGAATAAGATTTGACCTTAGTCTTATTTTGTGCTAAAATAAAGGGGGTTGTGTCTCAACAGGCGGCCCGAGAAGTCGGGAAATTGTAGGGGTTCAATTCATTGAACCCGAAGACATAATTAAATTGCGGGTTTGATAAATCAAACCCCTACAATAAAATTATAAAAAATGCTATTCTCAGACAGCCTGTCAAGACCCCACGGTGAGGAGGGATAAATGTCTGAATTTATCTTTGGTCGGAATCCGGTCTTAGAAGCCTTGCGTTCTAATCGTCCAATTAATAAGATTTTAGTAGCCAAGAATATTGATAAGAATTTGATTGTTCAGAAGATTACCAATCTGGCTAAGGCAAGAGGTTTAGTAGTTCAGCAAGCAGATAGGAGGAAGCTAAATGCTTTAGCTAATTCTTCTTCTCATCAGGGGATATTGGCTTTAGTTTCTCCTTATGGATATGTAGAGATAGAGGAGATTCTTAGGAGGGCTAAAGATAAAGGGAAAGACCCTTTTATAATTATCCTTGATGGGATTGAAGACCCTCATAACTTAGGGGCAATTTTGCGCAGTGCTGAGGCGGGGGGAGTAGATGGGGTGGTTATTCCTAAAAGGCGCTCGGTTGGTTTGACTGCTGTTGTAGCTAAAGCCTCAGCCGGAGCTATAGAGTATGTTCCCCTATCCCGGGTGACTAACCTCTCTTCTACCTTAGAGGACTTAAAGAAGCAGGGAGTCTGGATAGTAGGATTAGAGATGGGGGAGAAAGACCTTTGGCAAAGTGACCTAACAGGTCCTTTGGCTTTGGTAATTGGTGGAGAAGGGAGAGGGATAAGTAAGAAAGTCTTAAAGAGGTGTGACTTTTTAGTCGGTATACCAATGCAAGGTAAAATACCTTCTCTTAATGCCTCGGTTGCTGCTTCTTTGCTCATCTTTGAGGTGGCAAGACAGCGGCATTCTTTAGAATGCCGAATTGTAAATTGCAAGTTGTAAGTTGTAAATTTTAAGATGGAAGGAAAATAGATTTGCAATTTAATATTTACAATTTACAATGGAGCGAAGCGACAAGAGGGGGTGAGACTTTTGCACTTTCATCTTTTTTTTAATCTTAGATATTATTTAGTTATAACTATACTCACTCTTTTAAGCCTTATAGGATTAAGCACCGGGATTCTCTCGGCAACCTATCTTCTCAGTGACCAGATTTGTGAAGGAGTAAATATTGCCGGAATAGAGGTGGGTGGTTGGACTAAAGAGGAAGCAGAAAAAGGAATTCAGCTTAGGGTTAAGGAGAGGATTAAAAGACCTTTAATAATTAAGGTGGGGGATAAGAGGTATTCCTTAGACTTAAAGGAGTTAAATCTTAGGTATGATATTCAAGAAGTAGTTGCTCAGGCTTATAGGGTGGGGAGGGGAAAAGAATTTTTTGCTAATCTAAAGAGGAGAAGATATATTGCTAAGTTTAAGAAGAGGCTTCCCTTTGAATTTAGTTTAAATCCTCAGGCTTTGGAAAATTATCTTTTAACTTTATCTGAGGTGGTTAATTGCAAAGCAAGGGATGCCCATCTATCTTTAAAAACTCAAGAGATTATTAAAGAGGAGGTAGGAAAGAGGTTAGATAAGGAGTCCTCCTTAAGAAGAATTAAAGAGAGCCTATCCTCTTTGGATTGGGAAGAGGTTGAGTTGGAGGTAATAAAGATTGAGCCAGAGATTAAGTTTGAGGACCTAAGGAAGATTAATCTTAAGACTCCCCTATCTTCTTATGCCACTAAGTTTAACCCGGCGGAGAGGAATCGCAGTCATAATATCAAGTTAGCCGCTGAAGCTATTGACGAATATATTTTAAGTCCAGGCAAGGCCTTTTCTTACAATCAAATAGTAGGACCGCGGCAGATGAAGTATGGATACAAGGAAGCACCAGTAATAATTAAAGGGAAATTGGTTCCTGCTGAAGGAGGAGGAGCCTGCCAGGTCTCTTCTACCCTTTTTAATGTGGCTTTATTAGCTGGTTTAAAAGTTATAGAGAGAGTTCCCCATACCTTTCCTTCTGCCTATGTCCCTTTGGGAAGAGATGCTACTGTTGATTATGGAAACATTGATCTAAAATTTAAAAATGATATTAAGAAGATTTTAGTCTTTTCATCTAAAGTAAGGGGGAGTGAGCTAAAGATTGAAATCTTTGGAGAAAGACCAAGGGAAAGAGATGTAAAGGTAACTACTATTTATAAAGAGAGAATCGGGCATGGGATTAAGGAGATAGAGGATACGCATCTGGAAGAAGGAAAGGAAATAGTTGAAGAGAAGGGGAGAAATGGTTATAAAGTTAAGCTCTTAAGAGTGATTAGGTTGGGAGGAAAAGAAGTCCAGCGGAAGACCTTTTATAGTCTTTATAAACCGATGGATAAGGTAGTAAGAGTAGGCAGAAAACCCAAGCCAATTAGTCCACGGTCCACAGTCCATGGTCATAGTCCATAGTCCATAGAGGACAGGAGTCAAGAAGTCAAGGAGCCTTCGGCTGTCAAGTATTGTCAAGCAGTAGTCAAGCGATGGTCAAGAATGGTCAAGCAGTAGTCAAGCGTTTTTGACTATGCTTGACGGTTTACGAAGTAAACCCCTTGACGCAGAGCATTTGACACTATGACACCTTG
>Ga0210051_1002447_pt1 | contig 18660 bp, 8 predicted proteins | sample CryGey092014_all_FD_185464 | JGI IMG/M metagenome (GOLD analysis project Ga0210051, IMG submission 185464) | Groundwater microbial communities from aquifer - Crystal Geyser CG23_combo_of_CG06-09_8/20/14_all (SPAdes) (version 2) | ecosystem: Environmental > Aquatic > Deep subsurface > Groundwater ... | reverse complement strand
AAATTGGCGCCGGCCAATACCGCGCCACCTATACGGTCCAAGCCGGCGACGCGGATAGATTAGACACGGACGACCTGCCAGTCAATTTTATCATCCAGGACAGCGCGGGCAACCAGTCCGCGGCCTACACCGCGGCGGACGCGGCCAACCGGCCGGGCGCGGACGGCCACGCGCCAGTGATCAGTTCCGTCTCATTCTTGCCCAACTCCGGCGTCCTCAAGATCGGGGATACGGCCACGGCCACGATCACGGCCGCGGACAATGAAAGCGGCTTGTTCGCTGGCGCCACCTTGGCCATCAACGGCCAGGATGTTTCCGCGACTTTCGCCGAAATTGGCGCCGGCCAATACCGCGCCACCTATACGGTCCAAGCCGGCGACGCGGATAGATTAGACACGGACGACCTGCCAGTCAATTTTATCATCCAGGACAGCGCGGGCAACCAGTCCGCGGCCTATACCACCGCGGACGCGGCCAACCGGCCGGGCGCGGACGGCCACGCGCCGACCGCGCCCGGGAGCCTCACTTTTAATGCTCATGGCAATGATTTTATCGTCATTAATTTCGGCGCCACCAGCACGGAAAGCAATTTTTCCGAGTATAAGATATTTTATAAAATCGGCTTGTCCGGCGTGACCGAAGGAGACGAAGAATGGAATTCCGGCGATGACGCGGCGCTCGGCAACATCAATTTTCTCGGCGCGGCCACGACCACCATCACCGGCTTGAATCCGGACGAAGATTATGTCTTTAATATCTGGGCCTATGACCAAGCGGGCAACAAAAGCTCGGCTATTGAGGAGCTTCAGGCCAGCACCAACCGGCCGCCGCTCAAGCCCGATTCTTTGGCGCAGAATGCGCTCGGCGGCGAATCAATCGCAAACGGCGCCTGGACTGATCAGGAAATCGTCTATCTGTCCGCTTCGTCAAGCGAGCCGGAAGGCGAAGGTCTGACCTATTATTATGAATTGCTTCCGGCGGCCGGTAATTTCACGGCGTCCGTGAGCGAACCGGCTTCGGCTTGCGCCAACGGTTCGGAATATTACAGCTGTCCCAACAAGATTTGGTCCAGCGCGGACCAGACCGCCTGGTACGACAGCCGCTGGGCTTACCGCAAGAAGATTGTCATTGATTCCCGGGCCGTGGAGGATGATCTGGCTGATTTTCCCATACTGGCCACGACCACGGACGCGGATCTGGCCGCGCAGGCCCGCGCGGATGCTTATGACATAATTTTCACCGCCGGCGACGGAACAACTTTGCTGGATTTTGAAAGGGAATATTGGTCGGCCGGCAACGGGGAATTGGCGGTCTGGATCAAGAACGATCTCAAGCAGGCGACTGATACGGTCATGTATATGTATTACGGCTACGCGGATCAAGATGCGGATTTATCCACGACTACCGGTGTTTGGGACAGCAATTTTAAAGGCGTCTGGCATTTGGACGAAAGCCCGGCGAACGGCGGCACCCATTATGATTCAACGATCAACGCCGCCAACGGCACCTTGGTTGACGCGGATAGCGACAGCGACACGGCCGCCGCCGGCCAGATTGACGGCGCAGACCGATTCACCGGCGATGCCACCAATGACGACTATATCAATATCAGTAATTTTACCGGCTTGAACGGCTCTTACCAGGCAATGGTTTCTTATTGGGCCAAGCAAGATACCAATACGGTGAGAGACTATTCTGTCTGGGGGAACAATAATGTATTGATTGAACACGGCGCGTCTTACGGCTCGCCACAGGGCGCGGCGAACATCCGCGTGCGCTGGAATCTGGTCACCACCACTTGGGGAAACACGCATATCGCGCCCAATGTCTTGGATGCCAATATCTGGCATTATTGGACATTCGCTTATAACAATGGCACGACCACGATCTATAAAGACGGCGCTCCGATTTACACGGCCAAAGAATCCGGCGCGAATACGCGGATCAATACCACGGCCACCGCCTATCAATTGGCCTGCCGTTCCGCTACCGGCTGTTTTGACGGCAGTCTGGATGAGATCCGGATTGAAGCCCGGGACCGCGGTTCGGCTTGGGTCCGCACCGCTTTTACCAATCAGTTCAAGCAGAAAACTTTCGCACGCTGGCAAGCGGCAGAAAGCGCGCCCATGGCCACCAGCACGGTGGAAATCCGGGCTCTGCCGGACGCGCCGGCCGGCTATAAATGGCAAGTGCTGGCTTGCGACGAGGTCGGCGCTTGTTCCGCTTGGTCAAATTTCAACGACAGCGCGCCCAATCTGAGAGTTGACCATACCCGCCCCAGCCGCCCCGGCGCTTTGGCGGTCAGCTCGGTTAGCTCCACCGGCGTTGTTCTTGATTTCGGCGCGCCCGCGGTTGAAGAAAATTTTTTGGAATATAAAATATTTTACCAGGCCGGCAACGCCGGCGTCAGCGAGGGCGGCACGGAATTCAGCTCTTCCAGCGATGCCAATTTAGGCAAGCAAGATTACCAATCGGCCGCGACCACGAGCATAGACAGCTTGACGGCCGGCACGAAGTATTTTTTCAATATCATCGCTTATGACGAGGCGGGCAATTCCGTCTGGGCGGACGAGATATCAACCACGACGCCGGCCGCGAGCAATCCGCCGATTTCTTCCTTTATCTCAGCAGTACCCGCCATGGACGGATCCGGCCAAGTGACTTTTTCCGTGGCCGTTGACGACGCGGACAATAATGACACAGTCAGGCTGAAGCTGGAATATGAAGCCGGCGGCAGCTGCGCTTTTTCGGCCGCCGCTGATCCGACGATTAATGAAGCGGACAATAGCACATCCGCCACTTACGGCGACCCGCAAGTGGACAACCAGACGGAGTATCAGATCGGTTCCAGTACCGGTTGGATTTTGACTTCGCCCGGAGAGAATACGGTCAATTTCGTTTGGCTTTCCCAGGCGGATCTGGATGGGCTGGAAGGGACTTATTGCTTGCGCCTGACTGCCAATGACGGCACCCAAACCCAAACCGCGCCGGCCACTACGACCGTTTATCTGGACAACCTCAAGCCGACCGCGCCCGGCCCCTTGGATTTTTACGCGGCTGGAAACGATTCAATCACTTTGTCTTTCACTGCCACCTCCGCGGAAACGAATTTTGCCGAATATAAAATATTCCATAAGCCGGGCGCAGATTCGGTCAGCGAGACGGACAGCGCCTGGGCCTCGTCTTCCGATCCGATCCTGGGCAATATCAATTTCGGCCAGCCGGCCAGCACCACGATCACCGGCTTGGCCACCGGCACGCAGTATGTTTTCAACATCTGGGCCTATGACCAATACGGCAACCGCGCCAGCTCGGCGGCGGAAACCGCCGCTCACACCAACCGCCGGCCGGGAACGCCGTCCGCTCTCAGCCAAACCAAATCCGGCGGCGCCGCAGCGGTCGCGAACGGCGCTTGGCTGACCAGCAACACAGTATCCCTGGCCGCGGCCGCGCTTGATGAAGATGGAATAGAAATTATCAATCTCTATTTTGAATTATTGCTCCAAAATGATACCTTAACCACGGCCACGACCGTACCGCTCAATCCTTGCGCTTCAACCACGTCCTGGGGTGATTGCCTGAGCAAGGTCTGGACTGTCCAATCCTTGGCCGGCGATTATCAGCTTACGCCTTTTGCCGCCACCTCCGCGCCGGCGGATCTGCCGGAAACGGCCGGCGGCTTGAAATGGCAGGTCCTGGCGTGCGATGACCAAGGCGCCTGTTCCGAATGGCAGGTTTTTGATCCGGCGACGCCGAATTTCAAGATTGATTCAATCGCGCCTTTGGCGCCGGCCGATCTGACCATTGATTCTTACCGGGCCGAAAGCATCACCGTGGCTTTCAATGGCACGACCACGGAGGATAATTTCCGGGAATATATAATTTATTACGCGCTCGGCACGGAGAACGTCGCGGAAACTGACACCCCGTTCGCTTCCACCAGCGATCTTAATTTAAGCAATATTAATTTTTTCGGCGCCGCTACCACTACGATCAGCGGCTTGGGCGCCGGCTTGGATTATGTTTTCAATATCTGGGCCTATGACCAGGCCGGGAACAAAGCCAGCGCCACGGCCATGACCGCGAGCACGAACAATTTTCCGAACGGCGCGTTTTTCCTGTCCGGGCAGAAAGCCGACGGCAGCAAAACCGCGGATTTGTATTTCAGCGCGAGCGATCCGGACGGCGACGATGAAACGCGCGCGCGTTTGGAATACGCCGGCGCGGACTGCGATTTCTCTTCGCCGTCCGCCCTCGCATTGGATATGACCGATACAAACGCGACTTCCACTTATGGCGACGCGAAGATTGAAAACAGCAATTATTACCAAGCCGGCAATAATTCCGGCTGGATTATAACTTCTTCCGGCGCGAATCTGGTGAGCGTGGATTGGTTGGTGAATAATAATTTGCCGAATACCGAAGGCGACTATTGTTTACGCCTGATAGTTTATGATGGCCATGACGAACAAGTTTTACCCGCCACCACGACCATCAGCGTAGACACGCTCAATCCGACCGCGCCCGGCGATCTGGAACTTTTCAGCCGCGCCGGCGAAACTTTGACTCTGTCTTTCGGCGCCTCCACCACCGAAAGCCATTTCCATAAATACCGCCTTTTTTACAAGGCGGGCGTGGCCGCTGTCACTGAAAGCGACTCCGAGCAGATGGACGATGATTTGGACTACCAAGATTACCGCGGGACCGCGACCACCACGGTTATTAATTTGAGCCCCAACACGCAGTACAGTTTCAAAATATTCGCTTATGACCATTATGGGAACAAAAGCAGTTCCGGACAGACAACTTTCACCACCAACAGCCGGCCCAGCGGCGCTTTCAACCCCAGCTTGACCGCCCAAAAGATTGACGGCACCGGCGCGGTGGAAGTTTCCATCCAGGTTTATGACACAAATGGAGATCCTTGCCGCGCGAAATTAGAATATGCCGGCGCGGACTGCGATTTCTCTTCGCCCCAGGATCCGACTTTGGATGAAAATTCCGCCACCATTACGGCCGATTACGGCCAGCCGGCCATTGCTGACGACTACGAATACCAGATCGGCACGGGCACGGATTTGATCGTCACGGCCAGCGGCGCGAATAACGTCAAATTCCACTGGCTGTCCGCCACGGATTTGGCCGGACAATCAGAGACTTATTGCCTGCGCTTGACGGTTTTTGACGGCGCGGATACGCCGGCGGCCGCGGCCACGACCACCTTGCTGATTGACAATCTGGCGCCCAGCGCGCCCGGCAATTTATCCGCGGCCGCGGCGGCGGTCAGCTGGGTCAAGCTGAATTTTTCCGCGACCAGCTCCGATGACAACTTCAAAGAATATAAGATCTTTTACAAAGCCGGCAGCGGCGGCGTGACGGAAAATGATTCGCCGTTCACGGCGGCTCAGGACGGGAATTTGGCGGAGTTTGATTATGGCGGCGCGGCTTCCACGACCATCACTGGCCTGGCGCAAGCCACACCGTACTATTTCAACATCTGGGCCTATGACGATTTCGGCAACCGGACCGCCGCGGCTCTGGAAACGGCCACCACCACCCTGGTCCAGCCCAGTGCCACCTGGCGGGAAACGGAGGACGCGCCTTTGCCGACAGCGGGCGTTTACGCGGTGAAAAACGAAACTTTGCGCCTGCGCTTCGCGCTGGCCAATTTGGGCGATATAAAAACGGAAAGCGTGGTTTATACCCTTGAATATGGGCAAAAAAGCGGAACCTGTGAAGCGATCGGGGATTGGACAACCGTGCCGGCGGACAGCGGCAGCACGGTTTTCGTGATGGCCGACAGCGAATATTTCAACCAGCACAGCTCCACCACCGCCCGCTTACTTAATATTGAAAGCTATCCGTTCGCGCCCGGATACATGGTCAAGGCCGGCGATCACAGCACGGGCTATCAAATCCTCAATAACGGCTATTACACGGAATTGGAATATGCCCTGAAAATACAGCCCGCCGCCCAGGCCGGCGGCACCTATTGTTTCCGCGTGACGCAAAGCGGCGCGCGCGTGAACAATTACGGCCGCTATCCGGAGATATCCGTTTCTCCGCCCCCGGATGCCGCGTTTGTTGCCAGCGATCAATTGACGGACGGATCAGACAAAGTGCGGATCGGCTTTACGGTTGATCATGACGGCGAATTGCCGGTGCGCGCCCGGGTGGAATACGCGTCCGATTGTTCCTTTGCCCCTCCCGGCGATCCGTCTTTGGACACGGAAAATATCAGCGCCACTTATGGCCAGCCCGGCATTGACAATAACAGTGATTATCAAATCGGCACGAGCGCGAATTGGATCATCACCCAGGAAGGGGAGAATGAAGTCTATTTCAACTGGCTGGCCGGTACGGACGCGCCGGCTGAAGAGGGCGATTATTGCTGGCGCTTGACCGCCAATGACGGCTATGACGACCAAAGCGCGCCCGCCACCACGAGCGTGAGCGTTGACACCAAGGCGCCCAGCGCGCCCGGCAACCTGTCCGTCCTGGAAAAGACCATGAATTCGGTCACTCTCGGCTTCGGCGCCACCAGCTCGGACGGCTATTTCCGCGAATACAAGATATTCTACCGAGAAGGCGCGTCCGGCGTCACCGAATCCGACTTTCCCTGGGCCTCCAGCTCGGACGCCAGCCTGGGCGCGTTTGATTACCAAGGCGCCGCCTCCACCACGATCACCGGTCTAATCGCGAATAAGCAATATGTTTTCCGGATCTGGGCCTATGATGATTATGGCCACAAAACCCCGTCCGCGGGCGAGGTGAGCGCCAAGCTGGTGCCTACGATTTCCGGCGTGGTCTATGACGCGCCCGGCGGCAGTCCGGTTTTAAGCGCGCCGACCGTGACGATCGCGGTCAACGGCTTTACGCGGGAAACGCAAAGCGCTCTCGCGGGCAACGGCCGTTTTACTTTTTCCGATATTGATCCGCCGGAATCAGGCACGCCTATCGCGGTCTTTTTGAACAATAACCTGGAAAAGGGCGCGGTCTATTTTCGTTACGGCGTCTCCGGCTCCATCAACGATCTGGATATCTACCAAAATTACATCATTGTCCGGCATGACGATGCCGGACCGATCACGGTCGCGGATCTGGACAGTTATGACGGCGACAACGATCCTGATATCAAAGCAACTGTGTCCGGAGAGAGCCTGGTTTTGGCCGCCGGCCACAGCCTTTATGTCTGGCCCGGAGACATTTTCCTGTCCGGCGACAACATCCTGTCTTTCACGGACATCAAGATCAAGGGCAGTTTCATCGCTTCCGGCACCCAGGCCATCACCGTTTATGGCGGTTGGGACGGCCGCGGCGGCGTGTTTGCGGCGGCTTCTTCCACGGTGGAATTTGCGGCTGGTTCCGGAAGTTATGATATTTTCACGGCCGGCGCTGATTTTTATAATCTGATTTTTAACGGCGCGGGGGCCAGCTGGAATTTTGCGGACAACGTGCGCGTTTTGGCGACCACGACCTTGAATCAAGGCGCTTTGCAGGCCGGCGGAGACAATAATTTTGAAACCAGGAGCTTGGTCATCGCCAATGGCGCGTCTTTTGAAAAAGCGACTGGCACCGGCCTGCTCATTTTTGAAGGCGACGGCCAAGACGGTTATTTTCAAGATGATAATTATCCCTTGATGGATTTGGGCAATGCGCAAATCGGTTATTCGCCGGCCGTAACCCGCTTGAATTCCGATTTTTCCGCCACCAGCCTAACCGTCAACAGCGGCGACAGTTTTTTCACCCGCGGCTATGAAGTGGGCATCACCAATTACATCGCCGTTAACGGCATATATAATGCCACGGACGACAAGGAAGGGGACGGTACAATTACGACTTTGGGCACGGATTGGACCGTGGCGCCGTCCGCGACCTTCGTCGCCGCCAATTCCACCACCACTTTCAATGGAGCGGGCGCCAGTTTGATCAGTACCGGCGGCACGGATGACAGCCATGATTTTTATCATCTGGCCTTCGCCAAAGCCAGTCTGGCCACCAGCACTTTATCCGGCTATGAATTGCAGGTGAGCGGCAACCTGGCCATCGGCGCCAATTCCATCCTGGACGTGGGCGGGAACAATTACGACATCACCGCTTTGGGCGGCTGGCAGAACAGCGGGCAATTCATCGCTCGCCAAGCCAGCACCACTTTTTCCGCGGTTGGCCCCGGCCATATTATTCAGGCGGGAAATTCTCCTTTTTACAATATAATTTTTGACAGCGCGGCCGGCGGTTGGACGATTGCCAGCCACGCCACTTCCTCTAACGACTGGCGGATCACCAGCGCTTCCAGCCTGTCGGTCGCGGCCGGCCAGTCCGTGGCCGTCACCGGAAAATATATCATCAGCGACAGCGCTCCGTCCGCCACGGCCTGGGCGGCCGGCTCGGCGCTACGGCTGGGCGGCAGCCAGGATTACACGATCGGCGCCAAGAGCCAGGATCCGGAAACATACGCCCGTCTGCTGGTCGGCCCGGGCCTGGAGATCACCCTCTGGAATTCTTCGTCCACGCTTTATGACATTGATGATTCATCGGTTTTATATTCCATCCATCATCATAACGATGCCGGCCAGCTTTTCATCTGGGGGCAATATGAGATTGGCGCCGGCCGTACTGAATATTGGAGCCGGTTGCTTGATTTTGACGGCACGGATATCAGCGCCTCGCCGCGTCCGGCCGTGGTCCGGATCGCGGATAATTCGGCGGTGATCGTGAACGGCGGCACGTTAAGAATCATCGGCGCCACGGGCGCGAGCACCACAATCAGCCGGCAGGGAACCGGCGCGTACGGCTTGTCGGTCAGCGCCGGCGAGCTGGAAGCGAATTATTATGAAATCAGCGGCTTGGACCAGGATGGCTTGGAATTATCCGGCTCCCCGGTAATCCATTCTTTGGATAATGGCAGTTTTGAACTCACATATGACAGCGGCGCCCTGATCAGCATCGCTTCCTCGGTCCTGGCCGCCAATCCTTATGCCACGACGACTGATTGCCGTTTTGCCACTTCAACCGATGCCGCCAGCGGAATCAATGTCGCCTTAACTGGTCTTCCGCCCGCGCCTTGGACTTTTACTAATCATTACGGCGGCTTGGCTGGCGATGATTTTGACAGCGATCCTTTTGATCCGCGCGGCTATTTGGTCTGGGATGACAGCCCTGATTACACGCCGCGTTCCCAGGATTGGCGTTGGTTCCATGACGAAAAGAGCGAGACTCCTTCCGACCGCAATCTGACTTCCACCAATACGATGCCGGTGATCGGCCCGAATAATATTTTGAAATTGCGCCTGACCGTCAAGGAAACCGGCGGTCTGGCCGGACAAAATGTCAAGATGCGCTTGGAATATTCCACCTATTCCGATTTCAGCGCCGACGTTTGGCCAGTGGGCGAAATCGGTTCCACTACTTCGGTTTGGAACTATGGCGATGGCGCCGACAATGACAATGATCCAATCACCACCCATCTTGTTTTTGACGCCGATGCCCTGGCCACGCACAATGAATCCGGGTTGTCTTTTTCGGATTACGCGCACGCGACCGGTTCGGCCGCGGAATGGGAATTCACGATCCACAACCATGACGGCGAGGCTTATACGGCCGAGAATGAAAGGGTCTATTATTTCCGGCCCCGGGCGGATTATGATCTGCTCGGCTTGCCCGGCGAAAAAGCGGTCGTCTATAATGACAGTGAAATTTACCCGAGTGTCATGGTTTCCACCTCTTCCTTGACTTTTGTTATCAGCGGCTTGCCTGCCGGTACCGCCACGGAAGGGGTGGTGACGGATATTGCTTCTTCGCCCCTAACCATCAATTACGGCTCCTTGCCTTGGGGTGCGGCCGTCAATTCCGCCCAACGTTTGGTGGTGACCACGAACGCCGAACAAGGCTACCGGATTTTCGTCAAACAGCGCCAAGATCTGACCAGCCAAAACGGCAGTTCAATCTATCCGATCAGTTATCCGAACAGCAGTCCGGCCGCCTGGAACATCAATCCGAATGTCAGTGGTTTCGGCTATCACACGGGCGACGAAACTTTGACCGGAGTTTCTCCTTCCCGTTTCGCCCCGGACAATACTTATGCCCGCTTTGACTCTGTTTTTGATGAGATCGGCTACCATCCTCTGCCGGCGCAAGATGACGTTTTTGACATGGTTTATCGCTTGGAAATTACCAATATGCAGGCGTCCGGAGAATATGAAACCGGAATAAATTACGTCGTAATCCCGAATTTTTAAAGTTAATCATCCGAATGATCCGCATAAGGGGACACGCATACTACGAATATGGCATAATTTGATGAGGCCAATCAATTCATATCTGTGGATAAATATTTTATCCGGAAAAATATAATACTATCTTTAATTTATTTTTTCTTTAATATTAAAATAAAATATATTATAGTAAATATTTATTAATATCGGTCAGAAATTATTGACCAATATTTATAAATAGGGTATAATAGACTATAGCAGTATAGCAATATAGCAATACTGTAAAAAAACAAAAAAACTAAATAAAAATGAAAAACAAAAGAAATTGGGTAAAGATAAAAAGCCCGATTACCAGGCAAATATATAGGTTATTTACTATAATCTTTTTGCTTTTCAAGTAAAAGGATTTTTTTGTTGGAAAATTTTAATTTACGGGCCGGAAAGGTCGAGCCCATAAAAATAAACACTAAAAATATGCCACAAACTAAAAAATTCCGTTTAAAAGACATTGAGGAAGAGGTTGACCGGGACAAAACTACTTTGATCCGCTGGGAAAGGGAGGGGCTTATCCCAAAAGCCAAAAGAGATTCCCGGGGCTGGCGTTATTACAGCCAAGAGGAAATCGCCTCTATTGTTCACAAGGTCATTGCCTCGGATTATTTCCGCAATACCGCTGCCTATTAAAGATTCATATAATAAAATAAAATTTAAAAAATTATGAAAAACAAAAAGTTCAGAAAAATCGCCGTTAGTCTCCTGATCTTTTCCATGGTCGGGATCTATGGCTATTTTCCGCTTTTACGTTCCGCGGCGGCCGTTGATTCCATCATGCAAGCCAAGGACACGATCAGCGATTCGGACGCCGGGGTGGTGGCCACGCACACTTTTACTTTCACCACCGGCACCACGACTCCGACCGGCGGCTATTGGCTGATTGATTTTAATAACGTTGTCAACGGCTTCAGCGGCCAGGCTACCGGCAGTTTATCTTGCGCTTATGGCGCGGCCAACATTGACGAAGATGCTTATGCGGATGGCCAAGTTTTCTGCCGGATGACTGCGCCTTTAGCCGCGACAACGACCCAAGTGGCCATTTCCGACGTAACCAATCCTATGCCCGGCAGTGAAGGCGTTAAGTACATCTGGGTTTATTTATATGACGCCAGCGGCACGGTTTTGGAAAGAGTGCAGTTGGCGGTTTTCATCATCCAGGATGTCCTGGTTACCGCGCGCGTTGACTCATTCTTGAATTTCACGATCAACGGCGTGGCCGCGGACGCGAAAACCGTCAATGGCGTAAATTGCGACGAGACCACCACCGCTACCAATACGCCTTTCGGGACGCTGGTTATCAATGCCACCACAACGGTCTGCCAGCGCTTGAACGTGACCACCAACGCGACTGAAGGTTATGTGGTCACTGTCCATCAGGATCACGAGCTTTTATCCGATGGCGGCGCGAACATCAACAGTTTCAATAATTCCCCGGACAATACCGGCTCCTCGACGCCGGAAATCTGGCAGCACCCGAAAAATATTTTGGATACCTATAATACTTACGGCCACATGGGTTTGACCAGCGATGACGATGACGGCGTTTTACTTGGTAATGATTATTACCAGGGCGGCGCGGCTTATTATGTCGGCTTGAACAGCACGGATCCGGTGGCGATTATGGCGCATGACGGTCCGTCCGACGGCACGACACAGAATATCGGCGAATCGTTCGTGGCCTATTCCGTCCAAGTCGCTTCCCTGCAGGAAGCCGGCGATTACGAAAGCACCTTGACTTATATCTGCACTCCGACTTTTTAAGCAAATAGTCGCGGATTCATAAGTATTTGTTCACGATCCTGCCCCGCTTGAAACGGGGCAGGATTTTTTTTGAGTTATCCACATGAACACTCATCAAAATTTAATTTTCAAAACAGCGGTGTGTAGATTAGAAATTATTTATTTAAGATTAAACAATTATTATTTATTTTCTGGTAATTGGCATGACGATGTTAAAATGTTATAATATCAACAGCTATTCCTTTTGGTTTATTATTAATCCCAAAACCAAGCAGGCTTAATAAATTTTTTTGCTCTAACAGGCAATCAAAGGTCGAAAGCTTGCAAAAAGGAAAAATAAAAAATTTAGAATTTAAAATTTCTTAAATTTTAAATTTTATCCTCATGCTAAAAAGACACCAAGGGCGCATTGCCCTGATTGCCATTATGATTTTTTCATTGGTGGCAATGTATGGTTTTTATCCGTTTAACGGTTTGATCAAATTCGCCAAAGCCGGCTCGCTGTACAGCGTCAAAGACACGATCAGCGATTCGGACAAGCAGGCCTCTTCTTCCCATGCGATAGTTTTTTCCATGAGTACGGCTCTGGGAGAAAATGAATATGTGGAGGTCAGTTTCCAAACCGGCTTCACCAACTTTGCCAGTGCGGCCATCAATTGTCCGGCCAACACCACCGCTTCCACCACTTCCGCTTCCGATGATTATCGGGTGCTCAGGTGCAAAGTGGACGCGGGCCAAAGCCTGGCTGTCCAACCGGCAACGCACACGATCACCATCTATAATCTTTTGAACCCGAACGCTACCGGCGACAAGGATGTGACTGTGACCACTTATGATAACACGGACACGGTCAAGGATGAGACGGTTCTGAAAGTTTATATCATAGACGATGTGACCGTGCGGGCAACAGTTGACGCCACTCTGACTTTTACGGTTTCCGGGCTGGGGCCGTACAGCACCAAATCAACGGTGAACGGCATCGGTCTGAGCGGAACTTCCACGGCGGAAGAAATCAATTTCGGCACCCTGCATTCCAACGCCTCCACCACTTTTGCCCATAATCTGACGGTTTCCACCAATGCCACGGACGGCTTCATCGTGACGGTGCAGAAGGACCAAGATTTGCAGAATGCGGCCGGCGCGACCATCAACAGCTTTAACAATTCTCCGGACGGCACCGGCTCAACAACCCCAGGTCCCTGGAGCGATCCCGGCGGCGTCCTGGAAAGTCCGAATACCTACGGTCATTGGGGCTTGACTTCGGATGACGATGATGCGGCTGATAACCTGATCATGACTAACGATTATTACCAGGGCGAAGCTTATTACGTCGGCACTGATGGTACCGATCCGACGATCGTGATGGCGCATGTTGGCCCGGCGGACGGCAGTACCCAGAATATCGGCATGGCGGCCGTCGCGTATTCTGTCCGGATTTCCGACTTACAGGAAGCGGGCGATTACAGCACGATCCTGACTTATGTCTGCACTCCCACTTATTGAACTTGTTGATATGTGCGGCAAAACAAAGACTTCCTTGTTTTTCAGGGAAGTTTTTGTATATTATTAGACAAAAAAGAATTTTTTTATGAATTGAAACATTTTTAAAAAAATGTTAAAATATGATTGAGTAAGAAATTGACGGGCGTAGAGTGGCTATACCCATAATTTATATTTAACTATTTATATTAAGGGCCGTTTATTTTCGGACTTATGTTTTTGTCCGATACGGACTCTTTCTAAAAAAAGAAAAATGAAAAAGATAATTTTCTTGTGTCTGCCGATTTGGCTATTTTTCATCGCGACTTCAGTCCAGGCCCAGTCCATCGGTTTAAGAATCAGCCCGCCTCGCTTTGAATACGTTGCCGAACCGGGCAAAATTATTGAAGATTATATCAAATTAACCAATGAATCGGAAGTCAGCAAAACTTTATTTCCCTATCTTAAAGATTTTAAAGCGGAAGGCGAGAACGGCGTAGCCAGGCTGATTCCGCCCGGTTCAGAGGAAGGCGCTTATCTGGCCAGCTGGATTGAGATTGATCCGGCCGGATTGGATTTTTCTCCGCAGGAAACGAAACAGATCCCTTTCAAAATCAAAGTGCCGGGCAATATCGGCCCGGGCGGATATTACGGCGCGGTGGTATTCGGCACCAAGCCGCCTCGGCTTTATCAGAACAGCGAAGAACGGGGAGCAGGAATGTCTGTTGCCCAGCAGACCAGCAGCCTGGTCCTCTTGCGCGTCAAAGGAGAGATTTACGAAGAGGCCGCTATCCGTGAATTTATTACAGACAAGGAAATTTATGGAACGCCTTTTTCCGTTGCTTTCACGGCCCGGATTGAGAATCTGGGCAATGTCCATGTCAAACCCAACGGCTTCATCACGATCAAGAATATGCTGGGCAAGAAAGTGGCGGAAATTGACATTAATGAGACCCAAGCCAACATTTTGCCCCGCAGTATCCGCCGTTTTACGCAGAATTGGTCCGGCCAGCGGGCTTTCGGGCGCTATACAGCCGAACTTGGTTTCAATTACGGCGCGGCCGTGGACAAGGGCGGGCAAGGGAAGCAAACTTTGTTTACGTCCAAGACTTTTTGGATTATGCCTTGGAAGCTGGTTCTTTTGGCCGGCCTGGGAATCGCCATCGGCCTTGTCTTGATTATCCTCGCCCTTCGTTTTTACCGTAATCGGGCGATCGCGAGCGCTTTGGCCCAGGCCGGTCTCCGGTCGGCCGGCCGCCGCAAATATCGCGGACCTTCCCGCATCTGGCATTTTATCCTCCTGTTGGGCGCCCTGCTTGTCATCGCTTTGCTTTTTGGCGTGGTTTTATATTTTCTGATTTTTGCCTGATGTCCGGCCTGAAATATTTTTTGGCGCGGGCAGATTTAATCAATCAACCACCATGGATTTACGGTATAAAAAGTTATTTCTCGGGGTTTTTTTACCGGTTTTGTTTTTTTTGGGAGCAGCGGTTTCGGCGCAGTCTGCAGACGCGGGCTTGACGGCCAGTCCGCAGATCATTGACGGCCAGGCGCAGGCCAAAGACCTTTTGGAATATGAATTTACGGTCCGGAATGATTCTGAACAATTCCGGCAATTCTATATTTTTGTCAGCGATTGGGATGAATTGTCCGGCCGGCAGGATGATGCCGATCCGTCCGGTCTTGACCGGTCATTATCTTTGGCCAGCTGGATGAGCATCAAAAGAGGTGTTTACGAAATGATGCCTAAAACCGAAATAGTTATTCCTCTGAAAATTAATGTTAATCTGAATGCTAAGCCGGGCCGGCGCCATGCGGCCATTACTTTCGCCGAGGGCGGGGATCGGCCGGCGGCGGCGGGAAATATGGCGGCCGGCGGCCAGCCCCAAGCGCTGGTAAACCTGGAAATCGTGGAAGAGATCATTGAAAAAGCCCAGATCGCTGATTTTAAGGCGGAAAAAAATGTCTGGTTCCGCGCGCCGGTAAATTTCACTCTGACGATCAAAAACATCGGCAATCGGCCGGTTCAGCCCCAAGGTTTTTTTTACATTTTTAACCGGCGCGGCCAAGAGATTGAAAAGATTCCTCTTGGCTTTGACGCGCCGGCCATTTCGCCGTCTTCTGTCTGGACTTATAATTTTTCTTGGAAAAACGAGGACGTCCGCGGCCGTTTCCGCGGACGGCTGGAAATGGAGTATGGCACGGCCTCGCCCCGGGATCTTCTGGACTCAATATTTTTTTGGGTGATTCCAGTGCGTTATCTTTGGTTCGCCGCCGGCGCATTGTTGGCTTTGCTTATTCTGGTCATAATTGTATTTTTCCGCCTTCGTCCGCGCTCCGATTGGGCTCCGGACGATCCGATCCGCGGCCATGACGGCGTTATTAACCTGAAAAAAGAAAAATAAGAGAAATAAAATATAATGAAGAATTATTTTTTTTCTAAAAGTCAGAACCAATCTTTTGGGCTGGTGATTGGGAAATTCGGCCAGTGTTTGTTTTTAGTCTTTTTTACCCTAGGCTTTTTAATCAATCCTGCTAACGCGCAGAGTGATTTGAACAAGCTGACCCTGACTATTACTCCGCCTTTGGTCAAGGCGAATGTCAGCCCGGGCGACACTTGGAACAGCTCGGTCAAGGTCATCAACAACAACAACCAACCCATCAAAGTTTTCACGGAGAAGCATGATTTCAAGAGCGGAGAAGAGGGCGGCATTGTTCTGCTCGCGCCGCCCAGCCAATCCAGCCCGGACAGCCAGGATTTTCTGCTCACGCAATGGCTGTCCATTGAAGCCGGGCCGATTGAGATCCCGGCTCAGAAAAGCGTTGATATCCCTTACACCATCAAGGTGCCGGCTAATGCCGGACCCGGCGGCCATTACGGGTTGATTTTTGTCGGCACCAAGCCGCAGGCGGAAGCGGCCGGCACCGTCCTCAAGGTTTCTTCCCAGCTGGCTTCAATCATCATGCTGACGGTGCGGGGGGAAACGACGGAAAGCGGCGAAATCAGGGAATTTTCCACGGACAAATCCGTTTACGGCCGCGCGGATGTGAATTTTTCGGTCCGTTTCACCAATACCGGCAACGTCCATCTTCAGCCGCGCGGGGATATTGTCATTTATGACCAATGGAATAAGGAAAAGGACAGGATTAATATCAACCATCAGAGCGAGTTCGGCAATGTCCTCCCGCAGAGCACGCGCCAATGGCAATACGTTTGGACCAAAGGCAATGGGCTTTTGGAAATGGGCCGGTATCGGGCTATGCTCGTCCTGTCTTTCGGCGAGACCAGCTATGAAACCGCGAGCCAGAGCCTTTATTTCTGGAAAATGAATTTTCCCGTTTTGTTCGGCTTTCTGGGCGGCTTGGCGTTTTTAATCATTCTGCTGGTCTTTTTACTCCGTTTGTATATCCGCCGCGCCGTAAAAAACGCACAATCATTTTTGCGCGTCAGTCCGCCGCCCGCGCCCGTCGGCCCGCAAACGTTGATTATTCCAGCGGCTGGCCAAGCGAACGGCGGATCGATTAACCTTAAGGACAAACCGGATTCCGTTTCGCCGGCGCCGCGCCGGCCGCGCCGAAAAAAGTTAGTCGCGGCCGGTTTGGCCGTTGTTCTGGTTTTTTCCGGCTACTATTTTTTCCGGTCTGGTACGGAAAAAGCTCCGGCTTTGGACGGATATCCGAAAATAAACCCGGTCCAGACAGAAGAAGCTCCGGGTGAGCCGGTTTTGCCCAAGGAACAGCCGTCTTCAGGAATGCCGGCCGCGAACAAAATCGTTTTGCCGGCCATAACGATCCTGAATGGCAGCGGCCAAAGCGGCGTAGCGGCCCGGGCTTTGGAGTTTTTCGCCTCCTCCGGTTTCCAGGAGATCAACACCGGCAACGCGGATCGTTTTGATTATGCCGGCACCATAATCAAATATCCGCAAAAATACGCCGCGCAAGCGGAAGCGGTCAGCCAGCTTTTTCCGATCGTGGTTGAGTTGATGACGGACGAGACGCGTCCGGAGGAAATTATTGTCATCCTGGGCCGGGATTTTTCGTTACAATTTTGATAGAGCGCTAATTATTGCCGTTTACTTCCGGGTTTTAATTTGTTCCGGCCGCGGGCATTAATGCTTTTTCCCCCCGGACAGGATTAAGTCTCTGAATATATGATCAAGAAGATCGTAAAATTCATCCATGGCTGGCGGATCTTTTTTTTCCTGCTGATCAGCTTGCACTTCTCGCTTTATCTCCAATTAAATTCCATCGACCTCGGCCAGTTTATCGGCGCCGGTTTCAGCAAGGCCTTGAGTGTCGGCATGTCCGTGGGTGTCCAGGAAAATCCGCACAATAAGCTGGCGGCTCAGTTGGCCGAAAAAGAAAACCGTCTGGCGGAGAAAGAGCATGATTTAACGGTCAAAGAGGAGAACCTGGCCCGCCAGGCGACCATGGGCAATCCGCTGATTCTGACCGTGATTTTTCTGGGCATTGCCGCTCTTTTCATCCTGATTCTTTTGAATTATTATCTTGATTTTCGGCGGCGGCAAAAAGACAAAAAAGATGGAAAAACCAATTAAACCGATAATTTTTTTCTTGGCCGGGGCGATTTTCGCGTTCGGACTGTTGTTGTCTGGCGCTGAATCGGTGTCCGCCAAAGGTTTGGTTCACATCAGCGACCGTTTGAGCGATTCCGGCCCGTCCGCTTCTTCCAGCCATGAGATCAAATTCCTGCCGACTGTTGATATTCCGGCGGGCGGAAGGATTGTTTTTACGCCCGCGCCCGGGGAATTTTTTATTCCCGCGGAATTTTCCAGCGCGGAAGTTGATTTTGCCACCAGTTCCTCTCTGGGCGGAGAATTTATTGACCGGGAAGTCTCCGCGCTTGTTTCAACTTCCACGGACGGCGTGGCGGTGACGAGCGGAGCGAATGGCCGGATCGCGATCACCTTGAACAGCAGCGCCGGCGTGAGTGCCGGCACAGCCGTAAAATTGGTATTCGGCCGCTGGGCCGCGTCTGGCGAAGCCGGCCAGACCGACATCATCAATCCGGCCGCGCCCGGTTCCTATTCTTACTAGTTGGATTTTTACGACGCGGCGGATCACTTGATAGCCGGCGCCGATTATCTCAAGGTGGCGATCGTGGCGCCGGTATCAATGACCGGCTATCAGACCAAAATCCGTTTCAACGGTG
>Ga0210051_1002444_pt1 | contig 18674 bp, 15 predicted proteins | sample CryGey092014_all_FD_185464 | JGI IMG/M metagenome (GOLD analysis project Ga0210051, IMG submission 185464) | Groundwater microbial communities from aquifer - Crystal Geyser CG23_combo_of_CG06-09_8/20/14_all (SPAdes) (version 2) | ecosystem: Environmental > Aquatic > Deep subsurface > Groundwater... | reverse complement strand
GTCATCGTCAGACTTCGCAAAATGCTTTTCGCCGTAGCTGGGCTACGGCCTCAAAACATTTTGCTCGTCTTCCTCGCCTCGCTCGAAAATCTAAAATTTCGCTACGAAATAGTTTTGCAACCATCTCTGTTTATATTAAACAAAGAAAATCGCTGAATGATTGCCGACTCGTCAAAATCTTTCAAACTGAAAAAATCAAGGTCATAAGAATAACGATGCCCTAAATATAATGCTAAGCCAGTGCCTCCAGCCAAATAAAAATTACTTACCAATCCAGAATTGCCTAATAGCTCAAAAGTTTTTTTAATGGCAGCAGGCAATAATTCCAAATACATAAAATTAACAACCTAAAACTAAGTTCCAATAATTGCGCGAGCGATCAGAAATGCGACGGCTTTTTTGCAAAACTTCGTTAAAATCGCTTTTCTGAAAGTTTTTATTTAACCACTTAACCGCCTCGTCGTCGCCCATTTCTAAAAGCCGTTCTATAATATAAAACTTGTACTTCTTGATATCCAGTTTTCGCGACTCAACATCCCAAAAATATTTGTGCAGGTGTTTGGGCAGCATAAGCAATTTACACTTTTATTTTACCATAAAAATTGCTGTTTTGCCAATTTTTATTTCCCGCTGGTTTTTGTCCATAAACTTAAAATTCAGGTAAATAGTTTCCTTGGGTAGAAACTTTTTGATTCTTTCGGGCCATTCAATGGCTATGATATTTTGGGGGTTGGCGATAATTTCCTGCCAGCCCAATTGCAAAATTTCCTCGGGCCTTTGCAAACGATAACAATCAAAATGATAAAAATTCTTAAATCTTTTCATCAGCACAAAAGTAGGGCTGGTAATTCTACCTTTCACGCCTAACCCTTTGGCCAACCCTTGGACGAATGTGGTCTTGCCCGAACCCAAGTCGCCTTTTAGAGCCAGCGCCAAAGCCCCTGCCCTAGTCTGGCTGGTCAAAATCTTTTTAGCTAACTGGCCAGCTAGCGCTTGAGTTTGTTTGGCAGAAACAGAAACTATTTTTTGACTAGTAGAAGCATTTGACATAATTAGTGAAATTAAGGTAAGGTTTGAATTAGGTAAGAAAAAACTGACTCAAATGGAAGAATTAAAAAAGCTCAAAAAATTAATTGATAAACATCAGAATTTCACCATAATCTTCTCTGAAGAAAAATTAAACGACAGCGTCCCGGCCGCGGCGGCTTTTTTCTACATTCTAAAACAACTAAACAAAAACGCCAAATTTATTCAAGATATCCCCGCCAACGCTCACTTTCTATTGCCTAACTACGAACCAATTAACCAAACCTCCTCAAAAACAACTTCTATCAACCCTATTGTTTATTTTATTATCGGAGTGGCTTCTCCCGAACCCATTAATCGCTATCTTGCCCCTAATAGCTATCTTGTCAACATTGATAATTGCGCCAACAACAATTTCGGCAATCTCAATCTCACCGAGGAGCAACCCCCCACCTTATCTGAATTGGCCCTTGATATTATCAGTTTTTTAGACGAAAATGAAAATCTTTTTTCAATTGAAACAGCCAGCGCTTTATTAAGCGGGCTTTTAGGCGATTCTTTCCACTCGCCATCAACCTCAAATAAACAACCGCTGGCCGCCGCCACCATTCAAAAAATTGGATTTTTAATTGACCAAGGCGCCAATATTAAGGCCATTGCCCGCCAAATCCATGAATCAGAACCAGAAACAAGACCAGTTGAAGAAAGGGCTTTAGAGCTTTGCGCTAAGATTTTAAGCAAGCTGAACATTTCGGAAAGGAGAAACACTGGCTGGGCTTTATTAGAAAAAGAAATTTTTGAAACAACCGACTCCTCGCCCAAAGACCTGCCTTTTGCCTTAAAAAAACTAAGCTCGGGAATGTTTCCTTTTCAGAACTTTTTCTTGCTCTGGGAGCAACACAACTTACCCATAGAAATACAGGGTATTTTTTATTCTCCGCATCTGCTACAATTAAATAAAATAACCAATAGCTTTAATGGCTGGCAAAAAGGCCAAGGAGTGTTGTTCAAAACTAGCGAGACAAATTTATTAAATGTTAAAAATAGAATTTTAGAAATTTTAGAACTCCCTTAAAAATTATGTTAAAAGAAATCCAAAAACTCAAGTCGGTCGGCGGCAAGGTCTTTGCTGGTTTAGAAGTCAGTGAAGAGCAATTTATTAAAATCAAACAAGCTGTAGCCAACATTACCCAGTTGGGTGAGGCGATTAAGCTTAATGGCCAAGGCATAGAAGATATCAGCGGCGCCTTGCAAATTATTTTCGCGGGCAGTTTGGTTTTGGCCGCCTCGGACATTCACTTTGAACCCGAAGAAGAAAATGTCAAACTGCGTTTGCGCTTGGACGGCCTCTTGCATGATGTTGCTCTGCTAAATTCAGGTCTTTACCGCAAAATATTAGCTCGCCTAAAACTCTTGTCCGAACTTAAACTCAATATCACCGAACGCTCGCAAGATGGCAGATTTACCCTAAAAATTACTGAAGAAAACAAGGCCAAAGAAATAGAAATTCGTGTTTCGGTTTTGCCTTCAGAATATGGAGAGGCAGTAGTAATGAGAATTCTTAACCCATCAGCCATTTTAGATCTTGACGAATTGGGCATTAGAGATGACCTGAAAAAAATTCTGGAAAAAGAAATTATCCGACCCAATGGTATGATTATTGTTACCGGGCCTACTGGCTCGGGTAAAACAACTACGCTTTACGCGGTGCTCAAAAAAATTCAAAACCCAGAATTGAAAATAATCACTCTGGAAGACCCTATTGAATATCATTTAGAGGGCATCTCACAAAGCCAAATTAATGCGGCCAAAGGTTATGACTTCGCTTCCGGCCTACAAGCTATTGTGCGGCAAGATCCGGATGTTATTCTGGTGGGCGAAATTCGCGACCAAAAAACCGCTCAAATGGCCATTCAAGCCGCTCTTACTGGCCACCTTGTTTTGACCACTCTGCACACCAACGACGCCGCCGGCACTATTGCCCGATTACAAGCTTTGGGCGAAGGACCCAATGACATTTCATCGGCCCTTAATTTGGTAGTAGCCCAGCGATTAGCGCGCAAGGTTTGTCCTAAATGTTCGCAATCAGAAACTGCCTCCGCGGAAAACTTGCAAATAATTACCAAAGAGTTAAACGCTTTACCCGAAACAATTAAAGATTCGCTGAAAATTTCCCTTTTACTCAAAAGTGCCAAATTACCCGTAGCCAAAGCCTGCTCCGCTTGCAACAATACCGGCTACAAGGGTCGGGTAGGCCTTTACGAGTTGATGATAATTAGCGATGAAATGGAAAATTTTATTGTGAAAACGCCCACCATGACCGACTTAAATAAAAAAGCCCGGGAAAGCGGTATGACCACCATGAAACAAGACGGCTTGATTAAAGTTCTGCAGGGGATTACTACTTTAGACGAGATAAAAAGAGTGGTTGGAGAATAATATAACGGAAGATCCCATACTAATTTTGCAAACCGGGATTGGATTAACCCCGCACCAATCCCAATGATATCCGCAGAATAACCAAGATTGGAAGGCGAATACGCCTATCGGCTCTGGCCTTAGAAATACCAAGGATTTCAGTAGGATTGATGCGGGGTTTATTGTTTGTAGCGCCATTGAGAGCTCGCTACGCTCGCTCTTCTGGCGACAAACAATAAAAAAACGCCCCCTCTATTGAATTAGAGAGGGCGGAGCATTAGCCCCAAGTGTCCCAAAGCGTATTGAGGCCCAGAATTTTTTTTGGGAGAGGCCGCGCCGGAGCCCAGCCATCCATTACAAAAAAGAATTCCTATCTTGGGGCTAATGTCCTTAGCTACTATAACACCCGTATTGTAGTATATTTTTTGTAATATGTCAAGCCCGTTAGAGTTTTTGGGGTCATTTTTGGATAATTAGGACATCAACGGGATTAAACCAACCACACGAATATGACTATGAATAATAAAACTCTAACGGGCTCAAGCCCTAAACCCCAAAACACACCTCTTGACGACCCCTTAGCTTTAGACCTAACTTTGCGGCCAAAAACTTGGGACGATTATGTAGGACAAGATAAAGTTAAACAAAATGTCCGTATTATTATTAAGGCGGCCAGCCAACGCAAAGATCCGTCAGTAGAGCACATACTTTTTTACGGCGGGCCGGGCCTGGGCAAAACAACCTTATCGCATTTAGTGGCGCAAGAAATTGGCGCCAATATCAAAATTACCTCTGGCCCAGCTATTGAGCGGGCCGGCGACTTGGCAGCCATTCTAACCAACTTGGAAGAAGGCGATATTTTATTTTGCGATGAGATTCACCGGCTATCGCGCACCGTGGAAGAATATCTCTATCCAGCTTTAGAAGATTTCAAGCTCAACTTAATTTTAGGCAAAGGGCCAATGGCTCGCACCATGGAACTAAATGTGCCTCGCTTTACTTTAATCGGAGCCACCACCCGCTTGGCCGCGGTTTCCAGCCCATTAAGATCGCGCTTTGGCGCTATTTTTGGCCTTAATTTTTACGAGATAGACGACATTAAAAAAATTTTGGCTCGTTCAGCCCGGTTGCTTAATGTTGTTATTAACGACGAGGCCTTAACTATTTTAGCTAAATCATCGCGCCTAACGCCCCGATTTGCCAACCATCTGCTCAAACGAGTGCGCGATTTTGCCCAAGTGCAAAACCAAAGCAGTGTTACCGCTGAAATAGCCAGATTTGCCTTAGATAGTTTAGAAATAGACGAGCAAGGCCTCAATGATAGCGATCGGCGAATTTTGCAAACAATTATTAACAAATTCAATGGCGGCCCGGTCGGCTTGCAGGCCTTGGCCGCCGCCACCGCCGAAGAGGAAGAAACAATTTTAGAAGTGCACGAGCCCCATCTCTTGCGACTGGGCTTTATTAGTCGCACGCCCAAAGGCCGAGTAGCCACCCGTCTGGCCTTTGAACACTTGGGATATCACAGACCCAAGGGGCTTGGTTTATAACAACCTGCTCGTTTCGCTCACAGAACCTTGTTTTCGGTAAAGTCAAAGATTATATTCCGAAAATGAAAAAAAGATTTTTTTATAACGCTTTAATTTTTGTCCTATTTTTAACGCCAAGTTTTGCTTTGGCCGAACAAATTAATATTAATTCTGCAACATTATCGCAATTAGACGAGATTGCGCATATAGGAACAAAAACCGCGCAGAAAATTATTGACAGCAGGCCATATAGCTCGATTCAAGATTTAAGCAGAGTAAAGGGTATCGGCGATGGAAAATATTTACAGGATATAATAAATCAAGGTTGGGCGTGCGTAAATTGTACAACTGAAATTTCGCAAACACAAAATACAGATATTGTAAATCAAAATCTTACTAGCATAACTTCGCCAGCAACGGTGGCTCCGACAGTTCCGCAAATAACTTATCCAAGCGATATGTATATCAATGAAATACTGCCCGCGCCCGAAGGGGCTGATGAGCAGAACGAATGGTTAGAAATTTACAATGGCAATGATTTTGAGGTTGATTTGGCTGGCTGGCAAATTAAAGACCAGATTGGCGCCATCAAAACTTACGCCTGGCCAGCCAACAGCTTCATTAAAGCCAGGGGCTTTCTAACTGTTAGCCGAGCGCAAAGCAAAATTGTTTTGCAAAACAATGGCGATGGTTTGACATTGATCAATCCCCAGGGAACCATGGCTGACCAAATTACTTATCCAACAGCCCCGGCCAATCAATCCTATAACCGCACAAGTAGCGGCTGGATATGGAGCCGTACTTTGACGCCCGGCCAGCCCAATGAAATTGACAAAGTAAGCGCGGCTGTCCAACAAAAAATTGCTCAAAAAAAATCAGCGACCACTTCGGCCGCCACAGCTATTTCGTCAAATTCCTTAGCGACCTTGCCTCTAACAGCGCAAGTCAATCAATTTTCTCCTTCAAACAACAAGCTCTCACGAATTTTTACTTTCTTATTGGCCATAGCCGTTGCCGCTACTTCGGCTATTGTGGTTATGTTTTTAAGAAAAAGAGATGGCTACAAAACTATTCCGTAGCGAAATTTTAGATTTTCGAGCGAGGCGAGAAAGACGAGCAAAAAGGTTTGAGCCATAGCCCAGCTATGGTGAAAAGCTTTTTGCGAAGTCTGACGAAGCCGCAGCCAAAAAGATAAAATTGCAGCAGGAATAGTTTTGTAACCATCTCAAAGCAGTAAAAGGGGTTGATTTTTTTTATTTTTTAAGACAAAGTAAAGCTGAACTAAATTTTATTTTTTAATTTACAATATGTCAGGACACTCACACGCCAAAACAGTGGCTCGCACCAAAGACGCCAACAATCAAAAAAAGGGGCAGGTTTTTTCTAAAATAGCCAGTATTATTGCGGTGGCGGCCAAAGATGGCAGCGACCCAGCCATGAATTCCAAATTACGGCAGGCCTTAGAAGAGGCCAAGAAGTTTAGTATGCCCAAAGAGAATATTGAACGAGCTATTAAAAAAGGTTCGGGCGACATAGAGGGCGAACAATTAGAAGAAGTTTTTTACGAGGCCATGGGGCCCAATAATACGGCTTTAGTTTTGGACGGCATCACTGACAACAAAAACCGCGCCTTGGGCGAAGTGCGGCAGATTTTGCAAAAACATAATTTCAAGCTGGCCGACGAGGGCTCGGTTAAATGGCAGTTTGAACAGAAAGGTATTTTAATAATAAATTCCAAGTCGCCAAATCCCAGCGACCAAGAAAAAGAAGAAATGGAGCTGGCGGTTATCGAAGCAGGGGCTGAAGACATTAAATGGTTTAAGGAAGAGACAACCGAGTGTCTGGAAATAAATACCAAGCCAGAAAACTTGGAGCAAGTTAAAAAAAATCTAGAAGCGCAAGGCATCAAAGCCGAATCGTCCTCTCTGGGCTGGATAGCCAAAGAAGAAATTGATTTGCCAACCAATGATAGAGAAAAGTTAGACAAACTTTTTAATGACCTTGACGACAGCGAAACAGTGCAAAATATCTACTCAAACCTAAAGGTTTGAGAATTACCAATTTTCAATTATCAATTTTCAATAAATTTTCAATATTAAATGATTTAATTTTCAGGCGAAGAACCTGACCAAGAGCCGTTTGAAAATTTTAAAATTTAATCATTGGGACTTAATTGAAAATTGAAAATTTGTAAATTGAAAATTATTTGATAATCCTTGGCATCGACCCTGGCGTTGCCGCGACCGGCTGGAGCGCGTTAAAAGTTAAAAACGCGAAGTTAAAAGCGCGAAGTGGGCTTGAGCTGTTGGATTACGGAGTTATTGTTACCAGCCCCAAACAAACAACCGGCGAGCGATTGCTCAAGCTCTATAAAGAAATCTCTGGTCTAATTAAACGACTCAAGCCGGATATTTTAGTAGTAGAAAAACTTTTCTTTTTTAAGAATCTAAAAACCGCTTTGCCGGTAAGCGAAGCTCGCGGAGTGATTCTCTTGGCCGCGGCTAATCAAAAAATTAAAGTTATTGAATTAACTCCCTTGCAAATCAAAATGGGCGTGTGCGGCTATGGAAGGGCCAACAAACAACAAGTGCAGAAAATGATCAAAGAGATCTTGGGTTTAGAAAAAATCCCCAAGCCAGACGACGCCGCCGACGCCATCGCCGCTGCCTTATGCGGCGCCTATGGCTTAAAAAATCCGTAGCTGTTAAGAACTTATTAAAACCCTATTGACAGAGTTGTTTTGCTCAATATAATGGCTTTATCCTGTATCTTTTCGCAGGTAAAGCAACAACCTTAGAAAAGGTCGCAATAATAAACATCTTTAGAGATGGTTGCAAAACTATTTCGTAGCGAAATTTTAGATTTTCGAGCGAGGCGAGGAAGACGAGCAAAATGTTTTGAGGCCGTAGCCCAGCTACGGCGAAAAGCATTTTGCGAAGTCTGACGATGACGCAGCCGAAAAGATAAAATTGCAGCAGGAATAGTTTTGCAACCATCTCTTAGAACAAAAAAACATGATGCTTAAAATTTACGACCAAGCATTTGACGATTTAGACGCTGACGAAGAAGACAAAGAATTAGAAGACGACGATGATTTAGACATTGACGAAGACGATAAAGAAGAAGAGGAGGAAGAGGAGGAAGATTTTTAATTAAAAGCTATCTACCTTGAAACCGTCCTTTGGCTTAGGCATAGGACGGTTTTGAGTTAATTAGAATTTACGGTAGAATAAAAAAATGCCAAAACAAAACAAACATAAAAAAATTTTTCAAAGCCGCTGGCGCTTGCTCTTACCCATACTGCGTTTTTTTGGTTTGTTTTTAATTTTAAGCTCCGTCGGAACAGCTATTTTGTTTTTATTTTTACTAAAAGATATGCCCCGCCCCGAAAAATTCACCGAAAGCGAGATAGTCCAATCAACTAAAATTTACGATCGAGAAGGCGCCACCCTGCTTTACGAAATCGCTGGCGAAGAAAAGCGCACCTTAGTGCCCTTGTCGCAAATTTCTCCCTTGCTGGGCCAAGCAGTGGTAGCGGCGGAAGACCAAAGCTTTTACCAGCATCAAGGCATTGACTTTAAGGCTATCGGCCGAGCGGTCTTGACTGACCTACGCATTAAAAAATTAGCGCAAGGCGCTTCCACTATTTCCCAGCAATTAATTCGCAATTATTTTTTAACTGCCAATAAAACACTAAAACGCAAGACACGAGAGGCGGCTTTAACCATAGAGTTAGAAAGGCGCTATTCTAAAGAGCAGATTTTAGAATGGTATCTTAATTTAGTGCCCTTTGGCTCTAATATTTACGGGGCCGAAGCGGCCTCGCAAACCTTTTTTGACAAACCAGCCAGCGATCTTTCTTTGCCCCAAGCGGCCACTATGGCCGCTCTGGTAAAATCGCCCTCTCTGCTTTGGCCTTATGGCCCAAATAAAGACGGTTTAATGGCCCGCAAGGACTATGTGCTTAACCAAATGGCCAAGCTTGGCTATATCACCGAGGAACAAGCGCAAGCCGCCAAAGACGAAATAATATCGTTCTCTCCCATTGCTAACATCATTAAGGCGCCACACTTTGTGATGCTGGTTAAAGATTATCTTACTCAAAAATATGGCCAAGAGTTTCTTAATACCGCTGGCCTAAGGGTCTACACCACACTGGATATGAAAATGCAAACTATGGCTGAAAAAGAAATAACTAATTACAGCAAAGGATTGTCCCAGTATAAAGCGCATAACGCCGCCTTAGTGGCGCTTAACCCCAAAAATGGCCAAGTTTTGACTATGGTTGGGTCGCTGGATTATTTCGGCCAATCATCTCCAGCCAACTGCGCTTCGGGCCTTAATTGCTCATTTGACCCGCAAGTTAATGCGGCCATTAGCCCGCGACAGCCCGGCTCGGCCTTTAAGCCCATTGTTTACGCTACGGCTTTTGAAATGGGCTACAGCCCCAAGACAATCTTGCAAGACAGCTTCACCGAGTTTAACCCTAATTGCCCGGCTGATGGTTCAGCCAAAAAAGACAGATATGGCTTGGATTGCTATCACCCCCACAACTATGACGGATATTTTGTGGGGCCTATTTCCATAAGGTCGGCCTTGGCTCAATCCAGAAATGTGCCAGCTGTTAAAACCTTAAAGCTTGTCGGCGTAAGCAACGCCCTAAAAAAAGCTCAGGAAATGGGCATCACCACTTTAACCGACCCAAGCAGATACGGCTTGGCCTTGGTTTTGGGCGGCGGGGAAGTTAAATTATTGGAATTAGCTTCCGCTTACGGTATTTTTGCCACCAAGGGCATAAAAACTATGCCAAGCTTTGTTCTAAAAATTGAAGACAGCGAAGGCAATATCTTAGAGGAAGCGAAAATAAATTCCCTGCGCGTTATTTCCAGCCAAACCAGCCGCGAAATTAATAGCATTCTTTCAGACAATACAGCCCGAGCCCCGATGTTTGGCGCTAATTCTTCTTTATATTTAGCCGACTATGCTGACGAGGTAGCGGTTAAAACCGGCACCACCCAAGACAACCGCGACGCCTGGACCATGGGCTACACTCCTAACATCGTGGTTGGGGTCTGGATAGGCAACAACAATAACGCCTCTATGACCCAGTCCTCGGTCATGGTGTCCAGCCCCCTCTGGCGTAACTTTATGTTAAGAGTTTTGCCAACCCTGCCCAGAGAACCGCTGAAAATATAAAAAAGAGTATAATGAGATGGTTGCAAAACTATTCCTGCTGCAATTTTATCTTTTCGGCTGCGTCATCGTCAGACTTCGCAAAATGCTTTTCGCCGTAGCTGGGCTACGGCCTCAAAACATTTTGCTCGTCTTCCTCGCCTCGCTCGAAAATCTAAAATTTCGCTACGAAATAGTTTTGCAACCATCTCAATGAAAATATGAATCTAAGGGAATTGAAAACTGAACAAGATTTGAAAAAAATTATTGTTGAAGAAATGGGCTATGGCTCCGCGGTGAGCAGCGGTTTAGAGTTGAGTTTATCTCCAGAGATAGCCGGAAAAATACTAGAAAAAAAAGTTCTCGCCAGTCATAGCGGATTTGAGGTTGTATTTGTGAAACTTAAATTTATCTATGATAATACTGTTTGGAAGAGAGACGCTTTAATGCGTGGAACGGAGAGGATATTTATCAACGCAATTCCAAAACACGAAAGAGACACAAAACTATTTGTGTTCTGCTCAGAAGACGGAGAGTTTTGGCATTTCGTAAATACTCAATCAAGCGGAAGCCGATTGGAGCTACGCCGTTTTTCAATTACGCCTCTAAATCGCAATTACCTCCGAACAACCCATGATCGCCTCGCGCTCTTAAAAGTTAGTTATTCTGATACGACACAAACCTTAATTGGCAAAATGAAATCCGCCTTTGATGTAGAGGCGGTAACAATGGATTTTTTCCGAATTTTCGCCGAAAAATTTTTGGAGCTTGTGGATATTATCAAAAAATCACGGACAAAATACAGTTATGAGAAAAAAGACATTTTAGATGTAGCGCAAATAATCCTTAACCGTGTCATCTTTCTTAAATTTATTGAACAAAAGAGCTGGCTTGATAATAATAAGGACTATCTTTATGACAAATTCCAACCATATTTTGAAAATGAAAATTCTTATTGGCTGGAAATTATAACCCCCTTATTTGACCTTCTTTCAGATCCCGCCCGCAACAAAAAATATCCAGATCTTGGAGATATTCCTTTTTTGAATGGTGGTCTTTTCGGAGCGGAGCCCAAAGACCTTTTTCTTATTTTTATTCCGAATTCTTTTTTCCATAATCTCTTTGACAATCTCCTTAATCGTTTTAATTTTACAATTGAGGAGTCCTCGCCAAGTTCCGTTGAAGTGGCGGTTGACCCGGAAATGCTGGGTCGTATTTTTGAGGAGCTGGTGCTTCGCATGGAAAAAGTTATGGAAAAGGGCGAGGCGGAATTTGAAAGAGAACTACGCCGCGCCACCGGAAGTTACTACACCCCCCGTGTTGCTGTGTTTTATATGTGCCGCGAAGCAATCGCCCGCCAGCTGGCGGCGCAATCAGGTGTTGGCATAGTTAAAACAAAAAAGCTTATTGACCTCGCGGTTGACGAATTATCCGACCATGGTCAGATTGAGGAAATGTTTTTATCAACAACTGAATGCCAGAGCTTGTTGCGGGTGGCAGAAAATATTTCTATTTGCGATCCAGCCGTTGGTTCGGGCGCGTTTCTTTTAAGCGCGCTTCAAATTTTGGTCGGCGTCAGGCGTTTTTTATCTTTGAAAATCGGGGAAGTCGCGGCAAATCAGGCCAATTTTAACTACACACTCAAAGAGGATATTATCAAGAAGAATCTGGTTGGCGTGGACATTTTACGCCAGGCCGTACATTTATGCGAACTCCGGCTTTGGCTATCTTTGGCGGTTGATTACGAACGAGAAGCTGGCAAGTTAATCCCGACTTTGCCGAACCTTACCTACAAGGTGTTTCGGGGCGACAGTATTGTTGACCATTTGGCAGGACAGCCGCTTGAGGGGTTCCGCTATTTCAGAGATTTCCAAGCGAGCGAAGGGACTATCCAAAAACTCAATAAAATAAAAACGCTTAAAGACAGGTATTTTCACGAAACAGATGAAAATAAAAAGCAAAAAACACGCCAAGATATTGCCAAAGAACGGCTTATGCTTGCTGTGGAAATATTAGAAAGGGAAGCTCCGTCAAAAATATCGCAGGCGGATCTTTTTGAAGGCGGAAAATTTGACTCTAAAAAAGCAGAAGCAAAATTCCAAAGCGACAGCAGACATAATCTTATCGCCTCGCTCAAAAGACAGCTGGCAGTTAAAAAGTATGACACACATCAAGACAAACTATCATTTGTCTGGCTGGCGGACTTGGTGGAATATTTTGCCGACCACGGCCGGGGCGGTTTTGATATTGTGCTGGGCAATCCGCCCTACGGCGTAAAAAATGAAACAATGGAGAAGGGCAAGGAGCGATACGGCCTTGGCTCAAAGGATTCCTACGGCGTTTTTATGGCAATGGCGCTTCAGGATTTGCTCAAAACCGGCGGTATTTTGAGTTTTATCACTTCTGATACCTGGCAGACGATTAAAACCCATAAGCCCTTGCGCCGATTTATTCTGGACAACGCCAAGGTCTTTAACCTTATTATGATGCCCTCTTGGCTTTTTGGCGCCACAGTCAATACGAGCATTTTGATTGCGGAAAAATCAGAACGAGGACAAAGAAGGCAAGAAGCGGTCAGCGGAAAAGTGGTAGATGACTTTACAAAAGAACGGGAAGAAAACACGCTGGTTGTCTGCGATTTTACCCGTGCCGAGAAAAACACCAGCGAGCTTGACGAGTATCTTTATTCTTTGGACGAACCAAAAAAAATTTCCACGCCCAAAAAAGCGGTTTACCAATACCAGCAGAGCTTAATTGAAACCAACTCCAATATCCCGTTTTTTGTTGGCAGTCCGAAATTGTTCGCTTTAATGAACGATACGACTGCCAAAACAATAGAAAAAGAAGTTGGTAATAAGGAAAAGAAAAAAGTGAGAGTAAGACAAATTGAACTGAACGGAAAAATTGTAGAGCTTGTCAGGTTTGGCGATATCGCAGAGGTTAAGCAAGGTTTGGCGACTGGCGACAATGATAATTATCTTTTTCAAAATCCGGATGCGCGTGGAAGTTACCGCAGTGTCAATGATTATCTGGAATTTCTGCTTACGGAAGATGATTTAAGAAAAATTTCTGGCAACGAAAAAGTTAGGATGAAAGTTATAGAAAAAGGAATACATAAATCAAAAACAGAAAAACCGTTTGATCCTGATTTATGGTTTAGCGGAAGATACATTGCACCGCATGACAAGGGCGGAGAAAGCGATACCGAAAGCGGTTTTTTACCAAATTATTGGCAACCAATAGAATATTTTATTGATTGGAGCCAACAATATGTTAAAAAGTTTAAAACACTCACAATCAGAGAAAGAGACGGGGTAGGTAGCGACACCTTGGCTGCGGTTATTAGAAATCCAGAATATTATTTTCTCAGCGGACTTACTCTTTCACATACAGGGATGTATTCGCCAATGTATCGCATAAACAACCCCGGGCCGTTTAATGTCGGCGGTTCTTGCATATTTACCAACTTCAACCTGAATCAATCGCTTGGTGGACTATGCTCTAAACTATCAAAATATTTTTTCAAAATTTTTATCAACAGCTCTGTTAATGCATCCGAGGATCCCATCAAAGAAGTTCCATTTTGTATCGATTTACAAAAACAAATTAATGTATTGGTAAAAAAAATAATCCGAAACCAAAAACAAAATCCTCGCTATGATTATATGTCCAACGAGCAAAAAGAGATTGATAAATTGGTTTATGAAATGTACGGTTTGAACAAAGACGACATCCGCGAGGTGGAGACATGGTATGCCCGTCGATATCCGAAATTAGCCAGATTTTGCGATATTGCTTGACTTTTAATCTCTAATTCAGTAATATGACAATATGGTCAAATTAGTGAACCAAACATCTTTTTCCGCTACAATAAAGGGTAAAAGCATACCTATTTTTTCGCCTATTCAAGTAATGGCGCTTTTTGGGTTGTCCAAAACCGCAACTGATGCACTTTTGCACCGTTATACAAAAAGAGGATTTATCACGCGTTTGAAAAGGGGACTTTATGCTTTCCCGGACGCTTTGCCACCCGATGTTTTTATTGCCAATAAATTATACGAGCCCTCATATGTTTCTCTTGAATTTGCGTTGTCATATCACGGAGTAATTCCCGAGACGGTTTATGAAATTACTTCAATCACCACCAAAGCTACGCGTAGATTTGAAGCGTTAGGAAAAAATTTTTCTTATCGTAGAATAAAAAGGGTCGGTTATACCGGCTATGAAATTCAAAAACAACAAGGGTTAAGCTTTTATATTGCAGATGCCGAGAAAGCATTTGTGGACATGGACTATTTGCGATTGATAAATAGACAAAAGCCAATTTCCCGTTTTAATAAAGAAAAAATTAATCCGGAAAAGGCCTTGCGATATGCAAAATTATTCGGTAATGCGAAACTAATTAGTATAATTAAATCAACACTAAAATGATTTCAATAGAAACGCTTGAAAAACTAGGCAGGCAATATCAAATGGGGGTATTCCCGAATATCGTCCGAGAATATTTTCAGCATGTTTTCTTGGGAGAGTTATATAAATTACCGAATGCTGAAAAATTGCTTTTTAAGGGTGGCACTGCGCTTCGCATTGTGTATGGCAGTCCAAGATTTTCCGAAGATTTAGATTTTTCTCTATTTGGTGTGGGTCAAAATGAAATTAAGCCATTCGTTGAGCAACTTTTTATACATGTTTTAGCGGAAATGGCGCACGCTGATGTAAAAGTTGAACTTGGAGATAAAATAGGCGCTACCAGCGGAGGATATTTTGGTGTTGCCACATTTCATGTGTTTGGATATCCGCCGGTTGGCGTGGAAATAAATGTATCATCGCGCAACGGCCGAAGTGTTACAGGTGAAGTAGATAGTGTTGCGAATAATTTTGTTCCCACATATACAATTATTCATCTGCCGCAAGATCAGCTTGTGGAAGAAAAGATTTTTGACGCACTTATAAAACGAAAAAAACCACGCGATTTTTACGATTTGTATTTTATTATGCGCAAAGGTATGCTTTCGCTTGACCAAAAAAAGCGACTCACCGAAGTAAAAAATGAAATTATTGCTGATGCGAAAAAAGTTGATTTTCGCGATGAGCTCGGCACATTTTTGCCTGCGGATCAACAAGCAGTTATACGTGATTTTTCAGCAATGCTTGAGCGCGAATTGAGCCGCCAACTTGCGCCGATGTAAATGGGAAAAATATGCCTAAAAATATCATTATCACTCCGGAGCAAAGTTTTGCCGAAGAATTAAAAAAAGAATTAAAAGACGCCAAAAGCGCTCGTTTTGCCGTTGGCTGGTTTTTTATTTCCGGGCTCAAAGAATTAAAAGACGAAATTGACGGACTTGAGAGTTTGGAGCTTTTGGTGAGCCCCTTAACTAACAGACAAACCGCGGAAACAATGCTCGTGGCAGAAAAGTTTGACGAAGCGGTGCGCGATACGCTTGAATCACAGGAATTTCAGACGCCAGAGCAGAAAAAGGATATTTTAGAAAATGAGGCGCTGATACTTTTAGAGCGCGCCGGACGACTCCAGCCAAGTAAAGAGAACAAGGAATTTTTGGCATGGCTTGCAGAAAAATTAGCGTCAAAAAAGATAACAATCCGCATTTATACTAAGGAATTGTTTCATGCCAAAGTTTATTTGGTTGACAAAAAAGACATACCTGTTGTTTTAGTTGGTTCAAGTAATATTTCTCTTTCTGGCTTTTCTTTAAATACCGAAGTGAATGTGCGGTTAACTGATGAGGCGCAAGTGAAAAAGCTAAATAAATGGTTTAAGGAAAAATGGGAATTGTCCGAGGACTGCGATTTTACTGTGTTAGCCGAAACCGCTTTGCGCCAATCATGGGCCTTAAATAACGAGGTAACGCCGTTTCGTATTTACTTGCGAATTTTGCACGATATTTTTTCTTTGGAAGAAGACCGCGAGAAAGAAAAAATTGAATTTAATGAAGATGTTCCAAAGCTCTTTCTTTTTCAGAAAGACGCGGTTATAGACGCGTATCGCAAATTACAGAAATATAAAGGTGTATTTTTGGCCGATGTACCGGGTGTTGGTAAAACCTTCACAGGTTCTGCGCTTCTGGCTCATTTACAGGAAGAAGGAGAAAAGGCGGTTGTGATTTGCTCGCCTAAAATTATTGAGCAATGGGAGCAGGTTTTGGACGATTACAATGTGAACACTAAAGTTATTTCCCGTGGAAAACTTTCAGATATTTTGAATAACGACAAATTAATGCAAAGGCCAGTTGTTTTAATAGATGAAGCGCATCATTTCCGCAATCCAGAAACAGCGTCGTATAAGGATTTACAAATTATCTGTGAGGGCAAAAAAGTTATCTTAGTCGGCGCAACGCCCCAGAACTTAAAATTATTGGATATTTATCATCAGATAAAGCTTTTTCATCCAAGGGAAATTACTGACACTTTAATAATTGACCCGCCGGAATTAAAGGAATTTTTTAAAAAAGCTGATGAAGAAAGGCAAAAATTGAACGGCGAAGGAAAGGAGGATTTCCCTGATAGATCGGAAAACCTTTTCCAGCAAATTCTTATCAGGCGCACCAGAAAAAATATTATTGACGAATACGGCAAAGAGGATTTGCTTCATTTCCCAAAACGACTTGGTCCGTACCGCATTGACTACAACATTGACGATGTGTATCCTGGCGGTATTTATAATTCTCTGGAGGCAAAAATTGAAAATCTGGCTTTTGCCCGCTATGACATTGGGAGTTTTATTAAAGAAGATAAGTTTACCGAGGACGAAAAACAGCGTTTGAAGATTGCGGGCCGTAACTTGCGGAGTATCATAAAAATGATTTTATTTAAGCTTTTGGAAAGCAGTATTGAGGCGTTGCGAGAATCATTAAATACAATGGTTCGTTCGCACGCGCTATTTTTGAGAGGACTTGAAGAAGGAAAGGTGCTGGCTGGAGAAGCGACTGACAAGGCGTATCAGAAATTGAAAGATGATTTTGATATTGAAGAAATTGAGATTCCGGAAAACGCTTACGAGGCGAAGCGTTTTTATGTTAAAAAGTTAAAGGAGAGCATTAAAAAAGACGGGGCTATTTTAGGTGAAATGTATGAAATGATTAAAGATATTTCTGTTGAAGACGATGACAAAGTACAGACGCTCATCAAAAGAATTAAAGGTGAATATCAACAGCCGTATTGGGACAAACAAGGCAAGGAAAAATGCGAGGGGAAAAAAATTTTAATATTTACGCAGTATGCTTCAACCGCCAGATACATAGGCGAGGAATTAAAAAAGCATTTTGCGCGAACGGAGTATGTTTCTGGCGATACGGGAGATGTTTTGAGGCGCGCGGCGCTTTTTTCTCCTAAAACAGATTCAAATAAAAAGTATTTAAAAAAGCGGGGCATAGAAGCAACTAAAGAAAACGAAATAGACATTTTGGTAAGCACCGAGATGTTGGGAGAAGGCATTAACTTACAGGATGGACAAGTGGTTATCAATTACGAACTCCATTGGAATCCGGTTCGGATTGTGCAACGAGTCGGCCGTATTGATCGCATTGGTAGCCAAAATGAGTTTATTTGGGTGTATAACTTTTTTCCTCAATTACAGGCGGAAGCGCGTATTGGTATTGAGGCGCGAATCAAAAAAAGAATTCAGGAAATTCAAACACGATTTGGTGGAGATGAAAAAGTTATTTCGCAGAACGAGCTATTGGTAGATAAAAAGTTCTATCAGATGTATTCAGAAGATGCGCGCGCAATAGAGGACCAGGCAAGTGAATCGTTTTCGGCAAAACAGCGATTGAATTGGTTAAAACTAAAATCATTATATCCAGAGGAATATGCCACTGCATTAAAGTTGCCTACGATGGCTCATTGCGGAAAATCGGCTAGTATACGCGGGGTTGCGGTATATTGCAGGGCGGACGATATTTACAAGCTTTATTTTGGCGACAAGAGAGGAAATATTGTCAGTGAAAATGATTGGGAAGTTTTATCTTTATTAGAGTGCGACAAAGATGCCAAGGGCGAACAATTTGAAGATGAATACTATTATTCGGTTGAATTAGTCAAGCAAAATTTTCAAGGCAGGGCAAATCGTATTGAGCGCGAGAGGTCCTCATATTTAGAATTAGTGAAACGGCAGGCATTAGATCGAATAGAAAAGGCAAAACGCGGTTTAGACGAGAAAACAAAGCGATGGATGAGTGGGGTGCAAGGATTGGTTAGAGAGGTTCAACTTGATGTAAAAACCTCGCGGGATTTGCGAGGGATAATTCGTCAAAAACACGGCCTTATTCCGAAAGAAATGGCGGGGCAAGTAGAAGAATTATTGAAAGAAAAGCTCAAAATCAGGCAGCGGGCGGCCAAAAAACTTTATGCCGAGATAATTTTGAGTGAAAGCTTAAAATAATAGACAGCGAAGGCAATATCTTAGAGGAAGCGAAAATAAATTCCCTGCGCGTTATTTCCAGCCAAACCAGCCGCGAAATTAATAGCATTCTTTCAGACAATACAGCCCGAGCCCCGATGTTTGGCGCT
>Ga0210051_1002443_pt1 | contig 18678 bp, 18 predicted proteins | sample CryGey092014_all_FD_185464 | JGI IMG/M metagenome (GOLD analysis project Ga0210051, IMG submission 185464) | Groundwater microbial communities from aquifer - Crystal Geyser CG23_combo_of_CG06-09_8/20/14_all (SPAdes) (version 2) | ecosystem: Environmental > Aquatic > Deep subsurface > Groundwater... | reverse complement strand
CCACACCATTTCCTGCGCGCTCCATCAGGCTGAGAGATTGAATCCCAAACTCTTTTGTAGCTGCGTGATCAGCTTCCTGCATTTGTTGTGCTGTGACTAGTTTCATGCTTCAATCACTACGTTTGCAATACCATAGTCGCCATCATGGGAAAGCATAATATGAATATTTTTAATATTCTTTTTGGCAGCTATTTTTTTTGCTTCGCCAAAAAGATTTATGATAGGTCTGCGATCTTTTTCGCCAACTTCAATATCTTTATAGTCAATTCCGAACTCTCCTCTTGGGAAAAGTGCTTTGATTAAAGCTTCTTTGGCTGCAAATCTTGTGGCAAATCGCTGGGCAGGGTTTTTTTTGTTGTTGCAGTACTTGATTTCGCTGTCAGTAAAGACCCTTCTGATAAAAGATTCCTGCCAACGGACAATAATAGATTCAATTCTTCTAACATCAACAATATCTATGCCGATTCCTAGTATCATAAAATTAAGCCTTTCATCTCTATTACAGCTTTATCAAGCCCGGTGACAATTGATCTGGCTATTATTGAATGGCCTATGTTGACCTCTTCAATTTCAGGTAATTTTGATATCAGATAAGCTGTGTTATTATAATTTAAGCCATGTCCGGCAGCTACTTTCATTCCCAGCTTTTTTACAACAGAAGAAGCTTTTTCTAATGCCATCAAAGTTTCATATAAATTATCGCCATTATATTTTGATGCATATTCTCCTGTGTGCAGTTCAATTATATCAACATTTAGATCGCTTGCTGCAATAATAGCATCTTCTATTGGATCAAGAAAAAGGCTTATTAATATCCCTCGGTTTTTAAGTTTTTCTATGCAGTTTTTGATTTGTTTAAAATCTTTTTTAAGATCAAGCCCTGTTTCTGTTGTTTGCTCTGCCCTTTTTTCAGGTACAAGTGTAACTGAAGAAGGTTTTATCTCTAATGCAATATCTGTAATTTCGTCAACACATGCCATTTCTAAATTTAGAGGAACTGTTATTGATTTTTTGAGGATTCTTACATCCTCATCCTGTATATGCCTCCGGTCTTCTCTTAGATGCACGGTAATCTGGTCTGCACCGCCTGAAATTACGAGATTGGCAGCTTCAAGGATATCAGGATAGGAAGTTCTACGTGCTTGACGGATAGTTGCTACGTGGTCAATATTTACGCCTAAACGAATCATTTTTATTCGGTGTGCGATAGGAGATGAGCGATGAGCGTATATTAAAAAACGCTCAAAAGCTCATCTAACACCGCTCATCACATAATTTATTCACCTAAATGAGTTGAGATTAAACCGGCTAAATCCGATGCCATCTCTTTAATACGATCTGTTTTTTCTCCTTCGATCATTACCCGTGCTATGTTTTCTGTGCCAGAATATCTTAGTACAAGCCTTCCATGGTTTCCAAGTTCTCTTTCGCATCGGGCTATTGCTTTGTTAATATCAGGTATAGCAGAAAAATCGCGTTTTTCCCGGACTTTTAAATTAAGCAAAACCTGAGGAAATGGTGTTAAAATTTTCTTTAGTTCAGATAATGGTTTATTTTCCTTTAACATTACAGACAGAATTTGTAATGCCCCGAGAATTCCGTCACCAGTTGTGTTGTGGTCAAGAAAGATAAGATGACCTGATTGCTCACCGCCGATATTATACTGACCATCCCGCATAGCTTGAATTACATATCTGTCACCTACTGCGGTTCTGATCACTTGAATTCCGCTATTGTGCATTGCATGGTCTAATGCAAGATTGCTCATTACAGTTGCTACCAGAGTATTGCGTGCAAGTTTTCCACTACGATGCATTCTGTCTGCACAAATTGCCATAAGGGTATCGCCGTCAACGATACCTCCTTTTTCATCGCACATGATTACGCGATCTGCATCCCCATCGAGCGCAATGCCACAATCTGCGCCAGTTTGCCTTACAATATCTTGCAATTGATCAGGATGTGTAGATCCACATTTGTCATTGATGTTTGATCCATTTGGTGAAGATGAAATACTGATTACCTTAGCTCCAAGCTCCTCAAGCACGTTTGGCGCTACTTTGTAGCCAGCGCCATTGGCGCAGTCTATTGCTATAGTAAAACCATCTAATAAGCTATGAAGAGGAAAAGTTGTTTTTAAAAATTGGATATAACGACCAGCTGCATCATCAATTCTAATAGCTTTGCCAACGCTTTTGCCTATTGGCGTTGATTTTGTTAATTCTCCGGAAAGGACCATTTCTTCCATTCTTAACTCATATTCATCTGGAAGCTTAAACCCATCTCCATCAAAAAATTTAATTCCATTGTCGTCATAATTATTATGAGAAGCTGAAATAACAACACCTGCATCTGCCCTCATAGTCCGTGTTATAAAAGCAATGCCCGGGGTTGGTAGCGGCCCCACCAAACACACATCAACTCCCATCGAGCATATTCCTGAAGCAAGAGCTGTTTCAAGCATATAGCCTGAAATTCTCGTGTCCTTGCCAATGATAATGCGATGCCGACCATTATTATTTTTAAACAAAGAAGCTACAGCTCTCCCCAAATTTAAAGCCATTTCAGGGGTCATTGGATATGTATTAGCCTTACCCCTTACTCCATCAGTTCCAAATATTTTTCTTTTTTTGCCATTTTCCATTAGAATTCCCCAAGTTAAGGTATTAAATTATAACATCTCAATAAGTTGAGGTAAACTATTAATTTCCTCCCCCTTTCAGCCAGAGGCTGATCCGCCTTTGGCGGAGTGGGGAGGACTAAGGAGGGGGGGAGACGAAAAAACGCGTGGATTCTCACCCTCCCCTTGATCCCCTCCCATCTCCGCCATAGGACGGATCAGCCTCTGGCTGAAAGGGAGGGGAATTAATATCGTGAATGCCAAAATTTGCCTCAACTTATTGAGATGTTACGAATTTGAAAGTTAACTAATTGATATTATTAGTGGTATTTTACTCCGTATGATTTTTCTAAGATTTTTCTAAGATCTCAACCATGGATAGAAATTTTTTGGTGGCTAGGACATCGTGGACCCTAAAAATAGATGTGCCTTGCTGAAAAGCATATAAAATGGTCGCAAGGGTTGGTTCAAGTCTTTCTTTAACATTTAGGTTTAACATTGCGCCAATAAAGGACTTATTCGATGTTCCTATTAAGATGTGTTTATTAAAGATCCTAAATTTTGAGATGTTTTGCAGAATTTTTATATTATCCTCAGCTGTTTTGCCAAAACCTATGCCTGGATCAATTATTAATTTATCAGGGCTTATTCCTGCTAATGTAGCGCGGTTAATAGCTGTTTTGAAGTAATCTTTTATCTCTTCAATAATATCTGCATAAGTTGGATTGTCCTGCATATGCTTGGGATTGCCTTTTATATGCATAATACATATCGGGACTTCTGCTTTTGCTGCAACCTTAAACATATCAGGGTCAAATGTGCCTGCACTAATGTCATTAATCATATTAGCGCCTAACATAATCGCCTTTTTTGCTATTTCTGCTTTAGTTGTATCAACAGAGATTGGGATGTTTGATTTTTTACGGATCTCTTGAATAACTGGAAGAATTCGATTCTCTTCTTCATTTAAACTAATTGGATTTGCACCCGGTCTTGTGGACTCTCCACCTATGTCAATAATATCTGCACCGTCCTTCTCAAGTTTAAGGGCATGTTCAAATGCTTTGTTGTGATCAAGATATAAACCACCATCTGAAAAAGAATCAGGGGTTATGTTTACTATGCCCATTATAGTAGGTTTATTTATTGTAACAATATGATTGCCAATTGATAAAGGTGGTGGTGAAAAAAATGTATTCGAATTGTTATCCATATCCTTGAATCTACCTCCCCAGCCCTTCCTTAGAAAATGATCTTTACCCACAACTCTAAATTTCCCTCCCACTTTCAGCCAGAGGCTGATCCGCCTTTGGCGGAGTGGGGAGGGTTAGGGAGGGGGGAACATCACCCCCATCTAGCTTCCCCCATTAAGGGGGAAGGATTAAAGGAAAAATTATTTTAAAATTTCCCCTAACTCTACTTCTGCTATGGAGAAGGTTTTAAAAAATATGAGCAAAAATCAACCTTACAAAGGAGGAAAATTATAAATAACCATTTTTAAACCAGACAGTAACAACTGTTTTATGCCTGAGATGGTTTTAGATGAGGCAAACTGTTTTTGCCCTTTTCTAAGTTTTTTTCATCTTCAGTTATATGTTTTTCACTCCCCTGTTCTGATGAACCTTTGCTTGTTTCTTTTTTAGGCATTTCTTTGTTTTCAAGAATAGCATCTATCTGTTCACCATCCAGCGATTCTAACTCAAGTAATACTTCAGCGAGCTTTATCAGTTTTTCTTTATTATCTAAGAGTAATGTTTGAGCTTTTTCATAATTAGAAATAACTACTCTCCTTACTTCAGCATCTATCTCCTTAGCAGTGCTTTCGCTATAATCTGCATGTTGTGTTATTTCGCGACCAAGAAAAATTTGTTCCTCTTTTTTACCAAAAGACAATGGTCCAAGTTTCTTGCTCATACCCCACTCGCAAACCATTTTGCGTGCTAGCACCGTTGCTCTTTCAATGTCGTTTCCAGCTCCGGTTGTTTGCTGATTAAATATAAGCTCTTCAGCAACTCTTCCACCCATTAATATAGCTATAGTGTTTTCGCAAAACTCCTGATTTTGGGTATATCTATCATCGATTGGCAATTGTTGTGTTAATCCAAGAGCTGCCCCTCTTGGTATTATGGTAACTTTATGAATTGGATCTGTTCCTGGAATTAATTTTGCAATCAATGTATGGCCAGCTTCATGATATGCAGTGTTTTTCCGTTCACTTTCATTTATAATCATACTCTTTCTCTCTGAACCCATTAAGACCTTGTCTTTAGCCAACTCTAGATCATGCATGAAAATCTCTTTTTTATCAGCACTGGCAGCCAGCAAAGCAGATTCATTAACAAGATTTTCCAAATCAGCGCCTGAGAAACCCGGGGTTCCTCTTGCAATTGTTTCAAGCTTAACATTTTTTGCCAGAGGTTTATTTCTTGTGTGTACTTTTAGTATTTCAAGCCTTCCATTGACGTCAGGACGTGGAACAACAACTCGCCGATCAAACCGACCTGCTCTTAAAAGAGCTGGGTCCAAGACATCTGGCCTGTTAGTGGCTGCCATGATGATTACACCATCATTTGATTCAAACCCATCCATTTCAACAAGCAGTTGGTTTAAGGTTTGCTCTCTTTCATCATGACCGCCGCCAAGCCCTGCCCCTCGATGCCGGCCTACAGCATCGATTTCATCAATAAAAATTAAGCACGGTGCATTTTTTTTACCCTGCTCAAAAAGGTCGCGTACACGTGCAGCACCAACTCCAACAAACATTTCAACAAAATCAGAACCGCTGATTGAAAAAAATGGCACTCCAGCTTCTCCAGCTACAGCTTTGGCTAAAAGCGTTTTTCCAGTTCCAGGAGCGCCCATTAAAAGAACTCCTTTTGGAATGCGACCGCCAAGATTTGTGAATTTTTTTGGTTCAAGAAGAAAAGCTATAATCTCCTGCAATTCCTCCTTAGCTTCTTCAACTCCAGCCACATCTTTGAATGTAACCTTTTTCTGATTTTCAGTGAGGAGCCTTGCTTTACTGCGTCCAAATGACATGGCTTTTCCGCCACCAACCTGTATTTGCCGCATTGAAAAGAAGAAAAATCCAAACAATAATAGCATCGGTAGCCATGATATTAAGATATTTTGCCATAACGGTGTTTCACTTTTTTTCTTGTAATCCACCTTTGCATCACTTTGAGACAGGAGTTCAAACGCTTTTTCGCTGTTTAGCGGACCAATGGTTGCAAATGCTTGCCCATTTTTGGTGTCACTTTTAAACTTACCTGTGTATTCTTCATCTTGAATAGTAACATCTTCAATCTCATTTTTTTGAACTGCTGATAAAAACTCTGAAAAGCTTATTTTTTGAATGGCTTCCGTGGGTTGGCTCATAAAATGCAAAACAGACAAGACCGCTAATATAATTATAAACCAGAGGGCAACGGTTTTGTGAGCTTGTTTTATTTTATTATTTCTTCTCTTTTTTGGAGGCATATATTTTCCTGTGTGTTGTTGTTTAATTAATAGCTAAAGAACATATAAAAATTATTATAATAAATCAAGAAGTTAAGCGGAATATAGATAGTGTGTCATTATCACGCACAAATCTATAATTTTTAGGAAGCATATATTGGCTTTTTTTATTTTTACCAATTGATAACTGGTCAATGTGCTTTATCTGGTCATAATTCAAATCTTTTTTATCCCCTTTTACTGATCTGAAAGCCTCAATTATAATTTGGCATCTTAATTCATCTGGCAGCTCAATAAAATCAGGTCTATTCCAGATGATTTTTTTATTTTTGATCTTAAAATTAGCTTCAGCAAACTGTTTTGTAATAAAATTGATTGTAAGCATTGTATCTCTGGCTGTCTCAGCAATAGCTGAAAGAGATTCTTTAATCTTAGGATTAATCAGCTCTAACATTGGAATGACTTCATGGCGAATTTTATTTCTTTTATATTTTGTCTTTTTGTTAGATAGATCATTTCTATAATCAACCCTGAAGTTCTTTGCATATTTTTCAATATCTCTGCGGCTAAAATCAAGCATTGGCCTGACAATAGATATTGTTTTATTAATCTTTGTACAGGATGGTATCCCTCCAAGACCGGACAAACCAGTGCCTCGAGATATCTGTAATATAATAGTTTCCGCCTGATCATCCATATGATGAGCTGTAGCTATTAAATTTGCACCTACCTTTGATGCTGTTTTCATCAAAAAATCATACCTGAATTTTCTGGCAGCGTCTTGAATGTTTTTTTTAGCAGGGCTCTTCCAAGTAGAAGAATAGTAATTAAATTTATAAGCAGCAGAAGCATTGCGGACAAATTTTTCATCTTTGTCTGAAGCAGATCCTCTTAAATTATGATTTACATGAGCAACGGTTACACGAAGATTGAGGATCGGACAGATTTTTGATAACATATGCAATAACACCATTGAATCAACGCCACCTGAGACAGCAATGACAATTCTATCCCCATTTGATATTAAGGAATATTTTTCAATATATTTTTCAAATTGTCTGAACATATTTAGAATTAATAGTAAAAATTTTTTATTTTTTTGAATGGGTATTTCCCCTTTGTCTTATGCTAAGAAAAAGCAATGCAAGCAATACTCCTAACATTGCTCCTGCGCCATCTGCCATAACATCAAAAACACTGCACTCTCTTCCATGAACATATAGCTGATGTATTTCATTAGATATCCCATAAGCAAGGGCAAGCAAAAATGCGGCAAGACCTATGACCTTATTGTTAGTTTGTTTAAAACTTCTGATACCCCACATAATTGCTATACTTAAGCCTAAATACAGCAGAACATGGATAATCTTATCAAGATAAGGTATGCTTGGAGCATCTCCCCATGTTCTTGATGACAGATAGTATATAAATCCAGCGTAAGCTAATGGAACTAATAAACGTATTTTTTTCATGGCAATCTTTCATATGTTTTTAATGGGTCTGCACAAGTGCAGGGTCAATTTAATTTTCATTAAGGTTTGTCATCCTCGGACTCGACCTGCCCGCCATGCACGTCTTGCGACGTTACAAGGCGATGCGGGCGGGTCCGAGGATCCAGAAAACCTAGATTCTCGTGTCAAGCACGAAAATGACAAACGAGAATTAAATTGTCGAAGCACTAGATTTAAAAAGATTACATTTTGTATTTGCCGAAATCTTCTGGAGAAAGGTTTTCAAGAATTTCAGCCCATTTTTGTTTTGAGGATTCTTCAGTTGACCCTTCCTTGCCCAAGTCTATTTTCCGCGATTTATCGATGACTTTTTTATCTACAAAAATAGAAGCTTTTGCTCTTAAAGCAATTGCAATTGCATCAGATGGTCTTGAATCTAAAATAATAGAGCGATTGTCGTGTGTTAACTCTATTCTAGCATAAAAAGTATTGTCTGATAGATCGTGAATTAGAACCTTTTCCACTTTTATCTTTAATTCGCCCAATAAATTTTTGATAAGATCGTGTGTCATTGGACGGGACAAGTGAATATTTTCAAGTTCAGTGGCTATTGAGGAAGCTTCAATAAGCCCTATCCATATTGGCAAAGCAGATTTTTCATCCATATCTTTTAATATGATAATCGGCATGCTGGTAAAAGGATCTATTGTTAATCCAGTTACCTTCATTTCAACAAAATTATTTTTTTCAGTATTTGTGCTTTTTTCCATCGAGCCCCCAGTATGCATCAACTATTGGTTTAATAAACCTTCTACCGAATTAGCATAAGCTTTTACTACTTTGATTGAAACTATATCTCCAATCAAGGCATGATTGCCAGTAAAATTTACTATTTTGTTGTTAGCAAGACGCCCCATTAGTTTTCCGGTTTTTTTTCTATCAAAGCCAGTTACAAGGATATCATAAGAATTGCCTATAAGCTGATTGTTTTTGTTGAGAGTTATTTCCCGTTGCAATGAGAGCAACCTTTCAAGACGTTCTTCCTTAATCTCCTTTGGGATATCGTCGGCAAGGTTTTCAGCAGCATATGTGTTTGGTCGTGTTGAGTATTTAAATGCAAAAACAGAATCAAGCTGTAAATGATTAAGGAGATCCATTGTTTCCGTAAATTCCTCTTCTGTTTCTCCGCAGAATCCAACGATGAAATCAGATGTAATAGATATGTCGTTGCAGGCAGCTCTTAATGAATAAACGATTTCCAGATATTTTTCTTTTGTATACCCTCTTTTCATTCTTTTAAGAACAGTGTTGCTGGCTGATTGAATCGGCAAATGAATATGCGGGCATAATTTTTTATTTGAACTAAATTCAGCAATTAATTTTTCATCAACATCTTTTGGATGAGGGCTTGTAAACCTTATCCGTTGTATGTTGGTTTCTATGCTTAAATTTTTTATCAAACCTGCCAGAGAAACGTTTTTATATTTATATGCAGTTACATTTTGACCTAAAAGCGTAATCTCTTTTGCGCCTACTTGAACAAGGCTGTTAATTTCAGTGATAATATCAGAAACCGGCCTGCTTACTTCCCTGCCTCTAACAGATGGCACGATACAGTATGAACATGCACAGTTACACCCTTTCATAATAGTTACAAATGAATTTCCTGACAAAACCTGTGATGGAGTTTCATCTATAAAGATATATTCATCAGGATTATTTATCAGATCAAGAGCAGCTGGTCGCTCTCTATTCTTTAGAGCATCTAAGAAAATTGGCAGCTTATGTATCTGATCAGGTCCAAATACAAGATCAATTTCCGGATACTTTTCCATTATATTATTTCCATCCTGCTGTGCCACACATCCGCATATTGCTATTAACTTATCTGGATGATGTTTTTTTAAGTCGCGTGATCGGCCGATTTCACTTATTGCTTTGTGATAAGCTTTTTCGCGAATCGTACAGGTATTAAAGATGATCAAATCAGCACTATTCAGGTCAGAAACAATGTTATAGTTGAGCTTTTTAAGAATAAGCATCATTTTTTGCGAATCATGCTCATTCATCTGGCAGCCGAAAGTCCTGATATGATAAGTTTTATCTGTAGATCTGGACATAAATATGCTTGCCTAACAAAGCTTTTATATGCCGTCAAGCATTGGATTTATCTCAAAAAACGCAGTTGCATTTTTTGAGAAATCGCTGAAATCGTGCAAATTATTTGGTTTGTGCAGGGTTGGTACATCTTTCATACATCTCTACAAAATTGCTTGATTTAAGAACTGTTAAAAATCTTTGAAGCCTCTCTTCTGCTGGTTCGATTTTTTGACCAAATTTTTCGCGCATTAAGCTTGCAACTTGTTCAATTGTATTTTTGCCATCAAACGATTGCCATGCAAAACTACCGACTTCATCAAGTTTAACACGCATGTGTGACCTTTTAAGCCTTGGTTGAAGCCATTTTGATAAGAAGCCTTTTCTGAATCTTGGAACAAGAAGAACAGCCCTGTTTTCAGGGCCATTCTCCCATTCCATTGTTTGTTTAACAATTAAATTACTAGGCCATAGCGCTTGGCGGTGCTGGTTCATCTGGTCTCCCTGCATTTGATAATGGTATCTTAATCATGAGATATCCAAGTATGCCAAGAATTGCATATCCAACCCATGCTTTTGGATTTTCAAACACACTTGGGAAGCTTATATTAAAGAATGCCAGCGTGGCAACTAACAATCCCATCAATGCTTCACCTGCTATCAGCCCTGATGACAAAAGAATTCCATTGTTTTCCACTCTGATTTTCTGTGCTGCATTAAGTTTTTTCTTCTCTGCTCTTTTATCAACAAGCCATCTGATTACTCCACCAGCAAAGATTGCAAAGGTTGTTTCCAGAGGCAGATACATACCAACCGCTATCAACATTGGACTTGGCGCTTTAACTAAAATCAAAGCCAATGACATGAACATTCCAGATACAACTAATGGCCATGCCATGCTGCCTGTTACAATACCTTTGGATAACATTGCCATCAGACCTGCTTGAGGAGCTGGAAGTGCTTTTCCACCAAAACCAACGCCACCAGCATTAATATCTCCCTGATGTAGTATTAACAACGGCAAGAAAAGAACAGCACCTGCAATTAATACTCCGATTATTTCAGCAAACTCCATTTTCCATGGAGTACCACCAAGTATATGCCCGACTTTCATGTCTTGCATCATATCTCCAGCTACGCCGCAGGCACAACACACAACAGCTGCAACTCCAAGCACTGCAGCTATTCCTGACTGACCAGGCACTCCAACTACAACCATTAAAAGTGCAGCAATGATTAAAGTTGAAAGAGTAAGCCCGGATATTGGATTACTTGAAGATCCGATTAATCCAACAAGATATCCTGCAACTGCTGCAAAGAAGAAACCGGCTATTAATAAGACTGCAGCTGCTATTATTGCTCCAGACCAACTTCCGCAGAAATAATAATAAAGAACTGCCATTAATACTGTAAAAATTGCAATAAGTGGAAATATCACTTTGAAACTAATATCTTTCTCAAGTCTAGGTTGTGCAACTCCACTCTCAGCTGCTTTTTTTACATCTCTAACCGAACGAACTATGCCACCGAACAGCTGCTTACGCATATTGTATAAGGTATAGACTGCACCAACTATCATTCCTCCAACTGCTATTGGTCTTACCATATATGTCCATGCACCAAAAGCGAGTGTTGTCCATGTGACAGGAGAAGATCCTAAACCATCAGGAAATGAGTGCAAAACAGCTTCTAATTGCGGGGCGTTAAAATATAATAATAGAGGAACAAATAATCCCCAACCAAGAACTCCTCCTGCAAAGTTTATAGCAGCGAGTCTTGGTCCAATGATGTAACCAACGCCAATATAAGCGGGACTGATGGCTGGTGTTGAAATAATCATTCCACCACCACCCGGAACTTGTGTAATAAGATTATTTTTACTTGTTAAGAAACTAACAGCGCTTTTTGAAAAAGGAACGAATTTTTCCCATACTGGTAAAAAGAAGTTAATATTAGCAAGAAACTGAATAAAGCCACCTAAACCCATTGCTCCAAAAAGATAAGCTGCTCCGGTTCCGCCAGCTCTTCCTGCTTTATGGATTTCAGCAGCTGCCACAGACTCTGGGAATGGCAAGCTTGCCTCTTCGACCATTGTTCTTCTCAAAAGTGTAACAAACAAAACACCTATTGAACCACCAACAATCATTATAGCAGTTGCTTCAAGATAATGTGTTGTTGTTCCGAATTTTGTCCATATTTTTGCTATAACAAATGCCGGCAAGGTGAATATAGCACCAGCCACAAGAGCTTCTCCAACGCTGGCTGTTGTACGTGCTATATTTTCTTCTAAGATAGAACCCTTAAAAATTCGTAAAACAGCCATAGCAACTATTGCAGCAGGAAAAGTTGCCGCAACAGTCATTCCAGCTTTGAGCCCCAAATAAGCATTAGCAGCGCCCAAAATAACCGCCATGATAACACCAAGAAATAATGCACGGAATGTAAATTCTCTAAGATTTGTCTTTTCCGGTACATAAGGTGTGTGTTTCACTTTTTCCATAAAAAGTCCCCCTTTGGTTTATTTAGAGTTCATTTGTATATCAGTCGAACCTTACACCATGAGTTTCCAGATAAGGAACACAACAACCTACAACTGGTATAGAACGGTGAAACTGTACAATTTCCCATTTGTTATTTCTTTTTTCAAGAATGCCGGTGAAACGTATATGACATGTATGTTCGCTTTTACCAGAGCAGATTTTGCCACTAAGCTCTTCTGCAAACCAAGCAACAGTTCCGTCATCAGAAAAATTTGTAATGGTTTTACCTCGTTTGAAATTGATTTGAGAAAATGCTTTAAGCTGTCTTTCTGTTGCTGATTTTATTTCAGCCCAACCCCTCCACAGTTCATTTTCATCAGTTCCAATTCCAATAGTATCATTGCTTTGTAAAATTGCGTCTTCAATTGCATCAATATTTTTTTCAACATAACCATTCAGATAACGATTAATAGCATTTTTAACACCTTCAATATCTCTTTGAGTCATATACCCCCCTTTTGTTGTTTAGATGCTTTTTTAGACAGGCTAATTTTAAAACGCAAGTGCTAATTAGACTAAAAATCTTTTTTTTCTCCTTGTCTTGGTCGATGAGGATTAAACTTGTTGTAGAAAATTTTATTAGAGTGCCTATGTTCTTCGATTTTATGTTCAGCTAAAAAATCAGCAGCCTGAGCAGTTGTGATATTCATTTCATCTGCCACCTTTAATACATGAGTAACAGTATCATATATTGATCTGATCTTTTCTTTGCTTTTTTTTTCATTATATTTTTCAAGTTCAAAATAAACATTTATTAAGCCGCCAGCATTTATAACATAGTCTGGAGCATAACAGATGTTTTTCTTTTTTAGCTTTTTAGCATGGTCAATCTCTTGAAGCTGGTTATTAGCAGCACCTGCTATAATTTTACAGTTTAGCAGTTTAATAGTGTCATCATTAATAATCCCACCCATAGCACATGGACAAAATACATCACATTTTACTTTAAATATATCCTTTGGTTGCACGATTTCCAAGGGGATTTCCAATGCGAGTTTGGTGACTTTGTTTTGATCAATATCACATGCTATAATATTGCCCCCTGCTTCTTGAATGAATTTAGCCAGAGAGCTTCCAACAGATCCAACACCTAATATAACAAAGGTCTTACCTTTAAAATCAGCATTATGGAACATATAATTGAGGCAAGCTCTGATTCCATAAAAAACACCCATGGCAGTAAATGGTGAAGGATTACCAGATCCACCATGAGATTTATCAGTGCCAACAACAAAACTCGATTCATTAAGTATGCATTCCATGTCTGACACATTTGTTCCAACATCTTCTGCAGTAATAAACCTCCCAGCTAATGTATTAATAAAATGGCTGTATGCCCTAAACAAGTCTTTGTTTTTATCTTTATTCGGGTCTCCGATAATTACAGCTTTTCCTCCACCCAAAGGCAAATCTGCTAATGCTGCTTTGTATGTCATTGCCCTTGATAAACGCAGCACATCTGTAAGAGCATCTTTTTCAGATAAATACGGCCACATTCGCGTACCACCAAGAGCAGGTCCCAGTATTGTATTATGAATTGCTATGATTGCTTTTAGGCCGATTTTGGATGACTGGCAAAAAACTACTTGTTCATGATCATATTCGCTTATCTTTGAAAAAACATTCATTTTAAGCTCCAATTCTGATATTAAAAACCGAATATACTATAGACGATTTTATTTTAGAGCTCAAAGATTTTAAATTGATTTCAATAAATTGTTTTTAGGTTGTTTCTTAAATTAGACCCGGTGTTGGTGTGTCTTGTGATATAAAATCAACAGAATTGTTATCAGTATCAATCCCTTGTGTGCGTGTTAAGCTTACACCAGCTGGAACATCCAAAGCAGGTTGGCCTTCAAAACATTCCAAACCATTTTCTGCAACTTCAGGCAATCCATCTCCATAGCCAAGACTATCTAACAATTCGCCGCTATTGTCTAAAAGTTGGACACAGTCAGGTCCGTTTTGTGGATCAAAATTATCAATTAAATCTGATTCAATGATATTTGTTGTTGTTGAGGAGCTGGTTTTTGAATCTGCAATTACAAAGATTCCGTCTTCTGGCATAATTGAATTTTTTGGCAATTTGATTCTTGCCGTGACCTTTCCATCTGCTCCGTTAATAAACAAAACTTCATAATCTGTTATGTCAGAATCTGAATCTCCAAACAGTTCAATGAAAAGATTGCCGTCAGATTCACTGGAGCTGGCATCATATAGAAGTTCATTGATGACAAGATTATCTGGTCTAATTGTACTGTTATTCTCAGCAGGAACATTTGTATTATCATTTGGGTTTGTTTCTGTTTCATTGTTTAATACGTCACCAGTATCGTCAACAGTTTTGCCAGTAACAATAAAACTACTAAAATACGGACTTGGGCTGCTTCCTGGTGTTTGATTTAACGGTAAAGAGGATAAGTTTTTTATATCTGAAGTAATAACAATGCCGTAAACACCCTCTTCAAGCAGGTCTTCTGGTTCAAGGGTAACCTGTTTCCAGTTATCACTTAGATTATATAATCCGTTTAGAGTCACCGCGCTATTTGCTGATAAATCTTCTACTATATCATCGCTTCCACCATTTATTTTTCCCACTATAAAAGTGCTTTGATTAACTGTTGTAGGATCAAGCGAATCTGAAAAAACAGCTGTAATTTTTATATTTGGTTGCACAACCTGCCCATCAGAAGGATTGACTAATATAACACGCGGCTGTTGTTCAATTAAGGAATCAAGCCTTGATGGTAATTCGCCACATGCATTTAAGGATAATGCGCATATAATGTATATAAATATTTTTTTCATATTAAAATGCTATAGCAACAAATATGCCAGATTTAAATATCGATAAAATCGATCTTTCTTTTTTTAAGACTGCTTGTTTTTCATGCACCATGTTTGAAAATGCTACAATGTCATATTTAGCAAACCCAGATTTATCTGTGTTTTATTAATGGCAACAAGATTGCATATAGTTTTTTATATGCGGTCAATTTTTTTCATAATTATATCTCTTATATTAACATCCTGCTCTTCATTTCAGGATTTACAAATATCAGACAAAGCTGATCCTGATGCTCCAGAGATTCTTTTGAGTAATGATTTAAATAAAAAATTAACATTTAAATTTATTGATGTTGGGCAAGGTGATTCAACTCTCATTTATGCGTCTCCAAATGACGCCATTCTTATTGATGCTGGTCCTCCTGAAGCTGGTAAAAACAAAGTTTTGCCGATTTTAATGGAGAATCACATAAATAATCTTCGATACATTATAGCAACGCACTATCACAGCGATCATATTGGTGGCATCCCAGAAGTTATAAGAGGTCCTGATGATATAGCAGGCACAAGTGATGATATTATTCCAACAAAAGGAGTATTAGACAGAGGAGGAGATTATGAAGGATCTGTATATGATGCATATCAAGAATCAACAAAGGATTACAGAATCACTGTTTATCCCGGCTACAGTTTTAATATTGGCACAGCTTCAGTTGAGGTGGTGGCAGCAAATACTCAAGTTGTCAATTCTGAACAAACCTACGAAGATCTTAATGTAGATGAAAACAGTTTAAGCATAGTGCTTCTTGTTGAACAGGATGGTTTTCGATATCTTCATGCATCAGACATAACAGGCGGTGGTGGCGATCCGCCATATCAAACACTTGATCTGGAAACTCCAATAGCTGAATATGTTGGTGACATTGATGTATTGCGTGTTGCACATCATGGAAGCAAAACCAGTTCGAATAAAGACTTTATAGATATTACAGATCCTGAAATAGCTATAATATCTTTGGGTGATGATAATGATTATGGACATCCTGATACAGATGTAATCGAAAGTTTTCTTGATAATGATACAGAGCTTTATCTTACAGAAGCTGGATGGATGGATGATGAATTTTATCTTGATGATGCAGTAAATGTAGAGAACGGAACAATCAGCATATCAGTATTAGATGGAGACTTGACGATTGAATAACTTCCTAATTTTTACTAATTTCTTGCAATTTAAGAACTCGTCATGCACTACGTAAATAACCTAACTTCTCAATAAGTTGAGGCAAACTATTAATTCCCCTCCCTTTCAGCCAGAGGCTGATCCGCCTTTGGCGGAGTGGGGAGGACTAAGGAGGGGGGGTGAAGACGAAAAAACGCATGGATTCTCACCCTCCCCTTGATCCCCTCCCATCTCCGCCATAGGACGGATCAGCCTCTGGCTGAAAGGGAGGGGAATTAATATCGTGAATGACAAAATTTACCTCAACTTATTAAGAAGTTACTAAATAACAACATTATATAATGATTCTAAAGGAGCGATTCATGTCAGTTTATTTAATAACAGTAATTGCATATCTGGTTGTAATGGTTGGCATCAGTGTTTTCAAATCATTAAGGGTTAAAGATCAAAAAGATTTTATGGTTGGTGGCAGGCAGGTATCAACCTTTCTTATGGTAACAACCCTTATTGCAACATGGACCGGCGCAGGGAGTTTAATAGGTGGAGCTGGACTTGCTTATAGACAGGGTTTTTCTGAATTATGGATGTCTGTAGGTGCTTGGGCAGCCATATTAGTAATCTACAAACTTGCAGGTAGAGTTAGGCATATAGCTGAATATACACTTCCAGATATTTTGGAAAAAAGATACAACAGTGTAGCAAGAATTTTTGGATCAATCGCGTTGATAATAGGTTGCACTACTATTGTGGGATATCAGTTTAAAGGCGGTGCTCTGGTTTTGGAACTTGTAACAGGAATTCCTTGGGATAAAGGCGTTTTTATCATGGCAGCTGCTGTGATTATTCTGACGTCTCTTGCTGGTATGAAATCTGTTGTTTCATTGGATCTCTTAAACGGAATTTTAATTTTGGTTGCTTTAGTAGTAGCACTTCCCCTGCTCTATTATGGAATGGGTGGATATGAAGTTATTAAAACAAATTTACCACCTGAACATTTGTCTTTGTTGGGTGGACATAACTTTGTCTGGGCTGCTGCTGTTTTTTTCCCAGTATTCTTTCTTTTGTTGGGCGAGCCGTCTATGTATCAAAAGTTTTTTTCATGTAAGGATGAAAGATCTGCAAGAAGGTCTGTTATCGGATGGATTATAGGCATAATCATTGTTGATGTAACGATTTGTTCTCTTGGTGTGCTTGGACGGGTAAAATTTCCGATGCTAGGAGAAGCTGGTCATACAGAAAGGGTTATATTTGATATTGCAAAATTCGGTCTTCCTACATGGGCTGGATGTTTACTGTTTGGTGGTGCATTAGCCATAGTTTTTTCTACTGCCAATTCTTTTCTTTTAGCACCAGCAACTAATTTAACACATGATATCTTTCAAAGGTTTATTTTTAAGAACACCAGCCAAAAGACAATACTAATAATGAACAGGCTGATGATTGTATTTCTTGGAATACTTGCATATGTGTTATTAACTCGTTTTAGAAATGTCCTTACCATGGCATTAACAGCCTATACAATGATAGGCGCAGGTTTAACCCCTGCAATACTTGCAGCTTTTTTCTGGAAAAGAGTTACTGTTGCAGGTGGAATTTCTTCAATAATTGGCGGAATAACTGGCACTGTGTTGGCTAAAATTATTTTTGATCTTCCAAATGTTCAGTCTTATTTTTCTGCTAATTATGGAATCCCGGGAGAAGAGCTTGGTGAATATATTATTATTCCGGCATTTTTTTTAGCAGCAGGATTGTTGATTATCGTTTCTCTTTTAGGGGAAAAACCTCATGAAGATAAGTGGAAAATGTTTTTTAGCTGATATTGAAACAAGAAAAAAAGAGACATGCAGTCATAACTATTTGTATGCACCAACATATGGCAGTGATCTGTAAAGACCGTTAGAGTCAAGACCATAACCTATAACATATCGATTAGGAACTTCAAAACCCAAATAATTAATGAGTTCCTTGTTTCCCAAGCCTAACTCTTTATACAACAGGGTTGCTACTTTCAGGCTTTTAGGCTCCTTAGTCTTTAAATGTTTTAGAAGATGTCGAAGTGTTTTTCCTGAATCAACTATATCTTCAACTAATAAAACATCTTTATTTGTTATTGGCTGGGTCATATCAAATTCCATTCGAATCGTTCCTGTGCTACGGTCATCATGATAGCTTGAGACCCTTAGAAAATCGCAGTAAAGCGGCGTTTCAATAGAACGAACCAAATCTGACATAAAAATAAAAGATCCTTTTAAAACTCCCACAACAACCAATTCCCTGTCTTTATAATCTTTGCTAATTTGAGAACCCAGTTGCTTAACTTTTTCTTTTATTTTTGCTTCATTGAGCAAAATTTCTATTTCTTTCATTTAAACTCCATTTTTTCAGCCTTTCACTCTTTGCCATTAACCCATCAATTTTGCCATCTCATTTACTTTTTGTTTTATATCAAGTGATTCATATATAGCTCGTCCTACTATTGCATGCCAGCGCTTACCTGTTGCTTTAAGCATTTTATTTATATCTCCGCCCTGCTTTACCAAG
>Ga0210051_1002439_pt1 | contig 18709 bp, 15 predicted proteins | sample CryGey092014_all_FD_185464 | JGI IMG/M metagenome (GOLD analysis project Ga0210051, IMG submission 185464) | Groundwater microbial communities from aquifer - Crystal Geyser CG23_combo_of_CG06-09_8/20/14_all (SPAdes) (version 2) | ecosystem: Environmental > Aquatic > Deep subsurface > Groundwater... | reverse complement strand
AGGATATATAAAGTGACATTAAGCGAAAACGGAGATACTCTTTCAAAGGAGGAGATACAGATTATTCCTCTTGATACTATTGCTATGCCAAAACCAGTGGAAGAAGTTCAAGAAGAAACAAAGGAAGTTGAAGTGGAAACTAAATCTGAATTATACAATCCACAACTTTTGAGGATTGTTCCTTTTAAGTGGCAGGCAGGATGGTACGGAGCATGGCAGGGATTCCCTTATGGATTAGGAATTGTTTACGGATTTGGTATTGTGGATAAGAGATATGCTCCATTGATTTATCTTTCAGTACCTTCACTTATGTTTTTCCTACCGCCGATGCTAATAAAGGATGATGTTCCCGATTATTCTCTTGCATTTATTGATTGGGGATACCGGTTAGGACCAATGGATTATACCGTTTTAAGAGCCGCTTTTTCAAAGGGTGATATTTTTCTCGAAGATACGATTTACTTAAATATAAACAAAGATGCACTTTTGTCTATAGCAACAGGTTATTCCCAATCATGGGGTGGATATACTCTTGCAAGAAAATTAGGTCCGTTTAGAAGAGCTACAAGTGATATGTATGCAGCAGGAGCATATATGGGATATATCTGGGGCGGCCTGACAGGATATTATATCTCCTTAAAGGTAGTTGCTGATAATCCTGAGTATGCCTGGAATGCAGATAATGCTGATTCAATAGAGAATGAAATCAGATTACTTGATCAGGAAAGAGAATTGTATATCTTTTCAACAGCATTTCTTTTCTCTTTGGGCTTTAGAGCAACAGGATTTTATTTTGGTAATCAGGAAAAATACAATCTGAAATCATTTGACGGATATTTTTATACATTTAATTCAATACCCGGATTTCTTCTTACAAATGAGATTGATAATTATATTGACATTGAAAACGAAATATATCTCGTTTATACTGGATTGTCTATGCTCACAACCGGAGTAACTGCATATATAATGAAGGACATTCATCTTGACGATGGAAATGCAATTTTAATGTTCATAGGCGGAATAGTGGGTGGTTCATTAGGTCAGGGCATTGAACGAGTTATTGCAGGATACGGACTTTACGAAGAAGGAAAAATGCACACATCAATAGGCGCTCTCTGCATGATTGCAGGTGAAGTGGGTGTCTATTATCTTAGAAAAGACGCAATAAAAAGCGGATCTGATTTCGGTTCAAATCTCGGATTCAATCTTTATCCTACAAACAATAATGGAATGGGAGTAAACCTTTCATATTCATTTTAATTATGGATAAAAACGAAATCATTAAACTTTTAGATGAAACAGACCTAAACAGAGGATCTGAGTATTCTGATATAAGAATAGAGAAAACATATTCAACTTCTATAAGTATGTCAAATCATAATACAACAAATGTCATAGAAGAGACAAATATAGGAGCATTCATTAGAGTTTATAATAAAGGCAGATGGTTTTACAAATCAACATCTTTTCTTGATAAGCTTCAAAGGGAGATTGATTCTCTCTGTTCAATTTCAAAAACACATAATGGAAAATCCCCTCCTCTCTTTGACTCTGTAAACCCTTTGTCATCTGAGAGATTCCTCTATGAATCAAAATCCAATAATACTACGGCAAAGGAGAAGCACTCTCTTCTAAAATCCTATGATGAAATAACAAAAGAGTTCCCAAAAATCAAGATAACCGAATCAATATACATTGATAAGAAGAGTGAAACATATTTTGCCAGTTCTAAAAATGTACGCACGAGTTATGACTTTTTAGGACATGAAATAAGAATCAATTACCGCTTGTCTGATAATGACAAGAATTTCAATGATGTATATTTTTGCTATTCTGATGATTTTGCAAATATTCTCTCAAAAGAGGAGGAAATCAAAGAGGAAATATCTGAGAGTGAAAAATTTCTTTATGCAGAGCAATGCAAAGCAGGAGTTTTTCCTCTAATACTTTCTCCAAGTGCCGCTGGTGTATTTGCACATGAATCGTTCGGTCATAAATCAGAGTCGGATTTTATGCTTGGAGATGAAAACATGAAAAAAGAGTGGTCTTTGGGAAAGCGTGTGGGAAGCGATATTTTGAGTATAATTGATTATGGAGATATCCCAGGGAATTCCGGATATGTTCCATTTGATGACGAGGGAAGCAAATCCAATAAGACATACCTTATTAAAAATGGAATTTTGTCAGGACGGTTGCATTCAATTTCTACTGCTTATGACCTTGGTGAAAAAACCACAGGTAATGGCAGGGCTATAAACTTTGAATACCAGCCGATTGTAAGGATGACTAATACTTTTATAGAAAAGGGAGATGTCTCCTTTGATTCTCTTGTCTCGTCCATAGAGAACGGATATTTCATAAAGTCAATAAAGCACGGAAGCGGACTATCCACATTCACAATAGCTCCTTTAAGAGCATATAGAATTATTTCGGGGAAAATAGCGGAACCGATAAAAATAAATGTGATAACAGGAACGATATTTCAGACACTCAATGACATTGAGGGAGTTTCAGACGAAGTAGAGCTGAAATCCTCTCTTATGGGAGGATGTGGTAAGAATGAACAGTTCCCGCTAAGAGTAAGCTTCGGAGGTCCTTTTGTTTTTGTTAAAAAAATGAATGTATCATAGGAGAAGGGATGGACAAAGAATATTTTAGGATAAAGACGGATGAAACTGGAATATCCATAACAAATTCCAAGATTGATTCTGTGCGTAATAGAAAAATGGAACGGACATCTGTAAGGGTCTTTGACAAAGGATACATAGGCATATCTTCATCAATGAGTTCTGAAGAGAGAGAGATTCTTGAAAAGAAAGCAATCTATTCGCTTTCAATGAGTGTTCCTGTACCGTTCTCTCTTCCCTCAGGAAATAAGCGAACTTGGGATGTTTCGGGAACGCAGATTACAGATGAGAATCTTCTTGAAATCACTGATGAGATTCTTTATAATCTTTGCAAAAGGAATCCGTACTTTATCTTCTCTGGTGTGGTAATAAAATCAAAGACAGATAAGCATCTTGAAAACTCATTAGGAGCAGAATATATGGTAAGGACATCCAATCTTCTATTAAATATAATGTTCAAGCATAAAAAGAGCCCTTCCATAATTGACGGGTTTTTGGGTAATGTTTATTATGGCATTCCAGATATTGAGGAATTTGTTTTAAAATATTCAATGCATCTTGAAGCATTTAATAATAAAGTGAATATTGATGATGAAGCAATTCCGGTGATTTTTTGGCCAGATCAGGATTCGACTATAATGTCATTTTTCATCAGACACTTAAATGGAGAGCTTATAGAACTAAACAGTTCGTATTTTTCTTCAAAAATGAACACAAATATTTTTTCAGAGAAGTTTTCATTGTATGATATCAATTATGACCCTGACCATCATATCGCAAATCCCTTTGATGGAGATGGTTTTGTAAGAAAAAAACACTTACTTCCTCTTATAGAGGATGGTGTTGTTTTGAGGGGAATGTATGACATGAGAAGAGCCGCTATGTATAAGAAAGAACCAACAGGCACTTCTTTAAGGAAATATAACAAATCATCTGAAATAAGTCCGAATTATCTTTTTATAAAAGAGACTGGTCTTTCCATTAAAAACTTTAAAAGAGCTCTCTTTGTATTGATAACTTCCGGTGGAGATTTTCAAGATGACGGGTCTGTCTCTTTACCCGTGCAACTTGGATATCTATATGAAAACGGTAATTTAATAGGGCGAGTTCAAGAACTCATCTTAAACAACACTATTGAAAAAATGTTCGGTTTAGATTATATTGGTAGTCTTAGAGAAAGTATGTTCAAAGATGACTTTGAAAAGTTTTTTGCAGTAAAAATGAAAATTCAGAAAGAATAAAATGAAAAATCACAAAACGGAAATCATAAATCTCACAAAGAACATACTCATAGAGTCCATAGATGTCAAAGAGAATGATGAGTATAACCCTGAAATGTTTTACCTTGTCTCTCTTTATATTATGGAGACATTATTTGATTTTTATTCTGAAGATATATTCAAATTTATGTTATATAATGGGTATCATTATTTCAAAGAGCAGAAACTTTCTGAATCTGATAGATTATATCTGATGATATTTGAAAAGGAATTGAGAAATTGGAATGGGGATTCCATATACAATGAAATAGAGAGAATATTTTTAGATCTTCTGACAAATGAAAAAAAAATAATAATTGAAAAAATTAAAAAAGAGAAATTAAAAACGAGCAAAATAGATGAACAGATAAACATAATGGCTATCAGGATAAAGGAAAAATATACTTCAACTGTTCGCATCAATTCTGATACTCTTCTTGACGAACTCTTTGACCTTCTTGAGTGACTGGACATTATACTGCCACCATTTTGTCAAGAACTTAATTGGTCAGAAAAGGATTTAAATATTTGATTCGACAAAACAATATATGAGAAATTTGTTAAGTTTATTAATAAATATAATATAATTAGAAGACGTAATAAATTGAGTTATAAAACACCATCTCAATGTTAAAGAAGAAAATGCAATTATATTATAATGAAAGTTAAAATTCTTTTTTTCTCTGTTATTATCTATTCTCTTGGATTTTGTTCGTCAATTTCGGGTTATGTATACGATAAAGATACTAATAAACCTATACCTTTCTGTAATATTTTTCTAATGAATGGCACAATCGGTGATATGGGTGACCAAGAGGGCTTTTACTCTTTAGAGGGATTGAAAGAAGGGGAATATACTCTGATAGTAAGTATTATTGGTTATTCTTCTGATACTCAAGATGTAATTCTCGGAAAAGATGAATTCAGAAGAATAGATTTCACAATAAAGCACATCGCAATTGAAATGAAGGGGCAGGAGATAACAGGTGAAAGGGCCAATTTCACAGAATCAATCTCAATAAGTAAAGATGTCTATAAGAAAGAGGAATTTGAATTTTCCCCCCAGTTGGTAGAACCAGATATTATGCGAGTATTTCAACTTCTTCCATCCGTTGTAGCTTCAAGTGATTTCTCCTCTGCTCTCTATGTTAGAGGAGGTTCTCCTGACCAGAATCTTATCCTCTATGACAATTCTCCTATATTGAATCCATTCCATCTCGGAGGAGTGCTCTCTACATTTGAAACCAATTCTATAAGTGAGGCAGAGTTTTATGCAGGAGGATTTCCTCAGTCATATCCAAATCGTCTTTCTTCTGTAATAGATATAAAGAGTGTGACTCCGACAAAAGATGATTTCAAAGCAATTGTAGATATCTCTCTTTTAGCAGTAAATCTCTATGTTGAATCAAGATTATATGACGGATTATCCATTTTTGTATCAGCAAGGCGCACATATTTTGATAAAATGCTATCCCTTTTTGATTATGCTTTCCCCTATTATTTTTATGATATAACAGGCAAACTTGACTATTTTCTTAATGAAAATATAAGGACTTCATTTACCTATTTCAATGACAATGATCTTCTTAATCTATCAATAAAAGATAATATTGAAATTATCTCTCTTGAGTGGGGCAATCGTCTTTGCGCTTTCAATTATTCTCAGATTCTTTCATCAGCCACATCTTTCAATTTTAATGCATATTCGTCTTCATACCACAATTATCTTGACATAATCCAAACATTCAAAGCGAATTCTTTTATAGAAGAGTATGGGGCAAAGGCAAATTATTCAATAGAGATAGAGAATTTTAATGGAAAATTCGGAATTGATATTATTGGAAACTCCTTTGATTATAATGTATCAATTGCTGATACATACGAAATGTTTAATATTCAAAGATCACCATATACTTATTCAACATATCTTGACGGTTCATACAATTTCAATTTTCAGATTATAGGTCAGTTTGGAATAAGGTTTGATAAATATCAATTTAATGATGGAATAATGATGAACCCTCAGGCAGGGATGAAAATTTTCCTTACAAAGAATCTTGCAATGACTCTCAGCATAGCTAAATATTCTCAATATATAACTTCAATAAGAACGGAAGATAATTCCTTTGCCTCTATTTTTGGAGAAATGTGGTTACCCATTGAGAGTTTTTATGAAGCTCAGGAATGTATTCATTCAATTTCAGGAATTGAATATTATATTACAGATAATCTGTTTGTATCCGGAGAATTTTATAAAAAGGATTATCCCAATATATTGTATACGACTTTAGTACAATTAGTTATGTCCAAAGATAATCCTGAAAACAGTTACGTTTCATCAAATGCGAGAAGCAATGGATTTGAAATAATGCTTAAATCAACTTATAAAAATGCAATGGGTTGGATAGGATACTCTTACTCAAAGACGGAGTTCCTTAGGGACTCAGTTTATGTATTACCATACTATGACAAAATACATAACTTAAAGATGACGCTTACCACTCCTATATTTTGGAAGATGTATTTTTCTGTTACTGGAAATTATGGTTCTGGACTTCCATATACTGCTGTTGTTGGTAAATATCGCAATTATTCTATTGATTTTGAAACTGACTCAATTTATCCTGATGATTGGAGCGAAATAACAAGCGGTTACAACGAATCCCGTTTTCCAGATTACAAAAGAGTTGATATTTCCCTTTCTAAAAAATTCTATATCCTCAGTTTTTCATTTAAAACAAACTTATCTATTATAAATGTTTTCAATTTTAAAAATGTATATTTTTATTATTATGACCACGATGTCAATCCATCAGTTAGATATGAATTCACAATGCTTCCAATAGTTCCTTCCATAGGAGTTTCAGGTGAGTTTTAAGAGATTACTTCCTTTTATTATACTTTTATCCATTGGCTGCTCCATTGTAAACGATGATGATACATATATCACAAACAAATTGAACATTTTTTGCCTTCTCTCCCCTGATATGGATGAAAATTACATACTTATAGATTCCATATCTTCAATATTAAGTGAAGAGCAGGAATCAGTATTTACAGTAAGAGATGCGGATGTATTTATAAATGAAATGTATTGCCCTTTTGAAGAAAAAGAAAATAATTTTTACAATGGTTTATATAGAATAGAGAATGAAATAAAAGAAAAAGATATATGCTCTTTGAGAATAGTATACAGAAGAGATACAATCTATTCATACACACGAATTCCAGAAACATCACGAATTATTGGCATTAAAGATTCGCAGATTGTTCATTATTCGGATTCAACTGTACTTTTCTGGAACAAGTCAAATACATCTTTCTATAAACTCTCTTTTACGGGTATGGAGGATTCACTTTCAATGAATTATTATAGGATGTATTTTATTGACGACACTTTCTGCTTTTTTCAACTTTTCAAAGTTTTTTTGCCAAATACAATTTTAGTTGATATCAATGTATTTTCAATTGATACAAACTATGCACAAAATCTCCTTTTTGACAATTCGTCATTTGAAAACAATTATGGGATATTCGGATCTTATTCAAAATCAGTAACAAAGGGAGTTCTACTGATAAGGGAAACCCTTAGGGATTAAGTATTATAGTGTCTTTGTTGCCTTCATTGTCTTTTACAACAAAAAACCCTCTCTCGTTTTTTCTTGTGCGAATTCTTACTTTTTTTCTGCTTATGGTCGGTTCATTATATAAATAATTAGAGTCAGCAATGAAATTCCAGTCAATTCCCGATTCAAAATCATATAAAGAGTAAGTATGATATTGATAATTGCCTTTTGTCCTCTTCTTCAAACGCGAGTGTTTTGGCTTGACAATATCAGTTCCTATTATAAATGATTTTAAGTAATTAACTTCCACAGTGTCAATAGCAGACAGTTTTTTTACAAATGTTTGCACACCATTATCATACAAATAAAATGATTTCCTATTATAGCCCTCAAGAATAATTTTTATAGGATTTAGAAGAAACTGGTCGCAGAGTTTTATTTTGTAAAAGTCCGAGTCATACTTCATTCCTCTTTTTTTAATTGTACTTTTATAATAGAGAAATGATACATCATTTGACGAAGAGAGAGTTATTGAGTCTGATAATCTCTGTTTAATTGTATTATCTATGTGCACTATACTCTCTTTTATTGTTAAACCGTTAACTGAAAATCCGTTACCTGTCTCTCCAAATCTTTCATAAACATAATATTTGTATTTATCGGAAAGAATATATTCGCGGAAGTAATTTACGATCCTATCAGAAACCGAATACTTTGCATAGGAACCAGACATTATCAGTGTTATTTTGTTATTTACCTTTTTCAATTTTACGAAACTATCATACGGTTTTTTCTTTTCTTTTGAATTTACTATTGGAATATAACACCTTGAAACATTCTTGCTTTTATCAAAAAAAACAACAGAGAGCATTGTATCACTATCTGGTGACAATATACCTTTATCTCCATTATAAAGAAAAGATTCAAAAGGTTTTTTAAATGAAAACAGGTAATTTGAATTTTTAATGGGAACATCTCCCTTAAAGAAGAGTGGTGATTTTCTACTAAGGTCAAATGTCAAAGAATCAAGGTTGTAGGAAAGAATAAGATTATCATTGGAGTAAAGATTTGCTTTATAGACAAAGAGTTTTGCTGAAGGTGAATTCACCCTATCTATAGTTTTAACTGAAATAAAAAATGGACCGGATATATTTACTGGTTTTATTTTGAAGGTTGAATCATCAAGTATTGTCGCTTGTAGGTATACATTATCATGTTTTCCATTTATTAAAGTTGAGTCAGATGCACATTCAAAGAGAACTCCGTAAATATATGGGGGTTCCGTATCTTTTATGTTAAAAATATTCAACGGATTTATGGGATTATTGTTTTTAGAACGCACTTCAAAGTGGAGATGCGGAATTGATGTTCCTGATGAACCTGTAAATGCAAAGACCTCTCCTCTCTTAAAGGTAATTTTATTTTTAGAGGGATAAATTATTTGTTTGAATTTATCATTGGATAGGAGTGCCTCTATTTTTTCTGTAAATCCCTGAAGATGTGCAAATACATAAATATATTGGGAATCTTCAAGAAAGAGAGTGTTTCCATATCCTACGAAATCCCTTTTTATATATGAAACCCACACTTCAGATGGAGAATAAATGGGCTTGCCTTCGGATCCTCCTGTTGAAATGTCTATGCCAGTGTGAAAATGGTTCCATCTGAATTCCCCAAATGAACCTGTTATGATATTTTCGCTTAAAGGAAAATATATGTCATTTGAATATATAAAAACTGAAAAAAAAGTCAGTAAAATATGGCCAAGCAATTTTTTATGTCCCATTTTATCATATATTTTCATTTTCTCGTTTTAAGTATTTGTTAAAGTTATTTTTTTCTTTTGATATAATTTCCAAAACAAGGTTCTTGCATTTATTATGAGAACATTTGTTACCTGTCTTAACTGGTTCTTTATTCATTTGGATATTCTATATAAGATATTTCTTTTGTCAAGTAGTGCGTTATTCCTCAGAAATAAAGTGATAAAAGAAGGGTATTTCTTCAAAGAGGAAAGACTCTAAAAAATAGCCCTTTACTTATAAATAAAGAGATGATTTTACTTTTAGGATAATTTTTAGTTCCACAGTAAATTTTGCCGTTGCCTTTGCGAATGTAATGAAGCAATCCACTTATCTTTCACCATAACATTTGGGAACACCCCTATTGGATTAGGAATTAGGGACGGAGTATACTTTATACTTTTTTACACTGTGGGTTTTGCTTGTGGGGACACTCCTGGAGTGTCCCCACAACAATATAAATGAGATAAATGTCAGGCACCAACCCCAGATGACTTATCATTTTTTTGCCTTGTTCCACAATCTGTCCATCTCCTGCAAAGTCATATTCTCAATTTTCTTTCCCTCTTTATCTGCAAGATTCTCTATCTCTTTGAATCTTGAGGCAAATTTCTTTGTTGATTTTTTCAAAGCCATCTCTCCATCAACACCAAGTCTGTTAGCAAGATGCGATACTGTGAAGAGCAGGTCTCCTATCTCGTCCTCTCTCTCTATATGATTCTTTGCCCTCTTGATCTCCTTCACTTCCTCTTCTATTTTTTTATATACGCCCTTTATGTTATTCCACTCAAACCTCTTTATTGACGCGCGACGTTGTATCTTGGAAGAGAGAATAAGTGAAGGAAGATATGATGGCACTTCATCCATTACTGATTTATGTTTCTTCTCCTCTTTCTTTATTTCCACCCACTTTTTCAGCACATCATTGTCAGTCCTTGCCTTACCGTTTGAGAAGACATGCGGATGGCGACGTTTCATTTTCTTAGAAAGGTTGTCAATCACCTCATCAATCGTGAATTTTCCCCTCTCCTCTGCAATCGCCGAATGGAGCATCACCTGAAGAAGAATGTCGCCAAGTTCATCCATTATTTTACTGTCATTTTTTTTGTCTATTGCATCTACAAGTTCGTGTGCCTCTTCAATGACATACTTGCGAAGTGTCTTGTGCGTCTGCTTTTTGTCCCAAGGGCACTCATTCCTAAGTCTCTTTATTATCTTCTCTATCTCATCAAATTTTTTGCTCATTTTTCTTCTCTGCCTCTCTCTTTCTGTAATCCTCAATAGCCGCCTTTATGCCGTCCTCAGCAAGAACCGAGCAGTGTATTTTTATGAGGGGAAGGCCTCCGAGTTTGTCTGCAACCTCTTTATTGGAAAGAGCAAGCGCCTCTTCTATTGTCTTACCTTTTATAAGGTCGGTTGTCACTGATGACGAGGCAATTGCCGCTACACATCCGAATGTTTCAAATGTAACATCAACTATCACATTGTTTTCAACTTTAATGTAGATTACCATTTCATCTCCGCACTGCGGGTTTCCCACTTTTCCTACTCCTGAGGGATTTTCCATTTTGCCCACATTGTGTGGATTCCTGAAGTGGTTCATTACTATCTGATTATACATAAATACCCCTATTTATACGGTGATATTTTTCTTATTTTTTCAACAGTGGATTTTACTTTATCAATTGTAAAATCTATTTCTTCTTCTGTGGTATATTTGCTGAGAGAGAATCTAACTGAGCCATGACATGTAGCATGGTTTCTACCCATTGCTTTTATCACATGACTTGGCTCTAAACTTCCTGATGTGCAAGCTGAACCTGTTGAAATGGCAATTCCAGATTCGTCAAGTGTGAAAAGAATTGATTCCCCCTCTATGCCTATGAATGAAACATTCAGAGTGTTGAAGACACTTTTTTCTGGAGTATTTAAGAGTATATTGTCTATGTTTTTTATCAATCCCTTTTTCAATCTTTCTTTCAATTTCATCTGCCTCTCTCTGTGTTTTTCAATATCTCTATATGCTATATTAAGGGCTTCTGCTATTCCAACAATATACGGCACATTCTCAGTTGAAGGCCTGACATTAAGTTCATGATGTCCTCCATGAAAAAGAGGTATCGGATTTATTCCTGTCCTTTTATAGAGTATTCCCACTCCCTTTGGCGCATGAAACTTGTGGCCGGACAAAGAGAGCATATCCACATTCAGTTTTTTAACATCCAAAGTAAGTTTGCCTACACCTTGCACTGCGTCTGTGTGAAAATATATTCCCTTTTCTTTCGCTATTTTACCGATATCTTCAATCGGCTGTATTGCCCCTGTCTCATTATTTGCATACATAACAGATATAAGTATCGTTTCAGGTTTTATCAATGATTTTAAGTGGTCAATATCAATTATGCCATCCTCATTCACTTTGACAATGTCATAAATAAAACCCTCCTTTGCAAGATATTCAACGCTTTTCAGCACTGCATGATGTTCAATAGAGGATGTGATAATGTGATTTCCCTTATTTTTATATTTTCTTGCAACACCCTTTATTGCTATGTTGTCTGACTCTGTTCCTGAACCAGTGAAAAATACATCCCTCTGTTCGCAATTTAAGATTTTTGCTACTCTCTTCCTTGCATTCTCTACTGCCTCCCTTGCTCTTTGCCCGTGAGTATATATTGATGAGGGATTGCCATAATCCTCAGTAAAATATTTCATCATTGCCTCAACTACTGCATGATCTACTTTCGTGGTTGCATTATTATCAAGATAAACCAATTTTTCCATAATCAACTCCTTTTATGAAATCATCTATTGTATATTTTCTGAAAATTTCCCTTATATCCCTATTTAGTTTGTGCATTGTTAAATTTATAAGGCATTTACTGTGTGTGCTGCATGATTTGTTGTAAACGCACTCCACTATTTCTTTTTTCTCTTCAAGGTCATTGAGCAGAATATCAAGATTTATCTTTATTGGTTCTTTCCCAAGAATATATCCTCCCTTAGGTCCCATCACACTTTTCACATAACCAAGCTTTTCAAGATCGCGCATTACCTTTCTTGTGAAGGGTTCGGAAAATGATGACTCTTTTGCTATAGTTTTCAGTGAAATTATTTTATCACTTTTTTTTCCCATTACAGTTAGTATTGAAATAGCGCACCCGATTTTTTTTGTTATTTTCATATATTATACCTTTTTAGTATAATATAGCAATTTTTTTAATAAAGTCAAGAGTTGTATGGGGTCGGTGCTTGACATTTTTTTACAAACAAGACCGTGAGAAAAGTTATTTCGCACAACTTGTGTCATCCGCTTTACATTGAGAACTAAATGCAAAAACCTAATAGTCAATAAGGGCATTGTTTATTAGAGGACTACTCTAATAGATAGATTCGGTTACAGAGTTCGCAAAGAAGCCATGCGTCTTGGTTTGTGGGGACACTCCAGGAGTGTCCCCAAATGTTAAATAAGCCATGCGCCTTGTGCCTTGAGCCGTGAGCAATAAAATAGGGGAGTACGCTGGTAAAAGAAGATCTTATCTGTGTGTCTTGATAGATATAATGGGGTCGTACGATGGGGACGGTGCTTCTCATTTATCTCATTTTCCCTTGCATAATATTATTATAATTATAATGGGGACAGATAGTTGTGATGGGGACGGTGCTTCGCATTTATCTCATTTATCTTATTGTGGGGACACTCCTGGGGTGTCCCCAACTCCAATAGGGGTGTCCCCACAATGTGGGGACACCCCCCAAATGTTTACAGTTTTGTAATATACAAAGAATCTATGTGCCTTGTGCTTTGATCCGTGAGAATAAAAATATAGAGAGTATGCCATACTGCTGGTATGCTAGTGTGGTGTCTCTAACAGACCTTTACATTTGAAATTTTATACGGAATGCTTTCAATAGAGACAATTCATATAAACACTTTATATATTTGATTGTGATTTTCAATATATTGATATTTATAATTACTGTACTGCGCCCACTTTGTTAAGTCCTTATCACATTCTTTCTTTTTTCCACCTTCGTTTAGGAATATTCTATTTCATAATTGAACATTCTAATACTTTTTTCCTCTCCTGTTAAGTAGACTCAATATACTATCCTCTAATTACAACTTTATTATCTGTGCACGTTTTGTTACTTGCATTAAAACTCTCTTCCAGTGCAAAAGTTGTTCTATAGTTGTATTTCTCTGGGATAAGTATTAAACCTTTTGATATGTTCATTTCCAATAATGTACCCTTTTTATCCTAAATGTCAAGTGATTTATGGGACACTACACTAGAGAAAAAAGGAGAGAATAAGTGGACGCTCCTGCTGGAAGTTGCATTATTATAGCCCTTCTACTTGTTTGTTTTATCTCTATTTATAGTAGAAGGACTATTTTTTTGGAGTATCATCTCTTTAAGGAAACAAGTCCCTTTCATCACTTTATTTCTGAGGAATAACATAAATCTTGACATATATCCATTATAATGTTATAATAATAAAATTGTTAAAACAAAGGAGGTTTCATGAAAGGTTATTCGGCACAGGTTTATGAAAACCTATCAAAGAAATATCCATGGGAAAAGGAATTCCTTCAGGCAGCAAATGAGGTGCTTGAATCACTGGAAATACTCATGGAGAAAGAACCCAAATACCAAAAATACGCAATTCTGGAACGTATAGTTGAACCAGAACGAACTATTATATTCAGGGTTCCATGGCTTGACGACAGCGGTAAGATACAAATCAACATCGGATACAGGGTTGAGTTCAATTCTGCAATAGGACCTTATAAAGGAGGTCTTCGTTTTCACCCAACAGTAAATCTTGGAATACTCAAGTTCTTGGGCTTTGAGCAAGTTCTCAAGAACTCACTGACAAGTCTTCCAATGGGTGGAGGAAAGGGCGGAAGCAATTTTGATCCTAAGGGAAAATCGGACAATGAAGTGATGAAGTTCTGCCAGTCATTCATGAGCGAACTTTTCAGACACATAGGCGCTGATACGGATGTGCCTGCTGGAGACATCGGAGTCGGAGGCAGAGAAATCGGATTTTTATTCGGACAGTACAGAAAGCTCAGAAATGAGTTTACTGGTGTTTTTACAGGCAAAGGTTTGAATTGGGGCGGATCCCTCATAAGACCTGAAGCAACAGGATATGGATGCACTTACTTCGCAGAAGAGATGCTTAAAACACAGAAGAAAGCATTTGCCGGTATGACAGTTGCAATTTCCGGATCAGGAAATGTCTCACAGTATGCTACTGAAAAAGTAATGCAGCTTGGCGGAAAGGTTGTCTCACTATCTGATTCTGAAGGCACCATTTATGACAAAAATGGATTAAACAAAGAAAAATGGGCATTCATGATGGAACTTAAGAATGTAAAACGCGGAAGAATAAAGGAAATGGTTAATAAGTTCCCTGAAATTAAATTCTACGGGGGAAAGAAACCTTGGAATGTCGGAAAGATTGATATTGCAATGCCATGTGCTACACAGAATGAAATTGATGAGAATGATGCAAAAGATCTCATCAAAAACGGTTGCATCTGTGTTTCAGAGGGAGCGAACATGCCATCAACACCTGAAGCGATTGAAGTTTTTCTTGCTAATAAAGTCCTTTACGGTCCCGGCAAAGCGGCCAATGCAGGCGGTGTTTCAACGAGCGGACTTGAAATGTCACAAAACTCAATGCGCTATGGCTGGACACGCGAAGAAGTTGATTCAAAACTGCACAACATTATGATTAACATTCACAATTCATGCTTCAATGCTGCCAAGGAGTTTGGAACTCCGGGAAATTATGTTAATGGTGCTAACATTGCAGGTTTCAAAAAAGTTGCAGATGCAATGATTGATCAGGGACTAATTTAAGTATTTTTCTTCTTGAATTAAAAAAAAGAGAGACAATGTCTCTCTTTTTTTATGATATATTCTTTTAGGGTGATAAATTTTGTCAATACTTTTAAACGACACATAATATTTTTTGTTCTATGCAGGATAACAAGCGTCCCAATCTTTCGCCCAGCACGGTGCATTGTGTCTGTTCCTGTCCCTTACTATTTATTTTACATATTATCGCTCCTTTTTCAAGAGTAATAATATATACGAGCTATACTTTATACTTTTTAATTTGTGGGGACACTCCAATAGGGGTGTCCCCCCAATTACAGTATCTTAGTCACTTTTTTGAGGTCATTTTCGCTGACTTACTCCGCCTCCGCTTTTTGTATATCTTTGATAGTATCTTACTTTGGATAATTGAAGTCAATATCACTGAATTACTCCGTTCTCATTTCCCCTCTTATTGTTGACAACTCTACTCTCGCTTTAAACTCACTTCCGTGTTTCTTATATTTAGATATCTCTGCCTCCTTTTTTAACACATTCTACCACTAAAACGTGTCCTATTTCAAGAGGCCATTATAGTCCCCATAAAGAAAATAAGGAATATCGCTTCTATTGACTTATTAAATAGATTTAAGTATTATAGCAATTATAAATTCTGATTGGAGGTTTTATGGCAAAATATAAAATTGCGTGGATGCCCGGTGATGGCATAGGAATTGATGTAATGGACGCAACAAGAATAGTGCTTGATGTATTGAAGTTTGATGCAGAGTATATTTTCACTGATATTGGATGGGAAATATGGAGAAAAGAGGGAGATCCTCTTCCAAAGAGAACCATTGACCTTCTTAACAGTGTTGATGCAGCTCTTTTTGGGGCGATAACATCAAAGCCAAAAGATGAAGCTGAGGCGGAACTTTTACCTGAATTAAAAGGAAAGGGATATAAATACATTTCTCCAATAGTGAGAATGAGGCAGATGTTCAATTTATATTCAAATATCAGACCATGCAAAGCATATAAAGGCAATCCTCTTAATTTCAAAGATGATATAGATATTGTGGTTTTTAGGGAGAATACTGAAGACCTGTATTCTGCAGTTGAGTTCTTTCCTGTACCTGAGGATTTGAGGATTTTGCTAAATAAACATCCTAAAATGAAAGATTTCGCTAATGACCCAAATGATGAAATGGCTTTGTCTCTCAGAATAATAACAAAAGACGGATGCACTAATATTGTGCGTTCTGCATTTGAATATGCAAAAAAATATAGAAGAAAGAAAGTAACTCTCATTGAAAAGCCGAATGTGATAAGAGAGACATCAGGCATGATGACAAGAATCGCACGTGCAATAAGTAGAGAGTATCCTGAAATTAAATTTGACGAGGTAAATGTTGATGCTGCTTGCATGTGGCTCGTGAAGAATCCTGAGTCATTTGATGTAATTGTGACATCAAATATGTTTGGAGATATTGTCTCTGATCTTGCAGCGCAATTAGTAGGCGGACTTGGATTTGCATCAAGCGGTAATATTGGAGACAAACTAGCAATATTTGAACCGACACACGGTTCAGCTCCAAAGTATGCAGGACAATACAAGGTAAATCCGATTGCCTGTATTCTTGCTGCGAAACTCATGCTTGATTATCTTAAAGAGGAGAAGGCAGCAGTAAGAATAGAGAATGCAATTGCTCGGGTAATTGCAGAGGGAAAGATAAGAACCTATGACATGGGAGGTAAAAATACATCTCTTGAAGTTGCAAGGGAGATTGCTTCTAATTTGTAATTTACTCTTTGTATTTCTATATGCTTTTTCAGAACCTGTCATTATAGCACCTAATGCTAATGTAGCAGGTTCTTTTGATTTGATAAATCCTTCAAGACAGCCAGTGGAGTATGATTATTTAAGGATGGGAATAATCAATAGATTTATGTCCGTAAAAATGACAACTTTCCTTACTCAAGGAAATAAACATATAAAAGATTTCAATATCGGAGGGATTCTTTTATTTGAACCGAACGCAGTTCTCAGTAGATTATCAAGCGGAGTGATTTTCGGATATTCAAGGGAAAATATCTCTTTCGGAACTTTAAGTTTGGGTGAGATTGACAGATATTCTGATGGAGTAACTCAACTGAAAGGAAAAATTCTTCTATCAGCATCAGTAAAATCAGAAAAATTTTTTGCCTCAACATCTTATGGATTTGAAAAGGATAATTTCATTTATTACATTTCTGTGGGGTTTCAGGAAAAAAATGCAAAGGTATTCATTCAAGGAGCAAAAGAGAATCTCTTCGTTTTAAGCGGAGGAATCACATTCGCCTTTGATGAGAGTTTCAGAATGGGACTATTGGGAGATACTGAAAAGAGAATCATTTATTCTCTGGAAGCAAGCAAAATTCCATATATAATTGAATACAGGGGGATGATTCATACTGATCTTGATCCTTCAAACAGCGTATTCATCACATTGTTTTGCGGAAATAAATTTTACAGATTGAGGAAAATCAGACCGAACAGTGTAAAACCTGAATATGGAGGAAAGATAAAAATAAAAGAACATCTTGAAACCCCCCTTGATATCAACAAATGTTCTTATGATGATTTGCTGAAATTAAAAGATGTTAACAGACAAATTTTGAAAAAGATCTATGTTGATAGGTTGATAAATGGGAATTATCGTGATTATTCAAGAATTGATTCAATGATAGGTGTTGGTAAGGTGACTCTTGAAAGAATAAAAATACAAACATACATAGGAGAAGAAGATGGAGAAAATGAAGAGCAGTGAACTTGTTTATGAGGGAAGAATATTTAATGTAAAAAGGGATGAGGTAATTTTACAGAATAAGAGAGAGAGCATAAGAGAAGTTATTATCCATCGTGGTTCCGTGGCAATGCTTCCTTATGATGAAGAAAAAAAAATATTTTATCTTGTTAAGCAATATCGGTATGCTGTAAGCAGGTATGTTCTTGAAGTGCCAGCAGGAACTCTTGAAGAGAATGAGGATGTTGAAATCGCAGTTAACAGAGAACTCTCGGAAGAGATAGGGTATGTATCAGATGATGTAAGAAAACTTGCTACTATAATGTCATCTCCCGGATTTTTAACTGAGGTTCTTCATCTATTTTTTTGTAGGAAATTGAGACCTGAAAGAAATAAAATGGATTACGATGAGAACATAGAGGTAATTAAGATGACAAAAGAAGAAATAGAAAAACACATAAGGTCAAAAGAAATACTTGACGGAAAAACAATTACTGCATTTTTACTTTGGAAGGAGTTTACAATTAAATAATGAGAAAGATCCTTCTTCTCTTTTTTTTTACATTTGTTTTTATTCTTTCCTATCCTCAGGAAGAATATGTTTTTGACCCTTCTTTTCTCTCCGATTCAATATATAATGACTTAAATGATTTTTCTTCTTTTATCTCTGAAGAGATGAAAGAAGAGATAATGCTTTTAATTAAATCCAAAGATAATGTTACATATAGAAAAATATTTGAGATAACTTCAAATGAATTTGTGTCCAAAATAATCTACGAAAAATTTTATGAGAGAAAAAATAATCTTTCTATTAGTTGCGGGATTTACAATGACT
>Ga0210051_1002435_pt1 | contig 18725 bp, 22 predicted proteins | sample CryGey092014_all_FD_185464 | JGI IMG/M metagenome (GOLD analysis project Ga0210051, IMG submission 185464) | Groundwater microbial communities from aquifer - Crystal Geyser CG23_combo_of_CG06-09_8/20/14_all (SPAdes) (version 2) | ecosystem: Environmental > Aquatic > Deep subsurface > Groundwater... | reverse complement strand
GCAGTTCTAGCCACAGTAGTTGTTTTTGCCATTGCAGTTTATGCACAGGCAATGAAAATAGAAATTCCATTAAGCTTTGGAAGGATAAGAGGCTATGGAATAAGATGGCCTCTGTCATTTATTTATACAGGAGTTATCCCTGTTATTCTTGTTTCAGCCTTAATGGCTAATATACAGCTCTGGGCAAGGTTATTGCAAAACTGGGGCCATCCAATTCTTGGAACCTTTGTTGGAAATAGCCCTCAATCAGGCCTTGTTGTATGGCTTTCCTCTCCGGATATAGTAAGCAAGATAATAAAGGGAAGTATTGCTTCTGCTGATTTTGCACAAGCCCTTGTTTATATGCTTTTCATGATCCTAGGCTGTGTTGTATTCTCAATGTTCTGGGTTCAGACAGCTGGCATGGATGCAAGAAGCCAGGCAAGGCAGATAATGTCCTCTGGATTGCAGATACCTGGCTTTAGAAAAGACCAGAGAATATTAGAGCAGCTGTTAAACAGATATATTCATCCACTGACTATAATGGGGGCAATTGCAATCGGGTTTTTGGCTTCACTGGCTGACTTAACTGGTGCTTTGAGCAGCGGAACAGGAATTTTGTTAGCGGTTATGATAATATACAAGCTTTATGAGGAGATATCAAAGCAGCACATGATGGATATGAACCCTATGATGAGAAAGTTCATGGGAGGCTCATAAAATGCTTGAGTCATTATTAAACCCAGTATTTGCACCATTGCTTAATATTTCTCCTTTGTTTGCCATTATTATAATTTCTTTTATTATAACTTTGCTAATAACTCTTATCCATAAGTTTACAACCAACCAGGAGGTTATGAAAGGCCTTAAGAAGGATATGAAAGATCATCAGGATGAAATGAAGAAGCATAAAGACAGCCCCCAGAAGGTTATGGAAATCCAGAAACAAGTGATGCAGAAAAACATGGAGTTCATGAAGCACTCTTTTAAGCCCATGATATTTACCTTTATCCCAATAATAATAATATTTGGTTGGCTTAATTCTAATATGGCTTATTATCCAATAATGCCCAATCAGGAGTTTGATGCAACTCTTACATTTGACCTGGAAGGTTTAGGAAAAGATATCAGCATTGTTTCTGTGATTCCTGAAGACCAGCTTGAGATTATTAATGGTGCAACGCAAACCATTGAAAAAAACAAAGCAAAAACTTTTTTTGGTGAAAAATGGGTTGGAATGGCAAACTGGAAATTAAAAGGCCCAGAAGGGCTTTACACCCTGGCTTATTCATTTGATGATGATATAAGGGCATATGAAAAGGATTTGATTATAACCACTGAAAGAAAATATACTGCTCCTGAAAAAAGAATAAATGATGAAAGCTCATTGAAATCAATAAAAATAATGAATGAGCCAATAAGGCCATTGTTCGGCCTTAACTGGATATGGACATATATAATCTTCTCAATAATATTCAGCATGGTAATAAGAAAGGTTTTAAATGTGGCTTGATTCTTTGCAAAAGCTTTTTAATAAGGAAATGATAATTAAGCTATAATCTCTTTCTTTTGAGAAAGAAGTTTTTCTGTTTCTAATTTTGTAATAAGTTTTCCCGCTACATGCTGTTTATAAAAAATTAATAAGAAATACTTGAAAATAAGAAAAGTTTATATATAAGTTCTAATATATAGTCTATTGTGATTAAAAATGCAACAAATAATTGAAACAGCTAAAATGTCCACAAGGGGGCAGGTTATTATACCAAAAGATATAAGAGATTATATAAAAGCAGAGGAGAATACAATATTTACAGTTGTCTCTCTAAATAAGGACACAATCTTAATGAAGAAAATGGATAAGAAAAAACTACTAACAGAATTTAGAAATATAAGAGACAGTATAAAAGAAAAGTTAAGTACAGAGGAAATAAATAATGAAATTAGGGCACACAGAAAAGCCTATGGTAGTAATTGATACAAATATAGTTATATCTGCGCCCCTATCGAAAGAAAGCAATCCGGCAAAGATATTTGAGCTTCTGCTTGTTGAAGAAATAGAGAATTATACAAGTGAAGAGATAATAAAGGAAATAAAAGGAGTGTTTAAGAGAAAAAAAATAAAAAATAAGTTATCTCAGGATAAAATTAATTTTATTATAGAAAATTTCAGGAAATTCTCAAAAATTATTAGACCATCAATTAAATTAAATATTATAAAAAAAGACTTATTTGATAATAAAATTTTAGAGTGTGCAGAAACAGCAAAGGCAGATTTTATTATATCCGGAGATATGCATCTAAGAGGGTTAATAAATTATAAAAACATAAGGATACTTTCACCAAAAGGATTCTTAGAAATATACTTACAGCATAAAAGGATAGGTAGATAAACTATGCAATAACCTTTTTCTTGATTTTATGTTCTTGAAAATCAACATTTATTATTCTATCAAACAAATCAACTAAAATTCCTACATAAGGGTTATCCATATTAAGTTTATATAACTTAGCATTTCCTATGTCTCTTGTATGTATTATTATCTTTGATTTTTCTATTTCATCCCACATTCTAAACAATGTAACCCTGTTTATCCCGGCACCTTCTGCAATATCACCTATAGAATGGTCTAACTCGCGTCCTTCTAATAAGTATTCCAAAACCCTTATTTTAGGTGTATCACCTAATAATTCCCTGAATAGTGTTGGTTCATCCTGAAATATCATTTTAATCACAATGGTTATAAAACACAGCTAATATTTAAACGTTTCTATTTTGTAATACAAGTATTACAAATATGTAACAAACTTTTATAAATATATTCTTTTTTATTATGTTTATGGTAAGAGTAGATATTGAAGAAATGAGAAATATTCAGAAAAAAATGATAAGGATGTTAAAAAATAAAAGAAAGTATGGGGGAGCACATACAGAAACACTTCACTTAAAAAATTGTGTTCCTAAACATTTAAGAGGTAAAAAGATTGTTGAAGAGGCAATTCATGATTTATTCCAAAGGGGAATTTTAATTAATAAAAGATCTACTGGAGAAAATCATTGCAGTTTAGACAGCTCTAAATTAAAAGAGATAAATGAGATTGGGTAAAGACTTCTCCAAAAGCTTTTTAAATAAGCTGTTTTACCCTTTGTTGAGGTTAAGAAAATGCCAGCAGGTAGATATAAATCAAGGTCAATGAGGAGAGTTTACACAAAGCTCCCCGGAAGCAGGGTTGTAATACATTATAAGAAAAGAAAGCCCTCTAAAGCAGAGTGTGCTGTATGCGGGGATGCATTAAAAGGCGTTCCAAGGGAAAGGCCTTACAAGATGCAGACCATGGCCAAGACAAAGAAAAGGCCTTCGAGGCCATATGGCGGATTTTTATGCTCAAAGTGCATGAGGGCAAAGCTAAAGGAGAAAAATGTTTGAAATAGGAAGATTATGCCTGAAAATAGCAGGAAGGGATGCTGGACTAAAGTGCATTGTTATTGATAAGCTTGATGATAATTATGTTCTCATAGACGGCCAGACGAGAAGGAGAAAGTGCAATGTAAATCATCTTGAACCTCTTGACAAGGTTTTGAAAATTAAGAAAGGCCTTTCTCATGAAGATGTTGTAAAAGAGCTCAAGAAAGAGAATATTGAAGTAGAGGCAAAGGTAAAGAGAAACAAGAGAGGCCCAAGGACAGAGGAAAAACTAGCAGTGAAGGAAGCTCCTAAGCTAAAAAAGGAAGAAATGCCTGAATTAAAAAAAGAAAAACCTGCTGCAAAACCAAAAGAAGTTAAGAAACCAGAGGCCAAGCCAAAGAAAACAGTTGTTAAGGCCAAAGAAAAAGTTAGTAAGGCTAAACCAAAGGCCAAAACAACAAAGAAATGAGTTCTTATTCTGTTAATTAAGTTCCTATTAGTAGGTGTTAGTTTCAATATTACTCGGGGCACACACGAACTTAAACGATGACGAACCGAATGGGGCACACTCACGATTGGGCTACGCACTTGATGTTTTACTTTATGGAATTGGGGGCTTTAAGAAGAACATTTATATATGAAATAACTTCTTTACTTATTATATGGCTATTAATACTGAAGCGTATGAAAAGTACTTTTCTGAGATAAAAAAAGAATATAAAAGAGGTTTATGTACTGAGTTAACCCATAGAAGTGCTATCAAAGAGTTTATTGAAACTATAAATCTACATCTTGAATTATCAGGTGAAAATAAAAAAATTAAGGGAATCGGCAAACCTGATTTTATCTGTTTTAAGAAAAAAATTAAAATGGGATATATTGAGACTAAAGATTTATTTGACATATCATCAGAAGAAGGATATAAAAAAATAATTAATAGTACGCAGTTAATTAAATACCTAAATGGTGCAATTCCTAATTTAATTTTAACAGACTACTTGCGATTTGTTCTGATTAGGCATAAAGAAAAAGTACTTGATGTAACTTTGTTCAAAAAAGAAGATCTTGATAAAGGCAAATTAGATATTAATGACTACACAATCAAGCAATTTAGTCAGTTGATTGAATCTTTTTTAGATTATGATTTACCAACAATAAAAAATTCAACTGATTTAGCGTATGAATTATCAAAAAGAGCCGTTCTGCTAAGAGATCTTATAAAAGAGCAATTAAACGAAGATTTAGAGAAAATAAAAAATAATGAAGAGACAAGTCCAGTTTATGAATTTTATGAGGCATTCAAAGAATTAATTAAAGATGCAAAACCAGATGAATGTGTTGATGCTTATGCACAAACAATTACTTATGGTTTATTTTTATCAAAAATAGGTTCGTATGATGGTTTAAATAGGGATTCTGCTGCGACATATATTCCATCTAGCATTAAAATTATTAAAAAAATATTTTCTAATATTGCTGGAGATGATTTACCCTCTAATTGCTCTTGGATTGTCGATGAGATTATTGACATATTAAATGCTGCAGATATTAAAAAAATATTATCTGAATTTATTTTTGAAGGAAAACATTACAAAGATCCTTTTATTCACTTTTATGAAGATTTTTTAAAGGAATATGATCCTGAAAAGAGAAAACATCTAGGTGTATATTATACGCCAGAACCTGTTGTGTCATTCATTACTAATTCAATAAATGAAATATTAAAAAAAGAGTTTGAAAAATCAACAGGATTTGCAGATGATTCTGTTAATGTGTTAGATTTTGCAACAGGTACTGGGACATTTCTAGCCAATTCTTTTGTATTAGCACTTAAAGAGATTAGAAAGGCTGGTTTAACAGGTATTGAAAAAAGCAAAATTGAAAATCATTTACTTAAACATTTTTATGGGTTTGAAATTTTGATTTCACCTTATGTTATTGCACACCTTAAATTAGGATTATTACTTAAACAGGAAGGATATGAATTATCAGGTTCTGAAAGAATGCAGGTATATCTAACTAACACTTTAGATCCTCAAGAAACAATAACTAGCCTTAAAGGATTTTTGAAGGAACTGAGCCAAGAAACAATGATTGCGAACTCAATTAAAAAGGAAAAACCAATATTAGTTGTCATGGGTAATCCTCCATATTTTAAAAGCTCTTCAAATAATTCGGAATGGATATTAGGTAAACTAAAATATTACAAAGAAGGCTTAAAAGAGAAACGTCTTGGTAACTTGGATGATGACTATGTGAAATTTATAAGATTTGCCGAATGGAAAATTGAACAAAACGGCAAAGGTATAATGGGTTTAATTACTAATAATTCATATCTAGAGTCACCAACATTTAGAAAAATGCGTGAAGTATTATTGAAAACATTCAATAAAATTTACATATTAAATTTACATGGAAGTTCTAATGTAACGGAGGTATGCCCAGATGGGTCCAAAGATGAAAATGTATTTGATATAAAACAAGGTGTGGCAATCTGTTTAATGATTAAAAATGAAGATAAAACCTCCAAAGTATATTATAATGATTTATGGGGATTAAGAGAGAAAAAATATGAGTATCTATATAATAATTCAATTTCAAAAACAGAATGGAAAGAAATTGAGGTTGAGAATAAGTTCCACTTTTTTTGTTTGAAGAACTTAACAGGACATAAGAAATATAATAATTTTATTAGTGTAATTGATATTTTTAAGGAGTATAGTAGTGGTTTAGAAACAAAAAAAGATGAGTTTTTAGTGAATTTTTCAAAGAAGGAATTAAAAGAGAAGTTAGATTTTTTTATTTCAAAAAATAATTCAAAAAACGAAATAATAAATAAATTAAAAATAAAAGATATAATCATTAAAGATAAATCTGGAAAAGAAAAATTTGAATTTAATATAGAAACTAAAAGAGAAAAATTGAGACTAGAAGGAATACAAGAAGATAAAATTGTTAAGTATTTACACAGACCTTTTGACTATAGATGGATATACTTTAATAAGGAGCTAATATCAAGAAGTAGATTACCTCTTTCATTTTCTATGGTACAACCGAATAAAGCTATTTGCACATCTAGATTTACAAGTGTAAAATCTACTTTTTCATCAGCGTTAATAACAGATTGTTTAAATGATTTGAAATTTTGTGAATATTCAAGAGGTTGTTATTTTTTCCCACTTTATCAATATAAAGATGGTGAAAATTATATTCAATCAACTTTATTAGGAGAAAAAATAAAAGCTGTTAGTGGTAAGCAACATAACTACAAAGAAGAATTTTTGAAGTTTTTATCAGAACAATACCCCCATAAAGAGATATCTCATGAAGAGATTTTTGAATACATTTATGCAGTTCTATACTCTCCTATATACCGGCAAAAATATCATGAATTATTAAGAATAGATTTTCCAAGAATACCTTTTGTTAATGATTTTTCTAAATTTAAGAAATTATCAAAACTTGGTGATGAATTAATCGAAATACATTTAATGAAAACACCAACTATAAAAAATAATACAAAATTTGAAATTTCAGGATCAAACGACATAATTAATATTAAATATACTAACAAAAAGGTATATATAAACGATACTCAATTTTTTGACGGTATTTCTGAAGATATCTGGAAGTTTAATATAGGTGGATACCAAGTTTTAGATAAATGGTTAAAAAGTAGAAAAGGTAGAAAACTAACACATAATGAAATTGAAACATATATTCAAATAGTTAATATTCTATCTGAAACTCTAAAATTGATGAATGAAATAGATAAAATAAAGATTGAGTAAATAAAACTAAGCCCCGATTCTTATTACTTTTTACGTGAGTGTGCCACTTGATGATTGTCCTAGAAGTTCGCCTTTGGCTCATTAGATAGGACTGTGTGCCCCTGCGTCATAACTTTGCGGACGCAACTTTTGAGAATGTCGTAATTGAAAATGAGTTTAATAGAAATTCTGATGTTAAGTTCAATTTTTGAGAACGCCTAAACTATAATAGAAAGGGAATGAGGTTGAATATGATTACTTTTGATATTGTATCTTTCCTGTTTTAATTAGATTGTAATAAACAAGTCCAACAAGAATACCAAGAACTCCTCCAATGATTATTAATAAAGCTTCAAAAACCATATTTTTAACAAAATACAAATAAGCAGCAAGGAGAAGTAATAATATTGTAACAATTTTTATTCTTAATAATATATTCGCAGCTTTCTGCCATTTTAAGAATGTTTCTTCATTAAATGGCCAATACCACCATCTCATTTCCTTTAAATTGATTTTAGTCATATAAATTGTTATTATTTTAATACTATAAATAACTTTTGTAATTAATCTTTCCCTTGATATTTGTGTTAAATAGACACCTTTAAGACGGCATTCTCAAAAACTTTTCAGTTGAAATCCATCAAAACTTCGTAACCTACGGAGAGCATAACAGGAATTCCAATGTTAGCCGAAATTCTGGGTCAGACCTCCTTTGAAAGAAACATTTATAAAATCTAAGAATTAATAATGTGTTATGGCCAAAAAAATCTTTTTAATTCATGGGTGGGAAGGCCGTCCTGAAGAAGGATGGAGGCCTTGGCTGAAAAAAGAACTAGAAAATAAAAGATTTAGCGTATTTGTCCCGGCTATGCCCAACACAAAACATCCGAAAATGGATGAATGGGTTAATCATTTGATAAAAACAGTTGGAATGCCGGATAAAGACTACTATTTTGTAGGTCATAGCCTAGGCTGTATAGCAATTCTGAGATATCTTGAAACCTTGAAAGAAAACCAGGAAGTTGGCGGTGTTATTCTCGTTGCTGGATTTGCCTCCAATCTGGGATATGAAGAATTAGGGAGTTTCTTTACAAAGCCAATAAGCTGGGGCAAAATAAAATCTCATTGCAGAAAATTTGTGGCTATCCACTCTGATAATGACCCTTATGTTTCATCGCATTATGGGGATTTATTTAAAGAGAGACTAAACGCAGTGGTAATCACAGAGCATAACATGAAACATTTTAACGGCGGTGATGGAATAAACCAACTGCCTGTTGTATTAGACCAGCTGTTAAAAATATCAAAATAATTATAGTTTTACTGAAATCTTTTTAGATATTTTAATGCCTTTTTCATTAATTCATCTTTTTTACCTATGCCTTCTTTTCTTTTGGTTTTAATCAAATTTATAGCTTCCTTTACTTTAAGATTTGATTCTCCTTCACCAATAAAATAAAAAATGGGAGAATCGTTCATTTTATCAAAAAAATTATATTTGTGTTGATAAGGAGAAAATTTAACATATTCCCTCCCAGTTGGATCTGCTTCTTTCCAACCAAATCCGGGAATGTGAAGTGCTGCCCAAGCATGTGCCCCTCCCTCTAGGCCTCCTTCATTTACAAAATATCCATCTATTGTTCTACTAGGAACTCCCATTGCCCTTAATAAAGCTACATAAGTATTAGCTATCCCAACACATTTGCTACTTTTTTCTTCTAATGTTTTACTGGCTTTTAGTTCTTCAGTTGTCCAATTTAGTCGAAAAGTTTGCTCTGTATTGTTAATTTGATTTATTAACTCCTTTGCTGGGCCTATGCCTCCCTTATACACTTGTTTTAGCTCTTCATCTCTCCAAGGTGAGTTAAAAGTGTTCCAAATATCTTTAGCTTGAGTCATTAAGTCCTTTGCAGTTTCTATGTCGCTCATATTTCTTTGTAAATGACAATTTAAGGCAATTCTTTTCAAAACATCTTCTTTAATATTGGTAAAACTATGTCTTAATATTTCATAAGCATTTGTTCTATCTTCCAAAAGATTAATAGTTAATGCCACCTGTCTTATCAGGTTATGAGGAAAAAGAGTATATGTTATATTTCCTTCAATCCAATCATTGGTAGCCTTACCAAGTACATAAGCATTATCTCTATATTTGTTTCCAACCCCATTTTTAATTTCATGCGCGATTTCTATCACTAGTTCATGGTTGCTATCAAGTGTTTTTGTTGGTTTTAGATAATTCTCTAGACCTTTTCTCATATTTTTTCCTACCTTAACTGGATCAACAGGTTCTCTGTTAAATAAAGGAATAAACCAATAGACTCCTTCTGCATTTTGTTTTCCAGTATACTCTGTTGTATAAAATTTTCCGCCTATAAAAATACTTCTTGAAGGAAACTCTGTTGAAGCAATATCTCTTGAAGCAATTTCATCTAGTTTAAATGGCATATCCTCATCTTGGAAGAGGAGGTTATAAACAGGAAATTTAATATAAACAATCTCAGGTTTACTAGGTAAAACAATATAAGGGTTTTTTTGATGATAGCTTGTTTTTGTCATATAAAAAAATACAAACTTATGTTTTATAAATCTTTCGGTTATTACTACTCTAAAGATACAATAAGATACCTGCATTCTCAAAACTTTTCAGATGAAATTTTTCCATAATTTATATGAAAAAAAAATTAACAGTAATTGTTAAATTGATGAAAAGAAATCTTTATATATGCTGTATTTATTTATTGCATGTACCAAAAATGTTAGACAAAGTATTAATAGACTTATGTAAAAGTCTTCCATTAGACTTTACTATTTGTGAAAAAGACGGCTTTTGTGAAAGGCCTAATGAACACTGCGATTATTGCAGAAGGATTAACAGTGATGCATACCTTTGTAACAAAAAAACTTATACGCGTATTCAGGAATCACAATGCTAAACTTAATTGATTTGAAAGAAAGTATTATTCTTTTATTATTGGATTTTCTTTAATTTCTTTTCTAAAATTTTCTAACTCTGACTCTTTAACTTCAGGAAAATTATTCATTCGAAATTCACATTTCTTGCAAATATCAAATACTCCAGCGCTTGTTGCTTCGAATCTTACATCTTTACTTCCACATCTTGGACAAACTTTAACATATTTTTCACTCATAGTAATGTTTATTTCATAACTTGTATATATTATTTTCTTCACATCAACTTTTTCTCTCCTTGTCATTAGCTTTTCTATATAAAAGGTAAACAGTTCTGGTGTTAAAGGGTTTTTTGGTTTTTGCCAAATCAAAAAGATTAAATACTTCAAAAACAATATAATACATATGAAGAACAAATATGCTAAAGGTATCCTTGCTCTTGTGGGATTGATTGTTATTTCCCAGCTTGCGGGAATATTTAGCGGAATGCTAAGCTCTTCAGCATCTTCTTCGTCTTTTAAGGCAACTTACTCTGAGCTTAACCAACCATCATTTTCTCCTCCTTCATGGGTTTTTGGTCCTGTATGGGCAGTGCTATACACCCTGATGGGAATCTCTGCCTATCTTGTTTACAAAAAGGGAATAAAAAATCCTGATGTAAAAGCAGCACTCATATTTTTTTTCATACAGCTCTTCCTTAACTTTTTGTGGTCAATAATCTTCTTTGGTCTTAATAACCCCCTCCTTGCATTCGCAGAAATAGTTATCTTATGGGGATTTATAATGGCAATGATAATAAGCTTCAAAAAAGTAAGCAGCACAGCCGCATACCTGCAAATCCCTTATATTCTGTGGGCCAGTTTTGCCGCAATCTTAAATTTTGCAATATGGATAATCAACTAATTACTTGCTTTTTCTTAATAGAAAAGAGCCTTTAAAAGGCATATGCTTTTCAACTATTGGAAAAATCCCTGAATTAACATATCTTATATCCTCAACTGAATAAAACGCATTTGGATTGAGTTTTGTTATTTCGCCGCGTATTTTATTAGTGTCTTTTCTTCTTATCACAAGCTGGATTATGCATGCTTTTTTTCCTACTGCATTCTTTACATTTATTTTGGTTATTCCATACCCTCTAAGTTCAAGCGCCTTTATCAGATTAAAAGGGTCTCTTGTTGTTGTTATTTTTATGACTGCATAGCCTATTGCTATTTTTTCTTCAATCAGTATGCCTATATAGGTTCCAACAGCAAAACCGGATGCATAAGCTATATAATAAAAGACAGTAGTTAAATTTTGAATGATTTTGCTTATTGCAATAAGCCATATCAGAACTTCAAAAAAACCAAGCACAGCAGATATTAACTTTTTTCCTTTAGAAACAAGTATAATTCTCACTGTGCCTATGCTGACATCAAGTATCCTTGCAAAAAATATGAAGATACAGGTTATAATCACTGTAGAAACTTCGCCAGTCAAAAATAATACCATCTTATCACCAAAACTATGTTTAAAAATGTTTAATGTTGTTTATATAATTTTCTAAATTTTTTTAAATTATTAACCAAAACAGAAGTATCTCAAAGAAATCTTTTTCCTATTAAGTTATAATCATTGTAAGGCGGAGTTCTTCTTTTGCATAATTCTTTGAAAAGGTTAAGAAGAATTGGATGTTTTATGTATTTTTTTGCATTTTCCCAAAATTCTCTGAGGTGATTTGGATTTCTTGGGTTTTCATATTGCAAAGTCTGCATTGCCATCTCAAACTTATCTATCTGTTTTAGTATTTTTGCTTCTTTTGAACTTTGATTTTCATATTCTTCCCAAAGATTTTGTAATTCTTTTCCATTAGAAATAAGAGAAGATATTGTTTTTATTTTATTTCTTTCAATAATAATCTTGTTTTTTCTTTTTTCAATATCAGTTATAACACCATTTTCCGAAACAATATCTCCTGTCATGATTTCGGCAAGGTCATGAATAATTGCCATTTTCACTAATTTTGAGCTGTTGCATCCCAAAGATTCTGCAAGAAAATACGCAATTGTAGTTACGCTAAATGAATGCTCTGCAATGCTTTCAACATTTATTATTCCATGCAGAAGCCATCCTGTCCTTGGAATCTTTTTTAGTTTTCCAACTAATGAAAAGAAAGTTATAGGATCATAAATTCTCTTTCTAGATATTTTGGGAAGTTTAATCATCTGGTTAAGTAATTAATTCCTCTTTATAAACCTTTCTAAGATTACCCCTTTATAGTAATAAAAATAGAAACATTTATAAATGATTTTAACAAACCCAGAGTATGATAGAAGAAAAAGTCAATGAAGAAGTAATAGACCTTAAGATAAGGCATAAAAAAGAATTTAGAACTATTGAAGGCATAAAAACTTCTCCTTTGAGTAAGGCTGATAAGAATCCTACAGTCATATTAGTTCATGGTTTTGGTGCAAATAAGCATGAGTATGGTTTATTTGATGAAATTGTCCAAGTTCTTGCAAAAGAAGGAATTTTAAGTTATAGATTTGATCTTCTGGAAAAAGGGGAAAAAGATAATGAATACATAGAACCTCCATTATCAACACAAAGAATGTATTTAAAGTATATTCTTAATTATGTAAAAAATCAGCCAGAAACAGATGATTTTAAGATAGGTGTTTTAGGTCAGTCGCTTGGAAGTCTTGTTACTATGATAACTGCAAACGATAAAATAATAAAAAGAGAAAAACAATTAAAAACTCTTGCTCTTATGGGTGCTGCAAGTAATATAAAAAATACCTTAATAAATTATATAGGGAGCAAACATGTTAAGTATACTCCAAATGAACCAATAATTGTAGAAAAAAGTGATGAAAGAAAGATTATTATCAACCCAAACTTTTGGAAAGATCTTATGCAGTATACACCAACAAACGAAATAAGAAAATGTGATTATTGTTCTTTGCTTCTTGTAAGAGGAGCTAAAGATGGTATTATCAGTGAAAAAGAGATAAAAAAACTTTATTCAGAATCATTGAAATCAAAAAATGAAAAATGGAGAATAACTATAGAAAACGCTGACCATGGATTTAATCCTAATAGGACCGGACTTTATATCGCGCTAAGAGAATGGTTCAAAAAAAAATTAGTATAAATGATTTTTAATTCAATATCTCAAGAAGTATAGGACAGTGGTCGCTTCCTATAACATTTTTCAGTATTTCTGATGAAGATATCTTTGATTTTTTATTAAAATTTTACCACTTATTATAATGTATCCTGCTTTTTTTAAATCTGTCTGCCTTGAATGGTTTTTCTGCAGGATAACCAATTGGAATGAATAAAAATGGGATTATATCCTTAGGAAGATTAAACATTTCTTTAAAACCATCCACACGTTCTTTTCTTGGGTAAACCCCTGTCCAGACAGCTCCTAAGCCGAGGGCATGCACTGCCAATAGAATGTTCTGCGTTGCAGCAGAGCAGTCCTGAACCCACATGTCTTTTGCTTTTTCAAGGCTTAAATCACAGCATACAATAATCCCAATAGTTGCCTGCCTTGCCATTAATGCATGAGGGTGTATCTCGGGTATTTTGTTTAGGATTTCCTTGTCTGTTATTACAATAAAATGCCATGGCTGCTCATTGATTGCAGAGGGCGCTTCCATTCCTGCCTCAAGGATTTTGCTTATTGTCTCTTCTGATATTTTCCCTTCATTATACTTCCTTATGCTTCTTCTTGTGTTTAATGCTTTTATTGCGTCCATTATAATCACCTTTATATTAGAAACTAAGAATCCTATAAATAATCTTCTGATGTAATATATTTCTTACATTTCCAAAAGGTTTATATATGTAATCTATTTTTTACATTAATGGTGATGATTTATGATAGGAAAGCCTGAATGGTTTCAGAGAAGAAAATATGGCGGATGGGGAATAATGCCCAAGACATGGCAGGGATACACATACCTTGCTGTTTTGTTTATACCTTTTGCAGTATTCCAGTCACTGCCTTTTTGGAGCAATTCAACAAGAACTGTTGTGACAGCTTTATGGATAGGGCTGATTTTATTTGAAGTATTGGATATAATGTTCCACCTAAAAAAAGATGAAAGGGATTATCTCCATGAGGCAGTTGCAGAAAGAAATGCCGCATGGGCAATGGTATCTGTTCTTGCTATCGGCCTTGTTTATCAGCTTGTATCAAGCGGGCTTCAGCAAAAGGTTTATTTTGACCCTGTGATAATGATTGCTCTCTTTGGAGGGGTTGCTGCAAAGGCAATCACAAACATATATCTTGACAAAAAACAATGAAAACGAAAATCCCTGAACTAAGGAAGAAATTAAAAATTACCCAGGAGCAGCTGGCAAAAAAAGTAGAGGTCACAAGGCAGACAATAATCTCGCTTGAGCAGGAGAAGTACAATCCTTCCCTGCTGCTAGCCCATAAAATAACAAAAGCCCTGAAGAAAAAGTATATTGAGGATGTTTTTGAGATTGATTAATATTCTCTTTAAAGCAAGGATAACTTTCCTTCATTAGCCAATGATTTTAACAATGCTTTTCCTTTTTCCATAAACTTTGCTTTGTATTTGTTGGTATCAATATTAATGGAAGCTATATCTTTTTTATCCATGATATACACTTTAGTCTCTTCTCCCCTTTCTTTATTCATGAAATAATTTAGCTCTTTCTCTTCATCAAACAAAATTGGTCCATTGGAAAATCTTTCCTCAAGAACAAATTGAGTTTTTCCTGTTTTAGAATCGCTGTCAGTTGTATAGGCAAAATATATGTTTTTTGACTTATTTAAAAAGAGGAGGTCTTCAATAGGTATATCTGCTGAACCAAGATTTATAAGCCCCCTCTTATACACACCTATTGCATTTTTATCTTTTTCCTTAAAGCGATGCTCAATTATTTTTTTATAGCTGTTCATCTCAAACATGCATGAATGGTAATCCGGATGCTCTTTGAATTTTATGTTTGAGAAAAATCCATTTTTTTCATAGTAAACATTATCCTCATTCAGCAAGACTGGCCGTTCGTCAACCATTACAAGAGGTGCTTCAGGGTTTTCAAGAGTAGCCCTGTTTCCCTTAACATAAATGTAACTTCCTTCTTTTGCAACAATCTCCAGTTTATTATTCTCTAAAAATTTATTAATCTTCTGAAACCTTTCTTTTAGAATTTCTTTCATAGCATCTGGCGAAAGGCCATAATTTCCGGAAAAACGCCTGTTTGTCCTGTTAATCTTAGATTTTTGATTTACCATGTCTGTAAAATTACTTATGCTTAATCCTTTTTCTTTAAGAAAATCCCTTGTTTCTGAATAAAGGTTATTATCAATATCTTTTGCTGATATCTTTGAGCCTGCCAATCTTTCTGATATCTTGGAAGCATCTTTTGAATGGATTATTTTAGAATATATGGAGTTTCTTAGCAAAGAATAAGTTTTATTAAATTCTTCAATGCTGATTTTTGACTTTGACAAAAGCTTATCAAGATTTTTTTCTTCCTGCAGATAAAATCCATAATCAGTAATAATCCACCTGCTGAATGCTTTTGCATACTGCTCAAGGAAAAAAAGTCTTTTTTTATCTGATTTATGCATATCTTTGTAATTAAAGAACTTTCCTATTTTTTCAGACCTTTCTGGTAAAGGCTTTCTGAAAAAATCACCAACTGGAATATATACCTTGTAAACATCCTTTGAAAGCCCTTTAATTTCTTTATCTTTTACTGACTTAACAACAACCTCTTGCATAAAATATTCCCTTGCCCTTGTTTCCAGCGTGTTATTATTCCTTGTCTTCAGGTAAGGAGGGATATTTTTTCTATATATTCCCATGCGCTTAAAATAACCCATTTCCTGAAAGTCATTAACAGTATTAGGAATATGCAATACTCTTTCAAGACCAAGGTTAAATGTGTCACACATCCACAAAGCATCTTCTAAATTATTCCTAAATTCATTAAGTGTGAATAAAGAATGTAAGTTATCAACATCTTCTGTAAGGTAACGTGCAATAATTCTTGCAGCATCCTTTGCTTTTTTGCCTCCTTTTAAAATAATATCCTCAAGCTTTGCCATCATTTCATAATCAATTTTTTTTCTGAATTCTGCAGCCATCTCAAGTTTTGTATTAATGTCATATGCACGGGCAATTTTCTGTAATCTCATAAAGTCAATAACCAGCCTGTTCTTTATGCCAATTCTCTCAAAAAAATGCGTAGTTACTTTATACAGGGGATTTGATTCATCCTCACCAACAAGAAATTCAGCAATGCTTTCCCTTAGTTTTATCAAATCAAACTTTGTATTATATGTGGAAATTACATCTGGGTCTAATTCAAGGACTTTTTTGGTTAAGTTTTCAATCATTTCTTTTGTATTTTTATACTTTTTAACATTATAGTCATTAACTTGGTCTGGCGCAGGATCATGCACAGTATAGATTTCAGAAATTATTTTGTCTCCTTTGCAGTATTTTATCCCTACCCATGTTATCTCACTGTTTTCTCTCATGAAATGAGGGATCTCAATATCAAGGAAAAGCCATTTCATGTTCACAAACTCATCAATAGAGGGCATCCTTGCTTTAGTAAGGAAATTATAATCTTTTTTTTCAAGCATTAAGCTATGATCTCTTTTGCCTTTTCTAAGAATTGAATATTTTATTTCAAGCTCTCCTTTAAAAGAATCATTAGCTTTTTTAATCTCATCAACTATATTTTTTCTTTTCTTCAAAAAATCAGGATTTATCTCTTTCAATGAGGAGATGATTTTTGCCTGCTCAGTAAGGTCCTTTAAATTCAAATCAGGATTTTTGTCAAATAATTCATCCAGGTCATTTATTGCTGTTGTTGCATATGCTTCGCTTTGTGATGTTTCTTCAATTTCGTTTTTTAAGCTGAAAATATTTTTTTCTATATCTTTTTTCTTTTGCATTGCACTTATTACAATATCATCCAGCTCAACCAAGCTCCCAGGATTTGTTAATCTCCATCTTGCCTGCTGGGTATAATTTCCTTTTATGAATTCTTTTGGCAATTCTTTCTTAAGATTAGGTGAACAAAATAATTGGTATATCATCCAGAAGTTATCTTTTAGCCTAGTTTTAAACCCAGAAAGGTTTTGGTTTTCTTTTATTTTATTTTTTAGTTTTGAGATAATTTTTTGGTTTTCAGGGATATTTCCATATTTTCTTCCGAGAATCTTTGTTGGAAAAAGATGCTTCCATTCAGGGATATATAAACTGCCCAGGCTACCTATTTCTTTATCCCTAAAGCTCACAAGCAATTCTCCTCTTGGAGTTACTTCAAGTCTTGTTAAAAGAGCTTCTAATGGCATTTTTATAAAAGAAGAAGAAGCCCTTTTTTAATCTTTCTATTCGTTACTACTTTAAAAAGAAAAATTAAATAATTGCTCCAGTGCATCTCCAGTTTATTTCTGCTGTTTTTGTTTCCTCATTAATAACGCATGCTGGGTTGCAGTAATCTAGCTTAAACTCTTCTTTCATTTCAAGGTCAATCCACCAAGTATATGTGTTTTCATTATAGAATGCCTCATCACTTAATGTCCCTTTCTCTGTGCATTCGCTGTCTTCTGCTATTATTCTTGCTTCTTCAAAAGTCATTCCCTCTTCTTCAAAGCTTCTGCCGAGGTTTTTGTTAACACATTTGCTTTCAACACAGCCGCAATCTTCTGGATTGTATGCTGCTTCCAATGCAAAAAGCTCAGTACACATCTCAGGCTTTTTATAAATAGATTCATACTTTTTGTTTATGCAAAGCATAGGATGGCAGTCAGACGGCAAAGGAATGCAGTCATTATCATTTTCACATATAAATTCTTCTTCAGATGGGCATCCCTCTTCCCATATTCTCAGGCATTTCTGCTTTGACTCACACCAGCTGTAGCCTGCAGCAATAAGGCACCCATGCTCATCTTTATCTCCACCAATTGGCTTTTCTGCTGTGCATCCTGCTATGAAAAGCAGGGCTATTATTGGTATTAAAATTATTTCTTTTCTCATTTTTTGTTTCCTCCTTTTGTTATTATTAATTGCGGTTTCTTCAGAAGTATCCCAAAGAGGAATGCACTTATTGCTATTAAAATCAAAAGCACTATGAATATTATTATTGATAGATTGTAAGGGGATATTTGGGTTCCTGTAATTACTGCTCCTTCTGCAACTTGTGTTAGCTCTGCATTGCCAAGACCTGAATCCTTTGCTGCTCCCATAAGGATAGGAGCTTCTGCAGCAAAAGCCTGTGCTTTTTTCACCAGAAAATTCTTTGCAAAGACAAAGGCCATTCCAACTGCAGCAATTAAGGTTGTTATGAATGCAAAAAGAACTTTTATTTCCCTTGGCTCTATCAGCATTTTTCCCTTAAATGTCAGGGAATAATATTTCCATTTTCTTTCTGTATCTTCTTTTTTTATTAAGCTGGCTTTTGATAAAATATCAAGATGTTCTTTTATTGTTGAGTTTCCAAGACCAAGGATTTCAGAAATATCAGAAAGGGTATACTTCTTTTTTGAAAGAAGCTTAAGTATGTTAAGCCTTGTATCTACTGCAATTGCTTTAAGTGTTTCCTTATCTATGAGTATTTGCTCTTCCATATAAAGAGATAAACAATTTTAGTATTTAAAGGCTTTTGTTTAGTT
>Ga0210051_1002434_pt1 | contig 18726 bp, 18 predicted proteins | sample CryGey092014_all_FD_185464 | JGI IMG/M metagenome (GOLD analysis project Ga0210051, IMG submission 185464) | Groundwater microbial communities from aquifer - Crystal Geyser CG23_combo_of_CG06-09_8/20/14_all (SPAdes) (version 2) | ecosystem: Environmental > Aquatic > Deep subsurface > Groundwater... | reverse complement strand
CCCTGATCCACACAGGAGGACGATTCAGGCGGGGCAACGGGATATAGACATCCCCGTCCGCGCTGACATCCGCCGCCGTCTCAAAAATAGCGCCGCCCTGGCTGACCTCGGTTATGTAGCCGTTACCCAGCGCCCTCAGACCCGTGCCGTCGTAAATTTCCGAACGCGCCAGCGTTTTATATCTGGCGAATCTCCGTTTTTCCATACCCATTACAATTCCTCCTCAAAAGGGGACGTTTCTATTTTTCAAATAGGAGAACAGCCCCTTACTAAGATGAAGTTTAAATTATCCGCGATTTTAAGCACAGGGTATTTAGTCCCTTTTCTGTGAGTTATAAGGCCTATTGTGATATGGGCATAATTTGGGGCGGGTTCTGACCCCGACTGTTTTGACCTTGCAAAACGCTTATGAATGCGCTATAATTTTACCGTGGGAGGTAAAAAATGTCAGAATATTTAATTCCATTAACGATAGAACCTCTGGATGAGGGCGGATATCTTGCAACAAGTTCTGAACTTCAGGGGCTTATCGCGCAGGGAAGAACCATAGCGGAAACGCTTGAAATCGCCGAGGATGTGGCAAGAAAACTTATTGAATCCTGCATCAAGCACAACGATCCCCTTCCTAAAACCATCAGCCCCTCTTTAGCTAAACCTTTTAAACTCCAAACCCGTATTCCCCTGTCTGTTGAAATTTGAGCAGATTTCCCTCATTTACTCCGAATGAAGTAATTCGCAAGCTCCGCAAAGCGGGTTTTGTATTTGACAGACACGCCAAGGGCAGCCATGAAATCTGGTATAATCCGGCAACGCATCGCAGAACCGTTGTCCCAAACCATCCGGGAAAAGATATTCCTAAAAAAACACTCATGGCCATTATCAAACAATCCGGCCTCAGCGCCGGCGAGTTTGCCGGCCTTTAATGTAAAAATAGAAACGTCCCCTTTTCCTACTCGTTGCTGATGATACCGTTTTTGATTGCTTTCAAAACCGCCTGGGTGCGGTTCAGGACATTGAGCTTGCTGAACAAGCCGTTTAACTGATTCTTTATTGTTTTTTCCTTCGTTTTGAAATTGGCGGCTATTTCCTTATTTGATAAACCCTGCGCGAGAGCGGATAATATCTCTATCTCCCTTTCGGTCATGTCAAAAATCCTTTTGTTGACTTCCTCGCCGGACACCTTCCTCAGGCCGGAAATGAGTTTCGGGGTCAGGGAGCGCGGCACAACCGTTTCCCCCCCTGCGATGTGCTTGACGGCATTTATGATCTCCGACGAGGGCATCGTCTTGATGGTGTAGCCGTCGCATCCGGCATTGAAGGCCTGAAGGATACGCGCCTCGTCGTCGTACATGGAAAGAATCAGTATTTTAATATCCGGGAATTTCTCTTTCACCAGACGGGTGAGCTGAATACCGTTTATTCCGGGGATGTTTATGTCAAGCAGTATGACGCTCCCGCTCATATCCTGTGAATGTTTTTTTGAGAATATATAATCGCGCAGGGCCTCGCCGGAATCAAAATCGTCAACTATCTCAAACTCCTTTTCGGTCTCAAGAAGGCGCCTGAGCCCCTCCCTGAAGAGGTTGTGGTCATCCGCGAGATAGAGTTTTATTTTTTGCATCATTCAGCGCTGGGGCAGGAAAATCGCCAGCCACAGCCTTTTTCCCTCTCTGCGATACCTGATTTTACCTTTTACCTTTACCAGCCTTTTCAGTATAACATTTTTCAGTTCTTTTGAAAGCCATGCCCTGCTCAGTCCGCTCCATGAAAAAGACAGAGTGAGAGCATCGTCATCCGGACGGAAACTGAAGAGTATTTCCTCATCAACAACGGGAAGATTCGCGAGAAGTTCAAGAAAAGTCATCAGAAGAATGTCCTGCGAGACATAATTCTGTTTATCCGGCGCGGGCGTGACCCATCTGTATTTGAGGCCTCTGGTTTCCTCCAGCCTTTGCAGATAATGATTCAGCGCCCTGGGAAGGCTGGATTCTATTATTTTAGGCGGCTTGAGCAGAAGGAGCAGCCGCCGTGATTCCCCCACCGCCGTGTCAAGAAGACTTTTGATATTGGAGAGGAAATCTTTCCCCGCCGGAGAAAGCGAAGCCGTTTTTTCCCAGAACTCTATCTCGTAAATAATGCTCATCAGATTCGGCAGAAACTGGTCGTGTATCTCCGACGCTATTTTACCCGCATCGAAAAAGGGGACGTTTCTATTTTTCATACCTGCTTATTTTTCTTTTTTCTTTTTTAATTGCGCCCGGGCCTTTTTTATAACATCTTTGCTGGGCTCGTGCGCCGGGTCAATGGCGAGAACTTTTTCCCATGCCGCGATGGCTTTTTTGAACTCACCCTTTTGATACAGCGCCGTTCCCTCATTAAAAAATTTTCCCATCATCTCCCTGTTCCTGTTTTCTGCCGCGCTTCGCTCTTCTTTCATTCCGCCCAACCCTTCATTCCTCAAAATCAAAGCTCTTGAGAGCATTTCCCTCAATTCCTTAGTGGGATATACTTTCAGCGCTTCTTCCAAAAGAGCGGCCGCGTTTTTGTAATTGCCGTTTATCACTTCATTCACCGCCATTTCTGAGATAATTTTAACAAAAAATCTCTTCATCTCGTCATTACCGGAGTCAACCTTAACCGCCTGCTTAAGCAAATTATACGCGTCTTCCGTCTCACCTATCAGATATTTTTCAACACCGGCCTGAAACACAAAAGAGTTCGCCTGTTTAACATTATGATTAACTGAAGAACACGCGGCGAAGCACAGCACCAACAGGAAAAAAGGGGACGTTTCTATTTTTATAAAAAAGGGGACGCCTGCCTGCCGTGAGGCATGGTTTCTATTTTTACACTCCATAATTTATCTCTGCCCATCTTAAAACCAGTCCTGACGCAAGAAAAGCGGCATAGGGGTAGGCCCTTCCTTTCCCAACTAAATTGATATCCGGCGTTTGCCTCAAATAAAAAACGGCGTTAAAAAACCTCCCCAGCCTCCGTTTGGTATTTTGAAAATCCCTTTTGATAATTATATGGGCAAAAACACACAGCCCCGCGATAATCGCGCCGTAGAAAGCGCCCATGACAAGCGTCTCCAGTCCCGCGAGAGCGCCCGCTCCGGCGAGGAACTTCACATCCCCCGGGCCGACGCCGCCCCACACAAAGAAAATAAAAAGCAGCAGAAATCCCGCGAGAAAACCGAAAAGACTGTCTTTCAGGCCCGGCAGGCCGAAATAAAGAAAGTGAAAACCCAGCCCCAGAACAACGGCGGGCAGAGTCACGACATTGTAAACTTTCCTGTATTTAATATCCGTAAACGAACAGACGGCCAGATAGCCAAAAAAAAGCGCAGTCAGCATAAAAGGAAACGGGGACGGTTCTGGTTTTCAGTGTCATTGCGAGGCGCATTGTGCCGGGAAATCCATGCCCCGAACTCTTCTACCGCGCTCAGTTTAAACTCCGTGGGGGGTCTTGCTATAGAAAACCAGTACCGTCCCCTTTTTTTCAGCCCTGTTTCTTCTTTTTCATCTGCACCAGCGCTATCACGATACCAACAGCCGCAAGAATCAGAATAATGTTTAAAATCATATTTCCCCCTTTTGCATTCCCTCACAATCGCGCAAGCCGCGCTTCCGCTTTTTATTCTACTTAAAACAGAGCGCCTGCGCAAACGGTCAATCCTCCGGCGAATAACTGTAGCCGATTCCGGATATTGTTTTGATGCCTTTGCCCGCCGTACCCAGCTTGGACCTTAAGCGCTCCATGTGCTTGTCCACCGCCCGGGTTGAACCGACATAATCCAGACCCCACACAAGTTCAAAAAGATATTTTCTGGAAAAAACCCTGCCCGGATGTTTTAAAAAGCAGACGAGCAGATCAAATTCCTTGTTCGTTAAATTCGTCACTTCCTTTTCTTTCCCTCCGGAATGTTTCAGCGCGACAGTCCGCAAATCAACATTAACGCTGATTCGTCCGTCGGGGGAACAGAGTATTTCCTCCACCGGATCCGGACGGCCGCCGTTCTGGCTTCTTCTCAGCACCGCCTTAAGCCGGGCGAGCAGAACACGCGGGCTGAAGGGTTTCTGTATGTAGTCATCGGCTCCCCATTCCAGCCCCTTTATGGTGTCAACTGTTTTTGTGTATTCACCCGTGACAATCATCACCGGTATTCCAAAGACGGCCTGATCCTGTTTTATAATTCTGAGAACATCCCAGCCGCTGATATCGGGAAGGCCTATGTCAAGAACGATAACATCCGGTTTTCTTTTGCGGATAATTTTTATGGCGTCGCCGCCGTTCTTCGCGCGCAAAGGATGAAAGCCGCCGTCTTTGAGCGTCTGCTCAAGCAGCTTACTTACGCCGTTGTCATCCTCAATAATCAGAACCGTATCCGCATGCGCCACTATTTAGTCTCCATAATGAATTCCCCCTTCTCAGTATGTCAATACTAACCAATGTCACGGAAACGCGACAGGGCAATTAGTCTTTTTTGCGATAGTAATAGGACATCCGCCGAAATAGGCCTAAATACCCATGTCTGATTGTAGCAAAAGTAGCGGCGGCATTGCTATGCCGCGCATGTAGTTTCTATTTTTTTAGAGTAAAAAAGGGGACGTTTCTATTTTTCTCTTTCAGGTAGCCGCAGGCTTTAGCCTGCGAGAAAAAGGGGACGCCTGCCGGCTACTGATGCCGGTAAATTAGGGTAAAATAAAAATTCTCGTCGTCGGGGCTGTGATTTTGCCCTACGGGGGAAAGTTTGCATAATCACAGATTATCGGAGAATGGCTATTTTTAGGCCGGAATGTAACGGTTAAAATCCTTGAATATGTTATTTAGCGCCGGCTGATGAAATTTTGTCGCAATTTTTTGGAGTGGCGCTAATACGCGTGTCTTTCGGATAGTTAAATTTCCGGGATTTAACATTTCAACCCCTATTAAATGTCCTTTATCGTCTAAGTCAACGAAGGTTTCCGGAGAGAATTCAATAGTTTTTGCTACTTTCCCTTCTTTTATTTTAACATATAGCGCCTTCGCCTCAGAATCAAATGTAATTGTCATTTTTTCCCCCTCTTTTTATCTAACCAGACAACCGTTACTATCACATATTTATTTTTTTTCTCAATGTATATGACATCAAGAGTTTTCCCCTCAATAGATTTCATCACTCTTTTCCTTTCTGAACCTTTACATGGAAGACGCACATCAGGATTTGTTAATGCGGTCTTAACCAAATTTTTAGCTATATCTCTTTCCGATATTCTTTTGTTGGCATGCTGCGTATATATTATTTTTTTCATCGCGGTTTAATTATACTTTTAAAGAAACTTTTTTTCAAGCAGCTTTTTGGGAAAAAGGGGACGCCCGCCTGCCGTGAGGCATGGTTTCTATTTTTCCTACCAGACTTTGCCGGCAAGAAAACTCAGGACAATAGGCCCGAATATTATTATGAATATCGTGGGGAATATCAGGAGTATCAGCGGCATCATCATTTTCATCGGAGCTTCCTGCCCCATTTTCTCCGCAAGCAGGGCTCTCTCCCCTCTGAACTGGTCGGAAAGAGCCCTGATGGTGGGGCCGATTGTGGCGCCTGTCTGCATGGACTGGACAAGAGCATTGATAACACTTGAAAGAGGGCGGTAATTCACGCGCTTGGCCATATCTGTCAGAGCCGCCAGACGGTTTTTCCCGAGTTTTATTTCCTGCTGGGCCAGATAGAATTCGTCTATCAGCTCGCCTTTTTCATTTTCAATGAGAATGTTGAACGCGGCGCCGAAATCAAGACCGGCCTCCACCAGAAGGGTGAGTATGTCCAGCGCGTCGGGCAGGCCCTTGAAAAGGAGCATCCTGCGTTTTTTTATTTTTGAATTCAGGACCAGATGGGGAATCAGAGCGCCGAGGATCAGCATCAGTAAAAGAATGACCCAGTCGTAAATACCGAGCGCTAACACGGAGACAAGCACCGCGCCGAGACCAGCAAGCACCTGTATGCCGAGAAAAGAAGACGCTTTCATATCCATTATTCCGGCCATCCGCAGCTGTTTTGACGCGGACATTATCAGCTTTTTTATGAGAGGGGAATCGCTGTGCTCAAATTTTGCGCCTATATCCGCCGCCCAGGCGCGCAGGGTTTCGGACAGCGTTTTGTCCGTTTTCTGTATGTCACCGCTGAGTCTGCGGGCGATGATTTTTTTCCGGCGAATCGCGAATACCGCTTCAAGCAAAGCGGCGACTGAGGCGAAGATGAGAACAAATATGATTATCTGCATGTATGGTTAGAGGCGGATTCCCCGCCTTTTATTCCCTTAGCCTTCTTCCCTGCGGTTTTTGAATGAGGAAAACAGAATGATTGTACCGAACACTTCCCCGGTTGAGGAAGCGAAACGCGCGGCGCGGACTTTTATCCCCGTTTTAGGATCTTCTTTCACGACGGGAGCGTCCACGGCTGTGGCGGCTCTGACCGTTTCCGCCCAGAAATCGGCGTCCGGAAGATCTATTATGCTTTTGCCTGTCAGATCTCCGCCGGATACGCCCAGGCCGGGAAGATTGTTATCCGAAACCGCCGTTATCACACCCGCCGAATCCAGCAGCATATAGGGTTTTTCCAGAACCGCGGCGGCGGTTTTTACAACAATAATGATCTCGCCTCGCATATTATCCAGCGCGTCTTTCTGTAAAGCCAGATTGCCCGCGAGTTCCTTGATCGCCGCGTTTACCGCGGCCGCGACACTTTGAATCTCTCCCAGACCTGTTTGAGGTATTTCTTCCCCTGAGCTGCCCATGGCCGACGATTCCACATTCATTTTCAGTTTTCTGAGAGGATGGACCGCCGCGAAAAAAATCAGAATCTCAATAAACAGCACGAAAACCGCGAACATCAGCCAGCCCGTTTTCAGGGCAAGATTTTCTTTTTCGGCGAATTCTTTCAGGATTTTGTAATCAGAAAGTCCCACCGAAAAGAAAACAATTTCTCCGTTCGCGAGTTTGAGCGGCAGAGAACAATCATAACCGTCGGGATCTTTCCTGGGATAAACCGACATTCCCGACGCTGATATAATTTCCCGCGTGAGAGCGCCGCTGTAGGTTTTCCCCCATTCGTTTATGTTGTTGTGCGCTATCAGCGTGCCGCTGGAATTCAGCACGCGGGCATAGGAAAAATCGGGGTTTTCCGCTATTTGTCCCAGAGACGCCATCACGCCGAGGTCATCGCCCGCATCAACGGCTTTTTGAACGGACGGGGCGAGCATTTCAACAAGCAGTTTGCCTTTTTCGACGGTGTTTTTCTGCAGGTCTCTCTTACAGGACGGCAGATAAAAAATCCGGAAAAAATAATATCCGGACAAACCCGCCGCGAGCGCCAGTGGCATTCCGAGCCATATCAGCAGACCGGCTGTTAATTTACTTTTCTTTTTCATAAGCTTACCCGGGAATGATAACAGCAAACGCAACAACTGTCAACATCTGTGCAGACGGAAAACTTCAGGGCGCATTAAGTTCATCTTTAGCAGACCGGGGATTCGCGGCTACTACGGGTATTTTATTTTATCAGGCAGGCGCAGAAACAGCCAATACCGGAGCCCGCCAGGCCGAGGCCCTCCGGCCTTGTCGCCTTGACGCTCACGGCGGTTTTTTTGAGCTTCAGCAAAGCCGCGAGTTTTGCCTGTATCTTTCCGTAATATTTTGACAGACGGGGTTTTTCCGCGAACATTATACAGTCTATGTTGACGACTTTCGCTTTTGTTATCCGCATTGTTTCGGCCAGGAGTTTCACCGACGATATGCCCTTGAGCGCGGGGTCGGTGTCGGGAAAATATTTCCCTTTATCTCCTTTGCCCGCGGCGCCCAGAAGAGCGTCAATGACAGCGTGCAGCAGAGCGTCACCGTCGGAATGGCCCTTTAAGCCCCTGTCCGAGGGAATTTTGACTCCGCCCAGATAAAGAGGGATGCCCTTTTTCAGGGGATGCACATCAAATCCTATCCCGACTTTCACGCTATTTCACCTCAAAATCAGCGCTGTCGCCTATCTTCCCGCCGCTTTCAAGATATATCACCCACTCGTCTTTCGGCAGGAGCATCGGAAGCCTCAGTTCAACAGATTTATCCGCGTACATGGAAAAACCTTTTTCAAAAGTGTTCAGCCACACGCCTTCCCATTTGTATGCCGACGGAGAGCCCTGCGTCAGAGGTATCTTCACATAATACAGCAAATCATCAGGCGCCTTCAGCTTTGAATACAGGATATCAGATCCTTTGCCTTTGCGTGCGATATAAAAATTTAAAGTTTTCGAGAAATCACCCTCCGCGAAAATGTAGCTGCAGTCCGGGCCCCGCGCGTAATAAAGATCCGTGATATCCGCTCCTTCAGGTCCGTCGCGACGCGGGTCTATAACACGGTCGGCATCGCTCCAGAATTTCTCGCTCGGCACCCCGTCCAGAAAAATATCAGAATAACTGAAGAGCTCCTTGGCATTTTCCGAAGGGCTGAAATCGCCATAGGAGAAATGCGCTTCGGTGAGCAGCCTGTCGGAGGGGGCGAGCTCTTTTTTACGGTATGACACCTCGGCGGAACTCTCTCTTATTGTGAGAAAATGCGGATAATTGGCCACGAACTTCAATGCCGGAGCTTTCCCGTTTAAAGGAAAAGACAATTCCGTAATCTGGCCGAAATCTTTTGAAGAACTCCTGAATGAACCGGAGAACTCACCGCCGGAACTTTTCATATAAATACCGGGCTTCCCTGCGGGCTGCACACTAAGCGCGACATCGCAGGAGACGGGGCTCTCTCCTATATTTTGCAGAGAACAGTAATATTTGAATGAATCCTTGTCCTTTGTCAGGACAAAGGTTTTCTTCATTTCTAAAGGAGCATCTTTTAAAACCGCCGAAATCCGCCAGTATCCCTCCTTGGCCTCGGTTTTTATGTCCCAGCCTTTTTCATAGACCCGGAAATTAAAATAAGTTTTCAGCGCGTAATCATCTTTTTTCCCCAGAGGATTTCCGGCTATGATAAGGCCTTCCGAAGGAAGCGCTATCAGGACGGGGTTCAGGTTATCCGCTGAAAAATATATCCTGAAATAGCCGCTACTGACAGCCAGAACGTTCGCGGCATCCAGGCTGAACTCAAAACTCCCCGCAAAATCATAAAAGCCCTGAGTAAGTTTCAGCATTTCCGCGATAACATCAGGATCGTGTGATGATTCAAAAAACTTCCGATGACCCATCTTGTAGATATTCTCGCAGAGCGCCGCCGGAAACTCCGAAGCCATGGACTGAAATTTGCGCCACTCCTCAAGGAATAATTTCTGGAATCCGCCGAGGCTGCCCGGGGAAACCTCTGTTATGGACGGCAATTCCCTGAAATACGCAGGCTCTTTGAGCGAGAGCTTGCCTATACTCGCGCTTTTGATGTTCATCTTGCGCAAAGCCGCAAAAAAATCAGCTATGTTTTCCTCCGTATAATCCGCCAGACTGACATGAATCACCACCGAACCGCCCGGGATGGACCCCGCCACATCGCCGCAGATCACGCCAGCTGTCCTGACAAATTCTTCAAGCCAGCCGGCGGCGGGAGGGAGTGAGGCCGCTTTTGATATACCTGCGCTGACCGAATACAGCAGGAGGCTGTCGGGCATGAGAAAAGCCTGCAGGCGCCGGGCCTCTATGGCCTCGCCTATGAGGCTCTCATCGGACAGCGCATATTTAAAATCCAGCTTTTTAAGCATAGCCAAAGCCCGCGCGCTCGGTTTCAGACCGCCGGGGTAAAAACCGTAGACGGGAGCGCCAGACACACTCTCAGCGAGCATCTTAAACCTTTTGATCTGGCTGTGCAGAATATCATCCGTGGCCAGGCGGAGATCTATGTCGTAAAAAATGCCCGCTAAAAGCTCCGCTCCGCCCGAGGCGAAGAGCTGACGGAGTTTTGCGTCCACACCATTCCGGCGCATCTCCTCAAGCTGATCCCATGGCGCAAAAAAAGAAGCGGATGAAGACGGCGAAGAGAGAAGTTGGGAACACAGAGCGTTAATGGTTTTTGAAGACGCTCCTGTCAGGTCAAAGACCAGCCCCGCATCCACGGAGGCGTGAGAAAAAGAGGCCGCGAATAAAAGAGCGCTGAGGGACAATGCCCCTCTTCTTGTCAATTTAGAAAGCGTCATCCTTTTTCTCTGAGGCTATTTCTTTTAAAATATCCTCAATTTCAGCGGCCCGCGCGGGCGTCGCGTCAAGCTTGAAAATAACATCGGGTATATTCTTGATACGCATGTTTTTGCCTATGATAAACTTGAAGTAATTGGCTTTTCTCGTCAGCATCCTGCTCATTCTTAGGGTCTGCCTCCTCTGCCGCGCTTCATCATTAGCGGAAGCCGAGGCGGATTCAGTATCAGGGGCTACATAGACGCTGTAAAAAACACGGCAGCTCCGGCAATCTTTAGAAAGAGAAACATCCGTGATGGTGAGAATAACGCCTGTCGGTATGTGGAAATCTTTGTGGATAACGCTGTTTACTTCTCTCTGTATCTGTTTGGCAAGTTTTATTTTTCTTTCATCGCGCATGATAGAATGCCCGCTTACTCCTTGGCATCCCCGAGCACACGCGCGATCTTCTCAAGCTCGTAAGCTTCTATAACATCACCGGGCTTGAGGTCGTTGTATTTGTCAAGCGTAATGCCGCACTCCATACCTTCCATCACCTCAGACGCTTCGTCCTTAAAGCGTCTCAGAGATAAGAGACTCCCCGTATAAATTATTTTATCATCCCTGACGAGCCTGGCTCTGGCCTTCTGTTTCAGCTTTCCCTTGGTGACAATACATCCGGCCACCGTGCCTATGCGTGAAATGTTGTAAATCTTCAACACCTCCGCCCGGCCTATAGGGGCTTCGTTGTAAATGGGGGCGAGTTTACCCTCCAGGGCTTTCTTCAGATCTTCTAAAAGCTTGTATATCACGGTATAGCTTCTTATCTCAACGCATTTTTCCTGCGCCTCGGATTCAACCTTATCCGTGCCCTTCACATTGAAAGCTATAATGATGGAGCCGGAAGCCTGCGCAAGCAGTATATCGCTTTGGTTGATTCCACCGCAGGCGGCATGGACTATCTGAAGCCTGACTTCACTGCTGTCAAGTTTGGATAAAGAGTCCCTGATTGCCTCCAGCGATCCCTGCACATCGCTCTTGAGTATCACTTTGACAGTTTTGGAGTCATCCCCGCCGATAGATCCGGAAAGAGCCTGCGCGCTGAACTTCATATCGTCCTGCACTCTTTTTCTGGATGACAGTATATCCCTGGAAAGACCGGCGTTGGATATAACGGAGAATTCGTCTCCCACCTCAGGGAGTGTGGCAAAACCCATGACCTCAACAGGCGTTCCGGGAAAAACATCCCTCACATTGCCGCCGGACTCAAGATGAATGGCCCGCACTTTTCCTCCGGCAAAACCGCAAATAAAAGATTCACCTATTTTGAGAATACCGTCGGTGATAAGAACTGTCGCCACCGGCCCGCGGCGGGTATCCAGACTGGCCTCCAGCACCACGCCTCTCGCGCGGCAGAGCCTGTCTGCCTTCAGATCCATCATTTCAGTCTGAAGCTGTATCATATCAAGAAGATCCTTAACGCCTTCGCCGGTTTTGGCCGAAATCGGCACCACTATGGTTTTTCCGCCCCAGTCTTCGGGGAGAAGGTTCTCATTCGCCAGTTGCTGCTTCACATTTTCAATATTTGCCGCGGGGAGATCTATTTTGTTCACCGCCACGATTATAGGCACGCCGCCGAGTTTCGCGTGACTGATCGCTTCTCTCGTCTGCGGCATTATCCCGTCATCGGCCGCCACCACCAGCACCACGACATCCGTCACCTGTGTTCCTCTCATCCGCATGGCTGTAAAAGCCTCATGGCCGGGGGTGTCCAGGAATGTCATGGTATAATCACCGTGTTTTATCTGATAGGCTCCGATGTGCTGGGTTATATTTCCGAATTCCTTCTGCGCCACATGGGATTTTCTTATATAGTCAAGGAGCGAAGTCTTGCCGTGATCCACATGTCCCATAACTGTTATGACGGGGGGCCTTGTGACCGCTCTACTCATATCTCTGTCGTCGGATTTCTGCACCTCGTCTTTGTAAATATCCACGATTTCCGGTTCAAAACCCTCTTCCTGTATGATCAAAGAAGCGGTTTCCGTATCCAGGCGCTGGTTTATTGTCGTGATAATTCCCTGCTTAATCAATTTCTTGATCAGCGCCACAGCAGACATGTTGAGTTTTTCCGCCAGAGATCCCACGGTTGTGGTAATATCTATTTTTATTTTCGGCGCGGGAGGAGGAACGGGTTTTACGGGGGGGAGAGGCGGCGGCACCGGCGGCACAAGCACTTTTGTATCAGGCGTTTTATCCGGCTGCACAGGCGGCGGCTTCGGGCCGAGAAAAGCGGCCTTTATCTTCTGGACTTCTTCGGCGCTGAGGCCTGAATTGGCTTTTTTGCCCTCGATTCCCAGCCTTTTTTTTATCTCGTCTATAAGGGCTTTGCTGGTCGTGCCCAGTTCCTGTGACAGTATGTGCACGTATGTCTCATATTTTGTCCGCTTTCTTTTACGCGCAGGTTTTCCGCCGGCGTCAGGCGCTTTTGTTTCCTGAGCCTGCCCGGAAACCTTGTCCGCTTTCTTTGGCTCAATTTTTTTTATCGCTGCATCCGGCGCCTCAGTTTTGACCTTGGCCGGGGCATTGGCTTTTGCCTTAACGGCGCTTTTGGCTTTTGCCTTAACGACGCTTTTGGCTTTTGCCTTAACGGCGCTTTTGGCTTTTGCCTTAACGACGCTTTTGGCTTTTGCCTTAACGGCGCTTTTGGCTTTTGCCGTCGGTCTCAGCGCTGTCTTCGCGGCCGGGCTTTTTTTCGGCTTTGCAAGGGATTTTTTATTATCGGCGGGAACGGCCTTTTTCAACTTGGCGACTTCGGCCTTTGTCAGGCTCGATGACGCGGTTTTTCCCTTCCCTCCGAGTTTTTTGAGCAGGTCTTTACTGGTCACCCCGAGCTCTTTGGCGAGCTCGGAAATTCTGCATTCATATTTAACTGCCATTATTCTTTCTCCTTGTCATCCGCCGGCGGCGCGACCGGAGCCACGGTGAGCTCCGGTGTAATTTCATCCGTATTCGGCGCCGTCGCTCCCGCGCCAAGTCCGGGCGGTGCCCCGTCTTCTATGTCTATGTCCATGCCGGTCAGTTCCGACGCGAGATTAATATTGAACCCCCCCTGTCCGAGCGCCTGTCCGCGCTGGGAAGGATCGATTGTCACCACAGCTTGTTTTTTAGTCTTATTTATCTTCACCGCCGAGGGCTCAACCCGGGCTGGACTGAGAGAAGAGGCCACAATGGCGGCGGGGCTCTTTGAGGCGTCCACAAGATCTATCCTCTCTCCCCCGAGCTCGCTGATGATGGTCTTTATCCTTGAACCCCTCACTCCCACGCAGGTGCCTACCGGGTCAACATGATCTTTCAGGGATTTGACCAGCACCTTGCTCCTGATGCCGGGATAGCGCACCGCTTTGATGATCTCAACCACCCCTTCCTTGATCTCCGGCACCTCATCAGCGAGGAGCTGCTTTAAAAATTCCGGATGGCTCCTGGAAAGTATGATATCGCATTTCTTCTCGTTGCCTTCAACCCTCAGTATCAGCGTTTTAACAAAAGAATTAGACCTGAGAAACTGTTTGGGTATCTGCTCCTCGGCAGGCAGCACCGCTTCCGCGTCGCCGAAATCAAAGATGGCTTTCCGCCCTATGAAACGGAAGACTCTGCCGGAGACAATCCTGTTCTCCATCTCCTTGTATTTTTTATACACGGATATCTTCTCATACTCCCTGATCCTCTGGGCTATGACTTTCTTGATGGTCTGACTGGCTATACGGGCTATTTCGTCCACCTCTAAAGGAATTTCAATATCATCGCCTTCGGCGGCTTTTGGGTCTATAGCGCGCGCGGCGCTGAGGAGTATTTCTTTTCTGGGATCCTCCACTTTCTTCACGGCGCTCTTCAGCCCCCATGCCACGATATGGCCGGTTTCCCTGTCCAGCGTCACCTTATATCTGTCCGAAAGAGGGTAAACTTTTACCAGGCACTTACTCACAGCGTGCTCTATCAGAGAAATAATCTCTTCTTTGGGAATGCCTTTCTCGTGCTGTATCTGGTCCAGCGCCGCCAAAAATTCTTTAGTCATTATATTATCCCTCTCTTAATTCGCCGCTCACAAATTTATATTGTATCAAAAATCCGGCCTCAGCTCAATTTTTCAAGCACAGCTTCGCCGGCCTTATAAACATCCCCCGCGCCTATTGTGATAAAAATATCATTTTTATTCAGCATGGCCGGCAGAACCTTTGAGGCCTCGTCCAGAGACGCGAACATCCTCTTTCTTATGGTCCGGGGTATGTTTTCCCATATAAGTTGGGAAGTGATGCCAGGAATCTTTTTCTCTCCCGCCGAGTATATTGGCAGAATGCACACGGCGTCGGCGCGGCTGAAAGATCTTCCCAGCTGCCAGGCCTGCTCTCTCGTCCTTGTGTACCTGTGCGGCTGAAAAAGCACGACTATCCTTCTTTCCGGCCAGATATCACGGGCCGTTTTTACCGTCATGGCTATGGCCGTGGGATGATGGGCGTAATCGTCTATTACCATAACGCCTTTTTTTATACCCTTTACATCAAACCTTCTGGAAACACCCATATAGGCCTTCAGCCCCTTTCTGATCTTAGCCATGCTCACGCCGAGATTCAGGCAGGCACATGCGGCCGCGGCGGAATTGAGGACATTGTGCATTCCGGGAGCCGGCACCGTCAGCTCGCCTATATCCGCGCCCATGTAAGTCAGAGAATAAGAGGTATTGAAATGTTCCATGCCCGTGATCTTCACGCGGTAATCGGCTGATGGCGAAAAACCGTATGTGAAATAGCGTTTCCTCAGCTGAGGCAGGATTTCGGCTATATTTGCGTCATCTATGCAGAGAAAGGCCATGCCGTAAAAAGGGATGCTGTTGATAAAATCCACAAATGTCTGCTTCAGATTGTCCATGCTGCCATAAAAAGTCATGTGATCGTCGTCTATATTCGTCACGGCCACCACTGTGGGAAGGAGCTTGAGGAAAGACGCGTCCGACTCGTCGGCCTCAGCGACAAGCAGCTCTCCGCTGCCTTTATAACCGCCGGTGGCTATGTTCTTGAATCTTCCGCCTATGACCATGGTGGGATCATAACCGGCCGAAGCGAGTATCTGACTGACCATGGAAGTTGTGGTTGTCTTGCCGTGACTGCCCGCGATGGCTATGCTGTATTTAAGGCGCATGAGTTCGGCCAGCATCTCGGCGCGCTGTATGACGGGTATCTTATTCTTCACCGCGGTGAGCACCTCTATGTTATCGGGTGTGACAGCGGAGGATATCACCACCACCTGAGCACCGCTGACATTTGAAGCGCAATGGCCTGTTTTCACAATGCAGCCGAGTTCTTCAAGATGCCTGGTGACAGGGGACGACGCGAGGTCAGAACCGCTGACGGCATAACCCATACCGGAGAGCACCTCCGCGATGCCGCTCATGCCGGAGCCGCCTATGCCCACAAAATGTATGTTCCGCACGCTCTGCGACAGCTTCATGCCGGCGGAAACGCTTCTCTTGTTCACACAGCCCGTTTTTTTTGTCTTTTTTTTCATAATCTCACTCAATATACTGCTTCAGTTTCCTGGATTCGGCGATTTCCTTCAGCTTGTTAACAGCCTTGGCCTCTATCTGCCTTATTCTCTCCCTCGTCACCTTGAATTCCTGCCCCACCTCCTCAAGAGTCCTCGGATAACCAGAATCTATCCCGTATCTCAGGCGGAGGATCTCACCTTCGCGGTCGGACAGCACAGAAAGCAGTTTTTCCACCTCACCCTTGAGAAGATCCATCTGGGCCGAATCCTCCGGGCTTACCAGAGTGCTGTCTTTGATATACTCTTCAAGCTGAGCGTCGTCCTCATCTCCCACCGGCTGGGCCAGTGAAAAAGGCTCCGGCATGACTTTGAGCACCGTGTAAATCCTTTCCACCGGTATCCGCAAGCCGTCCGCGCACTGTTCGGGTGTGGGGTCAAAACCTTTTTTCGCGCGGAATTTCTGCGAGAATGTTGACACCTTGCTGATGACCTCCTTCATGTGCACGGGAATTCTTATGGTTCTGGCCTGATCGGCAATGGCCCTGTTGATGGACTGCCTGATCCACCATGTCGCGTAAGTTGAAAACTTGAAACCTTTTTTGTATTCAAACTTGTCAACCGCTTTCATCAATCCTATGCATCCCTCCTGAATGAGATCCAACAGCGACAAGCGCACATTTGAATGATGCTTCGCTATTGACACCACAAGCCTCAGATTGCTCCTGACGACCTTGAGCTTCATGTCCCTTATTTCCTTTTCAAGAACGCGAATCTCGTCATAGATGATCAAAAGCTCCGCGGGCTCCTGCACCGTTTCTTTTCTCAGATGGCTCAGGTTTTCCGCTATCTTATCCAGCACTTCCTGTTTTTCCTGCCACTGACTCACCCTCACACCTGACCGGCGGAAAAAAGCGTCGCGGTCCAGCGTTTTTCTTTTATATTGCCTGAAGAGTGCCCGCACCCTCTCCTCGTCCTCCACTTTTTTCAGCAGGTCTTCACGGGCATTTAAGAGCAGGGCGCTGCGCTTTCCTTCTGTTTTGAGCAGATGGAGGAGCCGTTTCAGTTTCTGGCTGTTGAGTTCAAGAGTTTCTATTTTCTCGTAAAGCACCGCGCATGTCCGCTCGCTGTCTTTTTTCAAACGCTGTATTTTTTCCGGAGTCTTAGCGGCAAAAAGTTCCTTCTGCATCTCCACGAGTTTTTGGCGTCCGTTCCGTATGTAAGTCGAGGCGTCGCAAACGCGTTTTTTCATGGCATCTATGATTTTAAGATTCTTTTTACCCCGCGGCATGAGCTCGCGCGCGGAAATAACACCCTCCTGAAGCAGGGCGTTTATGTTCTCCATCTCCTTGAACACGACGGGGTTGGACAAAATCAGGAATTTCAGGCGGTTCTCCCTGTCCTTTATTCCCTTGGCGAGAAAAGTCTCTTCTTCCCTGGTGAGAAGCGCGGCCTTGCCCATCTCGCTCAAAAACATCTTCACGGAATCCGATGTGTCCACCTTATCCACATCGGCCACCGGCACCAGCGCCATCTCATCCTTTGACACCGCACCGCCTATATCTATTCCCGTGCTCTCAAGCGAGGTGAGAACCTCATCAATGGTGTCGGAATTCGTGAATTCCGGCGGCAGCATCTCGTTGAGCTGCGTGAAGGACATGGAACCGGACTCCTTGCCCTTCATGACGATTTCTCTTATTATGTCGTCTTTCTCCCTGCCCTTGGGCAGAGCGTCTTTCTTCCTGGCCGTTCTCGTCGCGGCGCGCGTGAGCTTGGTGACAGGGGTTGACTTTCGTGACTTATTTTCCGGTTTTGCAGACGGATGCGCTGAGGCAAGAGGCTGCTTTTTCAATTTTTTAACGGGCTTTCCCTTCGGGGCCTTCCGCGCGGGGGCTTTCGGCCCGGCAGAAGCCGCTGCGGGCTTTTTCTTCGCGGGCGGCTCTGCCGCCTTCACCACCTTTTTCAGTTTTTTTTCATTATCTTTGGATTTTCCGGCGTTCTTTTTCAAAATGCCCTCCCTGTCTTTTCCTGTCCAACCTTTTGACTACCTGCATATATTCTTCCCCTATTTCACTTGACTTCGGATTTACCAGAAGTTTTTTTCTCAGTTCTTCGCGTCTGGCCATATCCACGGCCATTATGAAGGCGTCCGCAAGGCTTTCCGCCTCTTTTTTCTTTTCAAGTATCTGCTCCTTGTCCGCAGGCGTATCGCTTTCTATTACAGAGGCGGTCAGTTCCGCGACGAAATCCGAATCATCACCCGACAGAGAATCCTGTGAAAATTTTGAGATCAGATTTGAGGCCGATATGCCCACGCCGTCTTCAACACTCTCGTAAACACTCTTTAAAAAAACGCCCATGTATTCAAAATCGTCCGCTTTGACCGACTTGTGAAAAACATCCACGAATTCAGGATAATTTACGAGAAAACAGATTATGGCGCGCTCTATCTTCTCCTTTCTGCCCAGTTTCTTTTTATCCCGTAAAGCGCTTTCGCCGGCGCTGTCGGCGTAGGCGGGCGCTGAGCTCCTGCTCATCTCTTTCTCCACAGCGGAGACGCTCACTTCAAGAGCCTCGGCGGTTCTCTTGATTTCCTCCTCGCGCGTGACGGCGCTTCCCACGGCGTTGATAAAAGGTTTGAGCCCGGAGACAACATCGGCCTTCCATGACGGATTCTTATCTTTGTGCCTGTAAATGAAAAGTTTTCTTATGAAATCCAACAGCGGGTGGGCTTCCTTCATCCTCTCCCGCAGCTTGGCCGCCCCGAATTTGTGCAGAAAATCGTCGGCGTCCTTTGTTTTGAGCAGCCTGATAACATAGCTCTCAAGGCCGGCCTCAAGCACCTTGGGGGCGGAACGCAGGCAGGCGTTGATGCCCGCGGCGTCGGAATCAAAAAGCATATAGACTTTTTCGGTGAAACGGGCAAGCTGATGAACATGGCTGTCCGTAAACGCCGTACCAAGCACCCCCACGGCGTTCGTGAAACCGAACTGATGGAGGGTGAGGACATCCATGTAGCCTTCCGTCACTATGACCCTGCCCTCGTCAATGATATTTTTTTTC
>Ga0210051_1002432_pt1 | contig 18733 bp, 24 predicted proteins | sample CryGey092014_all_FD_185464 | JGI IMG/M metagenome (GOLD analysis project Ga0210051, IMG submission 185464) | Groundwater microbial communities from aquifer - Crystal Geyser CG23_combo_of_CG06-09_8/20/14_all (SPAdes) (version 2) | ecosystem: Environmental > Aquatic > Deep subsurface > Groundwater... | reverse complement strand
ACATCAATAATAGCAGCTGCATTAGAGGTAATCCAGAAAATTGGTCCATGTACTGCAAAGATCAAAGTGCAAAACATAGAAGATGTAAGAGTTTCAAAAAGAAAATTTGTCATAGAAAGAGCAAAAAGTCTCTTGAAAACAATGATGGACAATGTCATCCCAGACAGCCAGGAGTTAGCAGATGAGGTAGCGTACTCTGTAAGGGTAATGGAAATACAGGAATATGGAACAGATAGATTGCCAGCAGGGCCAGCAATAGATGACTCAGATGAAATAATTATTGTAGAAGGAAGAGCAGATGTCCTAAATATGCTGAAGCATGGCTTTAAGAATGTGATAGCAGTGAACGGAACATCTGTACCAAATTCAATAATTGATTTGTGTAAAAAGAAAACATCAACTCTTTTTGTAGATGGTGATCGCGGTGGAGACCTTATAATAAAGGAGATTACGGGAATAGCAGAAATAGACTATGTTACAAAAGCGCCAGATGGCAAAGAAGTGGAAGAAATTACAAAGAAAGAGATACACAAGGCATTGAGGGGAAGAATTGCAGTTGAGCAGGCAAAACTTGATATAAAAGAAAATAATGGTAACACAGAATCAGAAAAACCAAAAATGCAGCCAGAACAGAGGCCAAGATTTGCCCCAAAAAGGTTTGAACAAAACAGGAGGCCTGAGCAAATCAGAAAACCTGAACCTTCAAAGCAAGTGAAAATATCTGTAGAGGAAAAAAAGGCTTTTAAGGATATGCTTGAAGACCTTATTGGAACAAGGGGAGCTTATGTTCTTGACACAAAACTTAACATTCTCGGAAAAGTGCCAATAACAGAATTGCAGACAACTATTAAGAGCCTTAAGTCTGGTGTTCATGCAATTGTTTTTGATGGGTCAATAGACCGTGATCTAGTTAGGACGGCAGAAAGAACAGCTGTTAAGTATATAGTTGCAATGGATTCCAAGATAAAGCCTGATGACACAAGAATAACTATTCTTACAAGCAGCGACTTGTAAGTTTTTATTTAATTTTTTATTTTTTAATTAATTTTTATTTCTAATAATAACTGGCTTGAAGAATAAGCATCTAAAATAAAATTAAAAAATAAAATTAAAGAAATATTTGTTTATCCACAAGTTGCTGTGGATGCTGAGCCTGTTCCCTCAAAGCCAAAGCCAGGAGATGGAGATGTTGATGATAGCTGCTGACTGCACTCTTCAGGCTTTTCAATAAACCCAGTGCATATTGCATCAAGCAGGCTTGCAGAATCTCTGCTTGCGCTTGCGACAGCCCCATTTATTACCAATCCTGGAGAGCCTGCTATGTCATACTTCTCATTAAGCTCTTTGTCAATATCAAAAGGAGGATAACTTCCTAACCAGGTGCTTTTGTCATTAAATTTTTCTGTTATCTTAAACTGAGCATCTGTTTCTGCTATGCATGTATCCATTTTTCCGTTAAGCTCAACCTCCTTAAGGCAGTCATCTGTATTTCCCTCTTTCAAAAAGCAGGCAAGGTAATCAAAGTATTTGTCATTATACTCTTTCTGTATGCAGTATTGTAATGTCTGTTCTTTAATCTCTTTCTCACCGTGCATTGCATAATAAACAAACTTTACACTGAAATCAATTTTATCCCCTAATAATATTGCAGCAGGAAGCATTCCTTTTTCAATCTGCGTTCCATATGGGCACTGGGACATTACAAACAATTCTACTTCTGGTTTATCTGTTTTAGGCATGCACTGCCAGCTTTTTTCGCAATCAGGGTCATCACAATCAACTAAGCCATCTCCCTCATCATCTTTTTCATCATTGCAGATTGTTTCCATGCATGCTGGATTGGTCTTGCATGATTCATCTTCACAATCTGTTTTGCCATTACTATCATCATCAATTTCATTGTCGCATACTTCTCCTGCAGGATCAAAGCTTGCTCCAATCCTTAATGACAGGAAATCTCCTTTCTGCTCAAGATAGTTACCAACCTGGGTATAATTAGCATTATCTTTTACATTATCCTTGAATAATATTGCCGGAAGAGCAGTCAAATTAGATGCTTCATATATCCCTTTGCCTTCTTCATCCATATAGTCTATCTCGCTAACAACAAAATCAGGGAATGCATTTTTTAATTGTGTGATAACACTTGTAACATCACATTCCTTGCATCTAATGTCATTAAGCACAATTATGTCTGATGAATCAGCTACTGAAATCTTATTTTTTTGCAGATAAGGCTTAACCATGAAAACAATTGCTATTATAGCTATCACAGCAAGTATAATCAATAAATTTTTCTTTTTTATCTTAACCACAAAATCCTCTTTTTTCACTTTATTTTTTAAATCCATTTTTAATACCTCCCTTTATGCTCTGCATTTGTCTGCAAAGTTTTTAAGATCCCCAATTGGCATCTCACCAGTATACTCTGTTCCATCTGGGCATATAAACTGCGGAACATACCCTGTCATTATATCTGCGAAACACTCCTCTAGCATCTCATATGCATTTGAATCACTGCCTGTTGCCCAGTAAAAATTATAGCCTTCTCCTTCTAATTCTTTAACCAAAGGCTTCATATTCTGGCAATGAGGGCATGATTCAGAATAAACAAAAATTACAGTATCTTTTGGTATGTTATACTTTGTGATACACTCATCATCAACTGCACTTGCTGTTATTGGTGTTATTTCTGATATAAGGGAAGTCTCTTTTTCTTCAAAAATCTTAATATCTGCACTTTCTATTAATTTGTTTAGATAATTTATAATTTCTTCATTCTGTTTTTCCTGTGTTAATATTATCTTTATTTCTTCTGTTGCATCTTCAAGGCTTGTTAGTGTTTCTGGAGTTTTGTCCAGCAACTTGATGATATGGTAACCATATTGCGTTTCAACAACAGGAGACAATTCTCCAACATCCAGTGCAAAGGCAGCATCCTCAAATTCCTTTACCATCTGGCCTTTTGCAAAATATCCTAAATCTCCTCCCTCTGATGCACTCGGGCATATTGATTTTTCCTTTGCCAGCTCAATGAAATCAGCTCCATTTTTTAACTCTTTTAAGATATTTTCTGCTTCTTCGCTTGAGTTAACCAGGATATGCCTTGCCCTTACTTGTTCAGGCATAACAAACTCATTTTTATTATTTTCATAATATTCCTTAATTTCAGAACTGCTTACAACTATTTTAGAAACAACAGTCTTGTTCAACAGATTGTTTATTACCATCTGTTTTTTATAATAATCTTCTACAAATTTCATTGTTAGGCCTTGCTCCTCAAGGGTTTTATCAAACTCCTCTTTTGAAAGCCCAGACTGTGCTATTGCATCATCAATTACTTTTGATAATTCTTCATTTGTTATAGAAATTCCCTGCTTTTTGGCTTCCTGCAAGAGCAATAGTTCATTGATAGATTGGTTTAAGAGAAGTTCCTTTGTTATAAACTGCTTATACTCTTCCGGAACACGCCCATATTGCTCATCAATATCCTGCACTGTGATTGATTCCCCATTTACAATTGCTGCAATATCCTCAGAAGGAGCCTTGTTAAAGGACATAAAGTATAAGATAAGTGCACATATAATAATTATTCCAATTACAGCTATAATAATCAAGCTATTTTTTGATTTATTTTTTTTAAGTTGTTTAACTTTAATTTCTTCTTTTTTCATAGAATGCTCTTTTGTTTTAATCATTTTCTTATCCAACATACTCACCCCTTATATATATTTTAATGAAAAAACCAGTTAAATATAAATCTTTCGAAAACTCCTTAAACAAAAAGATATAAATATCAAGGTAATTTTTAGGTATAAAATGAGAAAAAAACATAAAGAAAAAGATAAAAAAGGCATATTTCTTGTTTTATTTATTGCACTTATTATGCTAACCAGCACTATTGGTTATGTTTTTAAAGAGAACTCAAATGAAAAATATAATGGTTTCTCATTTTCAATAGGAGAAGACCAAAGATGGCATACAAAAATCAATGGAATACAAATGAGCTTTAAATATTTCCCAGCAGATCTCGAAGCAATTAATTTAAGCGCCAATATTGTTGATAAGATAAAAACCACAAACATGATTTATTTTACCCATGACCTTAAAAATCGTTATAGCGGGGATATTGCCTTATTAAAGGAAGTATTTTGGCCATATTTCCATATATATGCAGAGATTGGACTTACAGAAGAAAATGATTTTGGGTTGTCATTGATTGACTGCACTAATGCAACTTCTGCAGCGCCTGTAATGTATATAACTGAATCAAACCAGACAGGGTTTTACATGGATAATAACTGTATTACCTGTGAAATAAACTCTGGAGAGGATTTTATTGCTGTTGAAGAAAGATTATTATACTCATTATTTGGTGTAATGGAGTGACTAAATGGCACAAGAAGAATTACCCAAAGAATCTGATAAACCTGCTGATGAAACTTCTGAATCAAAGGAAATAAACAAAGGAAGTGATAAAGGCAGCACTAAAAATATTATATTAACTATTATTATAATAGTTGGTCTTCTTGTTTTGTTCTTCAGCATTAAATATTTCTATCATCCAACTCCAGCTGAGGAAAGTTACGTATACAATGGATTTGAGTTTACAAAAGTATCAAGCCTCTGGCTTACAGAAGTACAAGTGGACAATACGCTTTTTAGAATAACAACAAGATATTCACCGAACGAGCTTGAGCACATCAATGTTGAGCCAGGAGTATATGAAAAAATTGTAGGTTCAAAAGAAATTTATTTTACAGTATCTGGCAATCTTAGCTCTGTGTCTGTTTTAGCCATTACTGAGCTGGGCAGAGTAGTTGGAACACGCTATGGATTATTTAACATACCTTCCAAGGCTGCCCTTACAGAAAGCGATAATAATGAAACCCTTATTAAGACATGCAAGGATGCTGTTAATGGAACAGGAGTTATATGGTTTAAATTAGGAAATACCACATCAGCATATTCTGATCAAAATTGTATTATTATACAGGGAACAGAGGAATGGGATATTGTAAAAGCAGCAGACAGGGTTACATTCGGGCTTCTTGGAATAATGCCTTAATAGAAACTTTTAAAAGCACATTTAATAATATTCTTTTTATGCCGCATTATTACTCAGAGAACCAGACAAGCCCCTTAAGGCTTGAGAAACTAAACTCTGTTTTAAGAGGGAGATTATTTGAGTTCTATTCTGGTTCAGGTGTTTTTTCAAAGAAAAAAGTAGACAATGGAACAAGGGTCCTTGTTGAGAACTGTATCGTAGAAGATGGATGGAAAATTTTAGACCTTGGCTGCGGATATGGTGTTGTTGGTGTTGTTATCGCAAAGATATTCCCAAAAACAAATGTTTTAATGGTTGATGTAAATAAAAGGGCGTTAAAATTAGCTAAGATGAGCCTTGGACTTAACAACATTGAAAATGCTGAGGTAAGATATAGTGATCTTTATTCAGCTGTAAAGGAAAAATTCAACACTATCATTGTAAATCCGCCAATGACAGCTGGAAGAAAACTCTGCTTTAGGATTATTGAAGAGGCAAAAGAGCATTTGGAAAAAGAGGGATTATTGCAATTGATTGCCAGACATCGCAAGGGGGGAAAAATGCTTGGCGAGAAAATGCTTGAGGCTTTTGGAAATATGGAAGAAAAAACAAAAAGTGGCGGCTACAGGCTTTATGTTTCTAAAAAATAGGAGGTAAAAAATGGAAAATATAGATGAAAAAAAGCTTTATGAAATCCAGTTTGTTCAGCTGATTTTTAGCCTGAAAACCAGCGCAATAATACAGCTTGGAAAGATAGCAAATCCCTTGACAGGCAGTATTGACAGAGATTTAAATGAAGCAAAGTATACTATTGACATGATTAACATGCTTAAGGAAAAGACAAAAAATAATTTGACGCCTGATGAAGAAAAACTAATTAATGATGCTGTTTTTGAGCTGCAGATGAACTACATTGACGAGGTTAAAAAAGGAGAAGAAGAGAAGAAAGGGGAAGAGCCAGAAGAAAAAGAACCTAAGGAAGAGAATGTAGAAAATAAGAAACTAAAAGAAGAATATAATAAAAGCAAAGAGTATGTGAAAAAGGAAGAAGAAAAAAAAGAGAAAGAGAAGAAGCCCAAGAGAAAAACTAAAGAAAATTTAAATAAAAGAAGAAAAAACCCGAAAGCCAAGAAGTAAGATGAAAACAAAGCTTGAGAAAGCCCTTGATGAAATGCAGGAAGAGGAGCTTAAAAAGAAAAAAAAGAAAAAATTTAATATAACAAAAGAAAAGAAACTGAGGTATTACAGCAACTGGAATAAAGATGACAAAAAGGCCAATGAAACAAAGCAGGACAGACAGGCCAAACTAAAGAATTTTTCTTAAAGGGTATAATCCTTTATCATTCAACATAAACCCTTTTCTTGCGGTCAAATGGTGGGGAGGCAATTGCCAGAAGTGTAAGTCCCTTTAAGTGCTTGTATTTAGTTCCCTTAGGATAAAATAAACAATCGCCTTTTTTGACATGATACTTTTTATCATTTATTATACAGTCGCCCTCGCCATCCAGAACATAATAAGCCACATCACTTTCTGTATCAAATCCAAGTTTTATATCATCCCCAACTTTTCTAACTTTTGCAATATTAAACTTTAAAAATTCTTTTATATCCAAGATATCAGTTACTTTTGTTGCTCCATAGTCATTCTCTTTTAACTCATTTGACCTTATTATTTTTGGTTCCATAACAAATATTACAGAAACATCATTTAATAAACTTTCGGAAAACTTATTTAAACCAATAAAGAGAAAGCTTTATAAAAATAGAGATTATAATAAGATGGGGGGTATTAAAATCAAATATAAGAAGAAACAGCCAATCTCAGCTTTAAATGACGGCGATAAGGTGGATGATGTCTTTGTTGTAAAGATAAAGAAAGCCATGTCATCTTATGCAAAGGGATTTTTTTTCCAGCTGATCTTGTCTGACAGCAGCGGCAAAACCCTTGATTACAGGTATTGGGGCAGCCAGGATGAGAAAAAAGTAAGAGCACTTTACAACTCAATAAAAGCAGATTCAGTTGTTCATGTGCAGGGAAAAGTTTCTCTTTATAACGGAAAACTTCAGCTAACAACCAATGAGCCATTTACAATTGAACCATTAAAAGAGGAGGAGTATGAAAAAGCTGATTTCATCAAGCCAGCAAGAAAGGATATTGATGATATGTATTCTGAGTTAAAGGCAGTAATTGATGAGGTTAAAAATCAGGATATAAAAAAATTACTGGAAAAAATATTCAATGAGCCTGCAATGGAAGCAAAATTCAAGACACATCCAGGCGCAATTGAAATACATCATAACTGGATAGGTGGATTATTAGAGCACACTTTAGAGGTATTGAAATATTCCCTTTTAAGCATAGACCTATTTCCAGTTTTGGACAAAGACCTTTTGATTGCAGGGGCATTATTGCATGATATTGGAAAACTTGATGAGCTTGAAGTAACCTCAAGGATTAAGGGCTCTGATTCAGGCCAGCTGGTTGGCCATATTGTCTTAAGCTCTATATTTGTTTCAAATGAAATGGATAAACTAAACTTTAATCAGGAGCTAAAGAATAAGCTGCTTCATATAATAGTCAGCCATCATGGAAAAACAGAGTACGGCTCACCCAAACAGCCGATGTTTCCAGAGGCAGTTGTTGTTTATTACGCAGATGAGATGAGCTCAAAGATAGCTGAGATGACTGAATTTATTAAGGACTCAATAGAAGACACAGAGGATAATTTTATGTTTCACCGGAGGAAGCAGCACAATATTTATCTTAAATGAGGATTGAAAAATGAATGATTATAAAAAAAGAACAATAAAGACATTGGTTATTTTGCTGCTGGTATTTGTAGCTGTCTTTTTTGCAGCATATGCCCAATTTAAGAATGGAACCTTGATATTTGACCTTGGCATGCCAAATGGAATAGAAAATCTTATTGTTATGTTCTTTTCAATAGCTGCAATAATAAAGATTGTTTTTGAAATAAACAGGGTTGAAAGCAACAAGAATTTTAAGAAGAGGGTTAAACTAGAAGTGTAATAATTAGTCTTTTCAATATAAATCTTTAAAGAAACATTTAAATAAATAGGGCTTGTTCTTATTATGAATATGAAGAAAGAAATAATTAATATTGAAAAACTTGTGCCTGACACATCTGTGATAATTGAAGGCCTTGTCTCTTCAAAGATAGAAAAAAAAGAGATAGTTCCAAAGTCAGTTATAATACATGAGGCAGTGCTTTCAGAGCTTGAGCATCAGGCAAATCAGAACAAGGAAACAGGAGTTATCGGACTTGAGGAAATTAACAAAATAAGAGAGCTTTCAGAAAAACTTGGATTTAAACTTGAGTTTTCCGGAAAAAGACCTACTGCTTACGAAATAAAATATGCACGCCTTGGTGAAATAGACTCACTAATAAGAGATATTGCTTACAATGAGGACGCAAGCTTAATGACATCTGACAAAACTCAGGCAAAGGTTGCAGAAGCGAAGGGAATTCACGTTATATTTATTGAGATAAAAAAACTTTTCAAGAAGCTAAAGCTTGAGAGGTTCTTTGATGAAACAACAATGAGTGTGCATCTCAGGGAAAATGTTATTCCATATGCAAAAAAAGGCATGCCTGGAAAATGGAAATTTGTTGCTGTTGGAGATACAAAACTCACAAGAGATAATATAAAAGATATAAGCCATGAGATAATCGAAGAATCAAGCATAGCAAAAGATGCATTTATAGAGATAGAAAGGGCTGGCTCAACAATAGCCCAGCTTGGAAAGTTCAGGATTGTCATAACAAAGCCACCATTTTCAGATGGATGGGAGATAACAGCTGTCAGACCTGTCAAGACATTTTCATTGGAAGATTATAAGCTGTCTGAAAAACTGAGTCAAAGAATTATAGAGCAGGCAGAGGGAATTTTAATTGCCGGAAGCCCTGGAATGGGAAAGTCAACCTTTGCACAGGCACTCGCAATATTTTATTCAGGAAAGGACAAGATTGTAAAAACAATAGAAGCTCCGCGTGATTTAGTGCTGCCAGATAATATAACGCAGTATGCAATTTCTCACGGCAGCGCCCAGGAAATCCATGATGTTCTTCTTTTGTCAAGACCTGATTACACAATCTTTGACGAGATGAGAAATACTGCTGATTTTCAGCTTTTTGCGGATTTAAGGCTGTCTGGAATTGGACTGGCAGGAGTTGTCCACGCAACCAACCCAATAGATGCAATCCAGCGCTTTGTTGGAAGGATTGAATTAGGAGTCATACCCCAAGTTATAGACACTGTAATATTCATAAAAAACGGCTTTGTTGACAAAGTCCTAAGCCTGAAGATGGTTGTTAAGGTGCCTACAGGAATGACTGAGGCAGATCTGGCAAGGCCAATTGTTATAGTGAATGACTTTGAGACAAACAAATTAGAATATGAGCTTTACTCTTATGGCGAGGAGACAGTTGTTGTTCCAGTTATGTCTAATCATAAAACACCCACAAACAAGCTTGCTGAAAAAACAATAAAAGATGCATTCAGGCAGTATTCTGAAGAAGTTAAAGTTGATGTTGTATCTGAGAACAAATGCACTGTATATGTTCCTGAAAGCAATATTGCCAAAATCATAGGAAGGCAGGGCAAGAATATTGGCGAGATTGAAAAAAGGCTTGGAATGAGCATAGACATTAAAGAGCTTGATAAAAAATCACCTGGGAACACAATAGAATTCAATACAGAGATAAAAAAGAAAAACATTGTTTTCTATTTTGACATGCAGTTCAAGGATAAGAACATAAATATATACATAAATGATGATTATCTCCTGACAACAAAGTCAGGAAAGAGTGGCCTAATAAAGATAAAAAAGAACAACAAGATAGCAAGAATCCTTGTTGATGCAATTAACGCCGGAGAAAAAATTAAACTTGTTCTTTAAAATCAAAAGATTAATATACCTTTAATTGATTAGATAGTTCTTACTAGCTATAAATTATACAAGGGGAATGTAAATGCTCGGAATAAAATTTATCAGGGAAAATTCAGATATAGTGAAGAAAGACCTTAAGAGAAGGCATGAGAAAGAGATGATAGCCTGGGTAGATGACCTGCTGAAAAAAGATGAGGAATACAGGAAATCACTGCAGGAATCTCAGAGTCTCAGGGCAAATAGAAACAAGGCAACCCTTGAGATAAACGAGCTGAAAAAGCAGGGAAAGAATATCTCAGCAAAAATAAAAGAAATAAAGGAATTGCCATCCAAAATAAAGAATTTAGAAGAAAAGCAAAAAGAGCTGAGTGAAAAAATAAGCTATTACCTTATGAGGATCCCAAACATACTTCATGAATCAGTTCCATTTGGAAAAGATTCTGATGAAAATGTTGTTGTGAGAGAAGTTGGAGAGAAAAAGCAATTTAATTTTGATCTTAAGTCCCATGGTGAGATGATTGAGCATTTAAACGGAGGGGACTTTGAAAGAGCAGTTAAGATAGCAGGCTCTGGCTTTTATTATCTTAAGGGAAAGATTGCTTTGCTTGATTTGGCATTGCAAAGATATGCAATTGATTTATTGGTTAAACGTGGCTACACTCTTGTTGAGCCGCCATTCCTTATGAACAGAAAGGCATACGAGGGAGTAACCTCTATGGCAGATTTTGAAAATGTTATGTATAAGATTGAGGGCGAAGATCTTTACCTTATTGCAACATCAGAGCATCCAATGGCTTCAATGTTTATGAATGAGGTTTTAAAAGAGCAGGAGCTTCCAATAAAATTCTGCGGGCTTTCAGCATGCTTCAGAAAGGAAATTGGCTCACATGGAATTGATACCAGAGGAACATTCAGAGTGCACCAGTTCAGCAAGATAGAACAATTCATATTCTGCAGACCAGAGCAGAGCTGGAAATTTCATGAGGAAATTCAGAAAAACTCAGAAGATCTTTACAAAGGATTAAAGATTCCATACAGGGTTGTGAATGTATGCACAGGAGACATTGGAATTATTGCAGCAAAAAAATATGATTTAGAGGCATGGTCGCCAAAAGAAAAAAAGTATTTTGAAGTCGGCTCTAACTCAAACTGCACAGCTTACCAGGCAACAAGGCTTAACATAAAGTATGAGAACAATAAAGGAGAAAAAGAATTCATCCACACTTTAAACAATACTGCAATAGCAACCTCAAGGGCATTCAGGGCAATCCTAGAAAACTACCAGAACAAGGACGGCTCACTCACAATACCTAAAGTTCTTGTTCCATACATGAATGGCATAACAAAGATAGAAAAAGAATAACTAATCAAAAACTATATAAAGCTATTTCTTTTAGTTTGTTTTATGGCCTTATTCAAAGATATGCTTAAATCTGATGAAACTCTTTTTAAGAATCCTGTTGTCCTCGACTATGACTACATGCCTAAGATTATGAAGTACAGAGAAGGTGAACAGCAGCAGATGGCCTCATGCATTAAGCCGTTATTTCAGAAAAGGAATGGCCGCAACCTTTTCATGTATGGCCAGCCAGGCATAGGAAAAACTCTTGCATGCAAGAATGTTTTAAAGGAGCTTGAGCAGGAGTCAGACGAGATATTTCCAATCTACATAAACTGCTGGCAAAAGAACACAAGCTTTAAGATACTAATTGAAATATGCAATCTTCTTAATTATAAACTAACCCATAACAAAAAAACAGACGAATTATTTAACATTGTCAAGGGAATATTAAACAAGAAATCAGTTATTTTTGTATTTGATGAAGCAGATAAGATTGATGATTTTGATTTCCTTTATTCAATACTTGAAGAGATTTACCGCAAGTCAATATTTCTCATAAACAACGACAGCTCCTGGCTTTCGGAGCTTGAAGACAGGATAAAATCAAGATTAGTGCCTGAAATGCTTGAGTTCAGGCCATACGACGGAACAGAAACAGACGGTATAATAAGAGAAAGAATAAAATACGCATTCTTTGAAAATGTATGGCAGGAAGAGGCAGTTGAATTGGCTGTTGAGAAAACATTTGAGTTGGGGGATATAAGGTCAGGGCTTTATCTTTTGAGGGAAGCAGGAAATGCAGCAGAGGACCGTTCTTCAAGAAAAATAACCCTTGATGATGTAAAGAAAGCAATGGAAAAGCTTCCGGAATTCAGCTCAAAAAAAACAGATGATATTGAGGAAGACCAAAAATTCATGCTTGAAATAATAAAGAAAAACTCGGGGGAAAAGATAGGCGAAATCTATAAGGCTTATCAGGACGAGGGCGGAAAAGCAGTTTATAAAACCTTTCAGAGGAAAATAGCAAAGCTTGAGAAGGATAACTTCATATCAACAGAAAAAATAGCCGGCGGGAAAGAAGGCAAGACAACAATAATAAGCATAAAAAACATAACAAAAAAAATTACCGATTTCTAAGATTTAACTGTAAAATCATTAAATTCTCCTTTAAACTCTTCATACTCAATCTTAAGGTTAGCAACACATGACAGCACAGGGCCTTTTCTGCAGAACTCAACTAATTCATCAATTTCTTTATCATTTCCCTCTGCAACAACCTCTACATCTCCGTTTGGGATATTCCTCACAAAGCCTTTAAGCCCGAGATTTCTGGCCTTAATCTTTGTGAAATACCTAAAGCAAACCCCCTGCACATATCCGGATATAATAATATGAACCCTTTTCATAGCTAATCAGAACAAATGCCAGTATTTTAATTTAACCTTTTGTCCAATGCACGCAGGCCTTGAAACAAATGATTTCTTTACATATAGCTATTTCATTGTCCATTGGACACTGGACAATTGCCCGAATGAGGTATTTAAACAAAATTAATATTTAATCATCTGAGGTGGTACACAATGAATGATTTAAGCATAAAAACAATTGAAAATATATTTTTCCAGCAGATAAAGAACCTGACTCTCAGCACAGAAGATATGAAACAGGGGTTTATGGGGTAACACAGATGGAAACAGACTTTTACACAGATGAAGGTATCAGCGAATCATTGGATTATGATCAGATATCTGATATTGAACAGGGATTCATGGCAGGTTATCTATCAGCTTTTGGAGGTGATTAAATTCAATTTATTCAAAAAACTTTTTAAGACAAGATTTGTAGAATGGAATGATTACAAAAACAAAATAGATTTTTTAGAATATTTTTACTGGCAACAGGGAGTTCATAAGCAAAGCATTCGGAATCTTTAATCCATCAAAACCTTTGCCCCCTCTCTGAGGGGGTTTATTCTGATTTATTTTAATAAAATATTTAAACAAAGGTTCTTACCTACCTACTATGAGAGTCTACATAAAAGAAGAAGTCTTACTAAGAAAAGATGAAGCCATCACTAAAATAAGAGATGGTTCAATAATTGTACATCCAACAGACACTATCTACGGAATAGGGTGCAATGCCCTTGACTTAAAGGCAGTAAACAAGATAAGAAAGATAAAAAACAGGGAAACAATGCCTTTCTCTGTTATAGCTCCATCCAAGCAGTGGATACATGACAATTGTGTTATCACAGAAGAAGCTGAAAAATGGATAAATAAGCTGCCAGGAAGATACACCCTCATACTAAAGCTCAAGAACAAAAAAGCTGTTTCAAAATCAGTCAACAACGGATGGGACACACTTGGAGTGAGGATTCCAAAGCACTGGTTTGCTGCCTTTGTTGAAAAGGCAGGAGTGCCTTTTGTTACAACAAGCGCAAACATTACTGGAGAAGATTTCATGACTTCTATTGATAACCTTGATTCAAGAATAAAAAGTAAGGTAGATTTTATTGTTTATGTAGGGGTAAAGAAGGGCAGGCCATCTAAAATTATTGATTTGACAAAAGAGAAACTTGAGATAATAAAAAGATAAAATATGGAAAAAAAGAAAAAATCAATAGTTGCGGCAAAAACCAAAAAATTAAAAATACTTGCTTCTGGAGACATACACGGCGACACAGGCCTTGCAGAAAAGCTTGCTGAAAGGGCAAAGAAAGAAAATGTTGATTTGGTAATACTTTGCGGCGACTTAACAATGGGAGAGGCAAGCACTTCGAACTTAATAGGCCCTTTTGTCAAAAGAAATAAAAAAGTAATTCTTATTCCGGGAAACCATGAGACTGTTGCAACTGCAGATTTTCTTGCAGAGCTTTATGGGGCAAGAAACCTTCATGGCTACTCTGTCAAGTACAAAGATGTCGGTCTTTTTGGATGCGGTGGGGCTAACATAGGATTATTTCAGCTAGGAGAAAAGGAAATATTCAGCCTGTTGCAAAAAGGGTTTAGTAAAATCAAGTATTTAGACAAGAAGATAATGGTAACCCATGTCCATCCCTCTGGAACAAAGATGGAGAAATTCACAAAATTCTTTCCAGGCTCAGAAGGGGTTAAAAAGGCAATAGACACATTCAAGCCGGACATTCTTCTCTGCTCGCATGTCCATGAGGCCGAGGGCATAGAGGAAAAAGTCGGGAAAACAAGGGTTATAAATGTCGGCAGAAAAGGCAAGATAATAGAAATATAATTATCCTTTCAAAACACCAATGGGTTTCATTCTGGCAACTTTTAAGCTTATTCCTGCATTATGAACAGAGTCAACAACCTGCTCAACATCCTTGTAGCATCCAGGGGCCTCTTCTGCAAATGAATTCCAGTTGCCTGCTTTTCCTATGATTCCTTTTTGCCTTAATTCATCATTCACTTTTTCTCCCCTAAATTTCTTTAATGCTGCGTTCCTGCTCATAGCTCGCCCAGAGCCGTGGCATGAGCTTCCAAATGTTTTTTCCAAAGCAAGCTCTGTTCCCTTGCATATATAAGAAGCAGTTCCCATTGTTCCTGCAACAATAACCGGCAAGTCAGGAAATGCCCTTGTTGCGCCCTTTCTGTGAATATAGTATTCTTTTCCTTTTATTTTTTCAAGCTTTACTATATTATGGCAAATTGCATAAACAGTCTGCATATCCATCTCTTCCCATGATTTTTTAAACACTTTTTCAAAGGTTTCCCTAATCCATTGTGTCATAACAAGCCTGTTTGTAAAGGAATAGTTAACAGCGCACTTCATTGCCTTGTAATAATCCTGGCCTTCATCTGAATTTACAGGAGCGCATGCAAGCTGCCTGTCAGGAACCCAGATGTTATATTTTTTAACAGCCTTCTCCTGTATTTTAAGATAGTCTGTTGCAATCTGGTGTCCAAGGCCCCTGCTTCCGCAGTGAAGCATAATCATTACCTGGTCTTTGTCAATAATTCCTAATTTTTTTGCATATGATTTATCATAAATATCGCTCACTTTCTGGATTTCAAGAAAATGGTTTCCTGCGCCCAATGTTCCAAGCTGGGGCAGCCCTCTTTTTTTTGCCAGGTCAGAAACCTTTGAGGAATCAGCTCCCGGCATGCAGCCATTTTCTTCTGTATTTTTTATATCCTCTTTTATCCCATATCCGTTTTCAACAGCCCAATTAACTCCATGATTCATAACATTATCAAGCTCATTATAATTTAACCTTAGCTTTCCCTTTGAGCCAACACCGCACGGGATTGCATTAAACAATGCCGGAACAAGCTCTTTTAATTTTTCATTAACTTCCTTGAATGTTAGGTTTGTTCTTATGAAATTTATTCCGCAGTTTATGTCAAAGCCGCACAAGCCTGCTGAGATAATCCCTTTTTCACTGTCAAATGCGCTTACTGCACCCATTGGCAGGCCATATCCAAAATGCATGTCAGGCAGCCCTATAACAGGCTCAATAACTCCTGGAAGGCATGCTACATTTGTAAGCTGCTGAACAGCATCATCCTCAATATTATCAAGTATATTTTTGTTTGCAAATATCTTTGCATCTACATTCATCCTGTCTCTTGCATTTTTTGGCAAGAGCCATTCATAATCATTTATTTTTTGGATTTTTTCTTTCATCTTAACACCTAAATATCCAAGCTTATGGTTGCTTTAAAATTATCTTTTATTTTTTCAAGCTTTAACTTGTAGTATGTTACACCCTTGACAACAACGCCTGCCTTTTTAGGGCTTATGGGCTCTCCATAAGCTTTTGCTTTTAATTTATTTTCATTAATCTCAGCTATCTCAAACCTTGATAAAAATAATTCATCTGTATCAACCAAAGCTATAAGGTCCTGCAGCCAGTTAACCATCAGCTCTTCTAATGAATCTCCCTCAACCTCTATATCAACTGTTTTTTTATCTCCAACCTTGTTTATCTCGCATATGACGCTAAACAGCGCATGTGCAGAGTTCTCAAAAAGTTCCTTAAGGCTTTTTCCATATGCCTCAAACATTACATCTGATGTAAGGTCATCTATAAACTTGTATTTTTTCATATTTAGTAAGTTACAATCTCATTTAGTTCAAATGGCTTTTCTTCTTTATTCTCTTCCTCTTTTTCTTTTGCTGAGCTGTCAAACATGTTAAATGTTCCCTCAGAGACTTCCGGCACTTCCTTGTTTTCATCCTCTGATGTGTATTCCTTTCCAATAAGGCTTGAGAGCATCTTTATCAGCTTTTTAATATCCTCATTAGAATCCTCTTTTGTGTCTATTGTGATTTTCATAAGGCAACCTCCTTTTTATGAATAACTAAGGTATTGGCATATCCTTATTTAAACATTTCTGAAAAAACATACAAAATTTTATTAAGCTGCTCTTATTATCCTTATTAAATGACTGACCCATTATTAGATTTCAAAAAAAACATCAACAACTTAAGAAATTCTCTTAACAATATAATCTCTAAGAAGTTAAATCTTAGAAAGCAGAAGAGCAGTAAGTTGTTTGATTTCAAGCAGAACAAAGAGGATTACATAAGAGAATCTCTTTCTAATTCAGTGAAAGAGCTTAAGTCATCTGCATGGGCCCTTTCAGGGATTTATAATACAAATAACTCAAATGAGCAAAACATAATAAAAATACTTGAGCTTGTCATAAAAACCGAGAAGAAATATGAGACATCTAATTTTGAAGACATGGCTTCATGCATTGATGATATAGCTGAAATTACTGCTTTACTTAAATCAAAAGTAGTAAAAGAAGATGAGTTAACTTTTGATATTCCGGTAATTCCATCAGGAATAGAGCCAGATGTAATGGCTGATATCAGGGAGCTTAAACGCTGCTTTAATGCAAAATGCTATCGCTCTTCAACAATACTCTGCGGCAGAATACTGGAAACTGCTTTGCATAGAAAATATTTTGAGGCAACTAATAAAGATATACTTGAGACAAGCCCTGGAATTGGCTTAGGAAACTTAATAGCAAAGCTCAATAACAAGGTTGAGTTTGAGCCTGGAATAAAAGACCAGATTCACCTGATAAACAAAGTAAGAATCTCATCTGTCCACAAGAAAAAAGAGGCTTTTTTTCCAACAAGGCAACAGGCTTATGCAATAATACTCTACACAATGGATATATTAAAAAAATTATTTAAAGATTAATTTACCTTAAAAAAATATTATTGTTTGAGTTTAAAAGAACATAAAATAATGTTTTGTATTTCTCCGGATTGTCAAAGATGGTCTTCAGGGCATCAACAGTTTTTTCAAATTTCCATTTAAGCTCCTGGGCAAACTCTTTTGCAGATATCTCGCTCTTTCTCATTCTCAGAGAAATAAATACACTATTCATTTTTTCAAGGTCTTTTTCATTGATTTGCTGTGTTTTCATTTCTTCTTTGCCTTTTCTAATGTTGCCTCAAGCTTTGCAACAGCATCATCTGCTTCTTTCTTGCTTTTAACTCCTGTGCAGACTATCTTGCCGTTAGAGAACAGCAAAAAGCTTGCCTTTGGCTCTTTAATTTTATAAACCAAACCTGGAAATTGCTCTGGCTCATACTCAACATTTCTTAATTTCATAACTAAGTCATTGAGGTTAAGCGCAAAACCCAATGCTCCTGAAGCAACCATATTCTGGACCCTTATTTCAGGCTCAATATCTATCTTGACTTTTACTCTCTCTAAAAGCTTCATTATCTTATGAATAGACTCTTTTACTTCCTTCATTGTCTTTGCACCAGTGCAGACAACACGCCCGGTTGTAAAAAGAAGTGCGGATGATTTTGGTGTCTTTAATCTTATAACCAAGCCCGGAAACTGCTCTGGATTATATTCTGTATTTGGCAGAGTTGATGCTATCTTCTCTAAGTTTAGCGGATGCTTAAAATCTGTAGAAACCACCATATTGACAATTCTTATTCCTTTAGCCATTTTTAAACCCCCCATATAAGCCTTTTTAAAGGCCTTTTTAAAGGAATAAAAACTGCTTACTCATAAACCTTTCGGTTTTTAAGCAGCTGCGTTGAAAAAGCCATGTTGTTAAAGAAAGTTTTAAATAGGGGTAACTATTTGTATTATTAAAAAAGAATTTATAAAAAACAAAAAGGAGGTTTAAAAATGGATACATGGATATGGGTTGTTTTAGGAGTTGTAGTATTGGCCCTTTTATATTATTTCTTCATCATGAAAAAGAAGAAATGAAATTAACCTCAAAAAGGTTTGATTTATTTTTTTATTTTTATTTCTTGAAAAAGGTAGAGGATAGTTTATGAAGAATAAAGCTGCTGCCAGAAAACCAAAAATAGGCCTGACACTTGGAAGCGGCGGTGCAAGAGGAATAGCACATATTGGTGTGCTGAAAGTTCTGGAAAAATATAACATACCAATAGATTATATTGCAGGCGCAAGCTCTGGCGCATTTGT
>Ga0210051_1002422_pt1 | contig 18751 bp, 20 predicted proteins | sample CryGey092014_all_FD_185464 | JGI IMG/M metagenome (GOLD analysis project Ga0210051, IMG submission 185464) | Groundwater microbial communities from aquifer - Crystal Geyser CG23_combo_of_CG06-09_8/20/14_all (SPAdes) (version 2) | ecosystem: Environmental > Aquatic > Deep subsurface > Groundwater... | reverse complement strand
GGGGAGATTATGTATTAACGTTCAGCCATTATTCTCAGATTATATGCCAACGCACCATATAGTCTCAAAGCAATTACTGGATTTGGGTTTACTCTGGAAAGCTGAAATCATTTGGGAAAAGCATAACTATAATTGTAAGTATACTGCCTGGGGTAGTTGGCAAAGTCCAAGTATGCCATATCTGAAATATACTTGGGAATTTATTGAAGTATTTTGCAAGGAATCACACAAAAAAGAGGGTGACTCTAATAAAATAGATATTACAGGAGATGAGTTTAAGAAGTGGGTTTATGCAAAATGGGATATTGCGCCAGAAGGTAATATGAAAAAATATAACCACCCAGCTATGTTTCCAGAAGGATTAGTTATGAGATTATTAAAATTATTCAGTTATCAAGATGATATCGTTTTAGACCCATTCAATGGCGTCGGGACTACTACCTTGGTAGCATATAAATTAAGGAGAAAATATATTGGCATAGACATTTCAGAGGAATATTGTAAAACAGCTGAAGAGAGATTGAAAAATGAAAAAAAACAAACAAGATTATTTTGATGACTGTCGCACCATACAGCATATAACACAGCATAAAAGGTTCGTCCTTCGGGCTCACCCAAATCCTTCGCTAACGCTCAGGACTTCTTTTATGCTGGGAAAGTTAGCGGAAATGCTCTATGTTAGCTGTAATGATGGAGATGTAAAAACCAAATCAAAGGCCCAAGAAGCAGCATTGGCAGAAATAGAGGAATTAAAAAAACGTCTCAAAAAACACGGAGTATATTACACTATTGGTGATAATCCATATACTGCATATACTGCTCCAAAATATAATACCTTGGAAGAGATAAATGAAGTAATTAAAGAATATGGACTACAGGATAGATTTAGATGTAATAGAGTCCATTTACAATATTCTTATGGAGATAAAGTGTTACATCAACGCTGCGTCTTTTGCAAAAAAGTATGGACTTTAAATTATCAGAACATACTGTAGACATAAAGGAGCCCGAAAGGATGATTATTAATGAAGATTCGTGATATTATAAAATTGATAGAAGGCGATGGTTGGTATCAAGTTGATACGAGAGGAAGCCATCGTCAATATAAACACCCTACGAAGTCAGGCAGGGTAACAATTGCCGGTAATCCCGGCGATGATTTGGCGCCAGGAACTCTCAACAGTATTTTGAAGCAGGCTAAATTGAAGGAGGTAAAATAAAATGCGTCGTTTTCTTGTTGTAATCGAAAAGGTAGATGGGAACTATTCTGCATATTCACCTGACTTGCCCGGATGCATAGCTACAGGAGCTACGCGTGAAGAAGCAGAGCAAAATATGTATGAAGCCATTGAATTACACTTGCAAGGGCTGAAGGAAGATGGGCTGTCTATCCCTCAGTCGACTTCCTTTGCAGAGTATGTTGCCGTCAGATAAAATCTCAGTACGGGCACTTCCGCTAACACAGCACAAACGGCTAACGCTCAAAATCTAAAGACTTCGTTTGTGCTGGAATCGTTAGGCGACATTTCGCCAAATGACATGGAGAAGGTGAATAAATGAGAACGAAGGTATCAATAAAAGAAATAGAAGATGAAATTACACAAATTCGGAAAAACTATCCTAAGTTGAAAGATGATTCTGCGTTTGCACTCTGGTTCTTACTAGCATTTTTAGCAGATTCTGAGGATATGGCATTCAAATCATTGACAGGTGATGTGAGCGATAAGGGAATTGATGCGATATTGATTGACGAAAGAGCCAAGCAAGTTCATCTTGTTCAAGGGAAATTTCATCATTCATTAGGGGATTTCAGTGAAAAGAGGGGTGACATACTGACTTTTGCAGATTTGGGTATTCTTCCGTGGGAAAGTAAGCAAGCCCTGATGGCCTTCTATTCAAAACTAGATCCACTTGTTTGTCAAAAATTTAAAGAGTTGGTGCATTCTGTACTGCGTAATAAATATGAGTTGCGTCTCTACTATGTAACAACGGGACGCTGTAGCGAAACTATTCGTAATGAGGCAATGGAGAGAGTTCGACAAGCTGAGGGACCAGTTGAAATTTCTATTTTTGACTCTGGTCAAATAGTTACAATTTTCAAGGACTATTTGGAGGGTGTCGCTCCAGCTGTACCGACACTTTTACTTAGAGTTGCATCAGAAGGTGCCATTCGAACCGAAGGAGCAATTCATCGTTTTGATTCAGAAAAACAAATTGAGTCTTGGGTTTTCTCAATGTCCGCCAAAGATGTAGGTGAGATGTTCGAAAAGGCGGGTATTCGTCTCTTTGCGAGAAATATTAGAGGATATTTAGGCCAGTCCAACGAAATTAACGAAGGTATGGCCAAAACGATAAGAAATGAGCCTCATAACTTTTGGTATTATAACAATGGTGTCACAATAGTCTGCGATGATGCGAAGCGAGAAATACAAGGTCGTCAAGATGTCCTCCGTGTGGAGCGGCCACAGGTAATTAATGGTCAGCAAACCACGAGAACTCTCGCCGAGAACTCTTCAGCTATGGCAAGTCTATTGGTGAGAGTTATCAAGATTCCACGGAATCCGGGAGATGAAGATGAATTTGATGATTTGGTCAGTTCCATTGTGAGAGCTACAAACTGGCAAAACGCTATAAAACCTTCCGACCTTGTCTCTAATGACTACATACAGGTTTTTCTCGAACGAGAAATGAGAAAACGGGGATACCAATATATCCGCAAAAGAATGACAAAATCCGAGGCAAAGACTCTTTTCGGTGCTCAAGGGTATTATCAGATTAAAAAAGATGAGATGGCACAGGCAGTAGCGGCATCTGAATTTGATCCAGCTCTTGTCCGTAAGGGAAAAGAAGGTCTTTTTGATGAACGATATTATCGCTCCATATTCGGCTCATGGTCAATATCCTTCTATCTTTCTCGCTGGTGGTTAATGCGTCAAGTACAATTGGCAGCTTATAGTTATCCTGAACGTGCTTATGCAAAATGGCTTGTTCTTCATCTTGCGTGGAATAGGTTATCACAGGACATCGGTTCTGGACAAGCAGAGCAACGCTTTCGCTATGCTTGTGAGCAGTCCAAGGACGATGTTCTAAGGCACCTGCGTAATGCTCTTGACGGTACGTTCAGATCAGCACTTGCATTTTTTCGGACCAAACGTGGGAAAGGAGAAGAGGCAAAAGATGTATCAACGTTTTTCCAACTAACTAAACTGAATCTCCAATTTACCACATTTTGGCGCTCCGCTAAAAATCGCCACCGGAAAACTGTTGAAGACAAAATAAGGAAATTTAAAGTTGCTTTGAAAAATATAGAAATTCCAGCATAAATCTATGAGAGGCAAAATATGACTGCGACTTCGCTCACGCTTCGTCTAACTTGCTTGTCCGTGCAAATAAATTTGCCCGTCCAAGCAAGTTCGCAAACCCGAGTCCCGTTATATGAAATGGCGATAAAGGTGATAAAATGAAGCAAAGAAAGTTAAAATTGTATTTAGAGAACTCAGTAATCAGTATGTATTTTCAGGAAGATGCTCCATATTTTAGAGATTTGACAAAAGAGTTTTGGTCTGAAATATTGCCTCATTTCGATGTGTATGTCTCGGAAACAGTCATTGATGAGATCAGAGCAACAAAAGACGTAAAACTTCGGCGAGCATTACAGGATCTGATAAAAGGATACAAAATTCTTGAGATTACTGAAGATATCGTAAGATTGGCTGATGTTTATTTATCTTACAGGCGTTTGCCGCGTATGGATGCCTTCCATCTCGCATCCGCAAGCCTTGGGGAAATGGACTCCTTAGTCACTTGGAACCTTAGACATCTTTATAAACGGGGAACACAAGATATGGTGTACGAGGTAAATACGCGGTTGAGAATTCCCATCCCGGCCATTGTAACTCCCGAAGAGTTCTTCGAGGGAGAGGAGGTGTGAACGATGCCAAGAAAAGTAGTCACTGATGAAGAGAAAGAAAAGATCTTAAAAAGGGTTCGGCGCGAGTTTCCCGGATGTAAATCTCTACAAGAGATTCACTATTACCGCTATTTAAAGGAGATCGAATGGGAAACAATGACCACGGGAGAGGTTGTGAAAGACATTAAGGAAGGGGCCCGTCGAGCCAAAGAAGAAATGAGACTGCAGACAACGGAGTGATGAGATGAACCCGCCACTTCATATAACACAGCATAAAAGGTTCCCCCTGATTAAATCAGGGGCTAACGGCACTCACCCAAATCCTTCGCTAACGCTCAGGACTTCTTTTATGCTGGGAACGTTGTCTGGAATCGCATTTAAGAAGTGAGGTCGTCTTATGGAAGCAATAGTACAAAATATTCGAGATTGGTTTCTTGCCAAAAAAGAACACTTTGAAGTGTTTGCTGAGGCAGATACTCGCTTGGAGGGGTGGTTCAAAACTGAACTCATTGTTTTGCTTAACAGGCTTTTACAAGAAAAGGTAATTGAGGAGTTTAAGAGAGAACCAAAAATTGACACTCCTGCGGGCAGAAAGCAAATTGATTTTATCATTTCGTTAAATGGTGAGTCACATCTTTGTGAACTCAAAGCACTCTGCATAAGCCAAGCTGCTGGCACACCTAGAAACCTTCACTTTTACTTCAGGGAAGACGATGTAGGACTAATAAAGGATTTCAGAAAGTTGGAGTCCCTCCCTTACAAGAACAAATGGGTTATAGGCTTCATTTATCCCAACCCCAAACATGATCATTGGGTAAAGGAGATTTCTTTATTACCAGACGACATCAAACATTGGAAATGTATCACTGACCCATCTAACTTTCCAAGTTTTTTGTTTATTTCAATCTGGAGATCTTAAAAATGCGACATCAGATAACGAGACTGTCGGAAAAGTCCTAAACCCTCTCTTGATGGTTCAAGTATTTTCAAAAGCCTGTTCCTGACAGGCTCAGGAATATGGCAAAAATTGATATTTAATGTTAGAAGGAGGTATTATGGTATGAATAATTTTAACTTAACAAAATTACTAAAAATATTGTTAATGTCAGTTTTTATTCTGACACTTTTAGTTGGTCCTGTTTTATTTGGACAGTCTGAAAAAGGTCCTGCTTACTTAAATCCAAATTTATCCATTGAAGAAAGAGTGCAGGATTTACTAAGCAGGATGACCTTAGAAGAAAAGATTAAGCAATTAAGTGGCGATAGCTCAGGATTTTCTACCAAGCCAAATGAACGTTTAGGAATACCGGGAATTAAATGCACAGATGGTCCAGTTGGTGTAAGGTGGCTCAAGGCTACCGCTTTTCCTACATCAATTTTAATGGGAAGCAGTTGGGATATAGAGCTAATGGGAAAAGTTGCTTCCGCAATTGCTAAGGAAACAAAAGCAAGAGGTCGCAATCAACTCCTTGGTCCGTGTATAAATATTATCAGAGACCCAAGAGGAGGAAGAAGTGCAGAGACTTATGGTGAAGACCCATATCTAATTTCCAAAATGGCCGTGGCTTATATAAAAGGGATACAAAGTCAGAAAATAATAGCTACTCCTAAACACTATGCCTGCAATAATCAAGAAAATGGAAGGGGAACAAATAATGTAAAAATTGATGAAAGATTATTAAGAGAGTTTTATCTTCCACATTTTCAGGCTTCTATTTGTGAGGCTCAAGCCTGGTCAATTATGTCTGCATATAACTTATTGAATGGTTCATATTGTTCTGAGAACGAACATCTTTTAAGGAATATTCTTAAAAATGAATGGGGATTCAAAGGATTTGTAATTTCTGACTGGGGAGCCTGCCACAGTACAATTCCCTCGGCAAAGAATGGTCTGGATTTAGAAATGCCCCACACTCAATTTTTGGGTAAGCCATTATTAGATGCAGTTAAGCAAGGCTTAGTCTCTGAAGAGACAATTAATGATTCAGTTGAAAGAATATTGCGAGCAAAATTTTGGACAGGTTTGTTTGAGGAGAAACCAAAATTAGATAAAAAAGTTATCAATTGTCAAGAGCACCAAGAATTAGCCAAAGATGCAGCAAAAGCAGGAATAGTTTTATTAAAAAATGAAAGAAATATTTTACCTTTAGATAAAAATAAGATAAAGAAAATTGCCGTTATAGGTCCAAATGCTGGTATTGCCAGACCCCATCTTGGTGGAAGTGCTCAAGTAGTGCCGTTTTATGCCATTTCTGTTCTGGACGGAATTAAACTTAAGATTGGTGATAAAATGGAAATAAGTTATGTTAAAGGCTGCGATATTAATACCTCTATTTCCGAATCAATGAATGAGGCAATAAACATTGCTAAGAAAAGTGATCTGGCCATTGTTGCTGTAGGACTAAGTTCAGCTATTGAAACAGAAGGTAGAGACCGTGATTATTTAAACTTACCGGAGATTCAAGAAGATTTGATTAAAAAAATATCTAAGGCAAATAAAAATACTGTAGTAGTGCTAATAGGTGGAATCGGTATTACCATGCAGAGTTGGATAGATAAAGTGCCGGCACTTTTAGTGGCTTGGTATCCAGGGGAGCAAGGTGGAAGTGCTATTGCGGATATATTATTTGGTGATTACAATCCCAGTGGAAAATTGCCCATTACTTTTCCAAAATCTCTGGAACAATTACCACCTTATGACAATAATTACGAAAGTGCAAGCGTATGTAGAGGATATAGATATTATGAGAAACATAAAATTGAGCCGCAATTTCCCTTTGGATTTGGACTAAGTTATACAAAGTTTAATTACAGCAATTTAAAGATTGAGCCTAAGAATATTTCCGTTGAGGGAAAAGTGAATGTAAGTTTGGGCATTCAAAATATTGGTAAATATGAAGGAAGTGAAGTTATTCAACTATATGTCCGTGATGTTGTCAGCAGTGTAGATAGACCGGTTAAAGAACTAAAGGGATTTAAAAAAATTAATTTAAAAATAGGTGAAAAGAAAACAGTTTCATTCACATTGACTGAAAAGGAATTATCTTTTTATAATGTGAATAAAAAGAAATTTGTTGTGGAACCAGGAAAATTTGAAGTCCTGATTGGCGCTTCCTCCAGAGATATAAGATTGAAAGATGGTTTTGAAGTGAAGTAATAGAGGTAGAAGACATCTTATCCCGTCCTGGGGAAGATCGTCCTGAAGATGAAGCAGCATATGAGCAAGAGGATCAGAGTATGGTAGAAATTCCGTATGAATTAGTTCCCAAGGTTCGTAATTTAATTGCTAAGCACCACGCACAGAAGTAGATTAAATTACGATGGCAGCAGATGAACTTGAGTTTTACTGAATCAAAGCTTATCCGTAGATTTAGGAGATGAAACAAAATGGAGGAAGAAACCATAAAAATTCCACCCATTGCTCTTAAGTGGAGCGATTGGATTCATTGGGATAAAATCAAGGAAGACGCCAGAATAGGTGGCATTGAGATTCCTAAAAAGAGACCCGGTGTATATGAAGTAAAATATGAGGACACTGAAGAACGATTAAGTATAGGTAAAGCTTCAGATTTGAGAATGCGGGTAAGACAAGGTCTTGTTAAAGGTAAAACTCCACATTCTGCTGGGGATAAGATTCGTGCTAATGAAGATACCATAAAGATAATTGTAAGATGGGCAATTACAGACAGACCCGCAGCTGTAGAAGAGGAACTTCATAGAAGGTATTTAAACAAATTTGGCAAGCTTCCAAAATATGTTGAACATACATAAGGCGATGCAATTGGATGTTAAGATAGCCACTTCATATAACAGCGGGACATACGGCTTCGCTTCGCTTCGTCTAACTTGCTTGTCCGTGCAAATAAATTTGCCCGTCCAAACGAGTTCGCAACCCCGAGTCCCGGTATCTGTAGTTGAACGCTGAAGGAGGTAAATTATAATTAATGAAGAAAATTCGGATATATGTAGATACCTCAGTAATGGGTGGTTGTTGTGACCCAGAATTTCAAGAATGGTCAAACGGACTTCTTTTAGATTTTCAAAAGGGAATCTTCCTGTTAATTTTGTCAGATCTTGTAGATGCTGAAATTCAAGGTGCTCCTAATGAGGTAAAAGATGTATATATAAAATTTAGAGAATGTGTCAATGAGATTATTGAAATTACATTAGAATCAATTGAATTGGCTGATGCATATATCGGACATAACATTTTATCTCCCAACTTTCGTAATGATGCCAGACATATTGCTATGGCTACAGTATCAGGTGCAGATTTATTGGTCAGCCGGAATTTCAAGCATGTGGTGCATTTTGAGAAGACTCAAAAATTCAATGCTGTAAACATAGAGATGGGCTATAAACCTATTTTGATTTATTCGCCGAGGGAGGTGACAAGATATGGCTATCAAGGCAGTTGAAATAATTCGTTCGATTCGGGATAGACACTATGAGCAAACAAAAGGCCTTTCGATAAAAGAGCAAATAGAATTTATTAGAAGGAAATCAAAGGAGTTGCGGAAGGAACTTAAAATTGTTCAGCGTTCAACTGCAGATAACACAGCACAAACGCCTAAAATCTAAAATTGCTTCGCAACTTCGTTTGTGCTTAAACGTTAGGTGACATATTACTCAGCTGATAAATAAGTTTGAGGTGATAAGATGGAAAAAATAAAAGAAGAGCATTTCGAATGTATCATGGAGGATAATTCAGAAGAGGAGCGTGAAAAACAATGGAAAAGGAGTAAAATAATTTTTGACCATTTCTATGAATATTTGAAAAACAAAGGACTGAAAGAGAGTACTGCTAGCAGGCGAACCGAAATGGCAACGTTCTTCATAATGGATTATCTCTTTGTTTATGATAATGTAATGAGTATCTTGGAGGTTTCTGGAGATACTATTAGAACATTTTTAGGCAATTGGTATATTAGAAAATTTATGAGCCCTAGTATGCCTGATATCAAGTCGTATCTCGAGTGCATTTCCGATTTTTTCACATTTCTTAATGAAAAAAGTTTTATTTCCCAAGAAAAACTAAGTAAAATAAAAGAAGTGTGTAAAGATAAAGCCTGGTTTGAAATGAGGCTTAAAACATACTTTGAATCTAGGGGGGATGATTTTTATGAGTGGATAGAAGAATATAATTATGATTTCTGAAAAAACTACTATTGAAATGAAAGATTTCCGTAAGGTTAACGGTCTACTCATTCCTTATCGGACTGTCATGACTATAGGCGGAGGGGTTTCAAAACTATCTCCGGAACAAGAACAAGAAATGCGCAGAGGTTTAGCAGAAATGCAGAAACAGTTGGAAGCAATGCCTCCAGCGGAACGGGAGATGGCTGAGAAAATGATGAAACCGCAGATGGAAATGATGCAAAAGGCTCTTGGTGGAGGTGGAGAAGTCACCGAGGTTAAGAAGGCAACAATCAACACAGGGCTTTCAGATGACCTATTTGATGGGAGCAAGCTAAAACAATAATTCCATTTGGTAAGATACGCAAGATTTTCAACCACAGATTATATTTAGAGAATTAGAGATTAACTAATCCACTCAATTAACTAATTTGCTTAGTTAACTCTGGTGATAATCTTGTAAAATCTCGTGGTTTATCAACGCATAATCAGGGGTAAAACAAATGAAGATTAAGGTTTTAATATTTACTATTCTTTTATTATCTATGCCTTCTTTAACTATTCAACTATTCAACCATCCAACCATCCAACCGTCCAACCATCCAACCATTCAACCATCTATAGTCTGGGCAACTGAAAGTTTAGGTATTCCCAAGTGTGCCTTTAAAATTGGGATAGGTATAAAGCCACAAAATCCCGGAAAGCCTGAGATAGACCCCACAACTGGCAAAGAAGTCTGGCATATTACCGAGGATTCTTATCTAAGAGGCACACCTCTGGGTGGATTTGGCTCGGGATGTATCGGAAGAGCGAACGATGGTGCCTTTAGAGAGTGGCATCTTGATTTAGGCTGGCATATTTTAGATGTAGTAGATGCTTGTCAATTTAGTGTCTTCCAAAGGACTGACAAAAAGAGCATAGCCCAGGTTTTATGGACTGGTAAACCAGAAAGGAATGTAAGGGTTCAAAACTTTGAACCCCTACAATCCTGGAGATGGTCATATCCAGAAGGCAGGGGTAATTATTTTGCCCTCTTTCCTAAATCCTGGTTTGTTTATGATTGGGAAGAGTTTCCGGTAAAGCTTATCTTAAAACAGTTCTCACCAGTTATCCCTCATAACTATAAAGAGGTAAGTTTTCCAGTTGCTGTATTTGAATGGAGAGCTATAAATCCTACTGATAAGCCCGTTGAGGTAGCGGTAATGTTCACCTGGGAGAATATTATCGGCTTTAAAAGAAGAAGACTACCATTTAGCACGGCAGAAAGATGGAGTGCCTCCAGTGAAGGAAATTATAACTATTCTAAAAGAGATGGTAATCTAGCCGGAGTTGTGCTCACCACTAAAAGGGATATTAATGATAAGATGCTTGGTGAATTTACTATTGCCGCTAAAGAAGTTAAAGGAACAACTATAACTTATCGGACTAGATTTGATTGTTCAGGTGACGGGAGTGAATTATGGAGCAGTTTTGAAGATGACGGAAAGCTATCAAACTATGAATCGGACAAGACTGCAGGAGCATATGATGAAATTGGAGCGGCTATCTCTATCTCTTTTAAATTAAAGCCACATGAAGAGCTCGTATTTCCAGTAGTCTTAGCCTGGGACTTGCCAATCTTTAGCTCGGGAAAGGGGACAAAATGGTATTCATATTACACAAAATTCTTTGGAACCTCCGGTCATAATTCCTGGAAGATAGCTAAGGAGGCTTTAAATAATTATAAGGGGTGGGAAGAGGAGATAGACCGCTGGCAAAAGCCAATAATTGAAGATAAGTCAAAACCAGATTGGTATAAGACGGCTTTATTTAACGAACTTTATTACTTAGTTGCTGGTGGCACAATTTGGGAGAATGGGCTGGTTAAACAGGATAGTAAGAAAGATAATCCGGATGACCATAAATTCTCTTATCTTGAGTGTTATGACTATCCATACTATTCCACCTTTGATGTTAGATTTTATAGCTCCTTTGCCCTGGCTATGCTCTGGCCGGATATAGAGAAGCAGGTAATTTATACATTTTCAGACTTCATTCAAAAACTTGAGGGGATAACCCCCCATGATTTAGGCTCACCGGCAACCGACCCCTGGCTTACTTATAACTCATATACCTATCGTGACTCTACCACCTGGAAAGACCTGCCCTCAAAGTTCCCCCTGCAGGTTTACCGAGATTATATAATCTCAGGTGAAGATGACCTAGAGTTACTTAAATATTGCTGGCCGGCGATTAAAAAAACATTAAAGTTTTTAAAACAAAAAGATTATGACCAGGATGGACTGCCGGATAATGATGGTCCTGACCAAACATATGATACCTGGGAGATGCATGGTGCATCTTCATACTGTGGCAGTCTCCTACTTGCCGCCCTTCAGGTGGCAATAAAGATTGCCGATATAGTTGATGATAAAGAGGCAGAAAAGGAGTATAAGATCTGGCTTAAGCTAGCAAAGACAAATTTTGAGAAGAAGCTCTGGAATGGAAAATATTATAACTTTGATACTAAAAGTAAGGAAAATTATAATGATATTATGGCTGACCAACTTGTTGGGCAATGGTATTTAAATGTTTGCAGGTTACCTCGGGTAGTCCCTTATGAGCAGACCTTATCGGCACTAAAGACAATATATGAAAATAATGTTATGGGAATAGCAGAAGGCAAAAGAGGGGCAATAAATGGAGTAAATGCTGATGGAAGTATAGATAAGACTAACCTCCAATCACAGGAGATCTGGACAGGCACAACCTATGCCCTGGCTTCATTTATGATAACCGAGGGGATGATAAAAGAAGGATTTAAGACCGCCTGGGGTATTTATTACACAACCTATGAAGATAAAGCATACTTCTTTAGAACTCCTGAGGCTTGGAATATAGAAGGAGATTATAGGGCACAGCTATATATGCGACCACAAGCAATCTGGGCAATTGAATATGCTCTTTCTCAAAGATGACCTATGTTGTGGGGTCTGTTGTGGGTCTGACCCCACCACGATAGGCGGGGTGATCTTCCCCCGCCAACAGAAGCGGGACAAGAATGTCCTGCCTAATTGAGAATTTAACAAACGACTTTGTAAATGACCCTGTAAATAGCTTTAATAATAAAGTAAATACTCACTGAAGTGCGTTGTGAAAGTAAGGCACAAAGTGGCAAAGTGGCAAAGGCACAAAGGGAAATAAATAAACTCTGTGCCTCTGTGCCTTTGTGCCTCTGTGCCTAATAAATGTTTTAAGAGTCATATTCAAGTTAGATGTTAATAAGGCGGTGGGGATGCAGGGTCTGACCCCACGAGGAGGATTAGCTTATGGGCTGGGATTTTAAAGTTGGATTATTCCCAAGTGAATCAGAGCTTTTACCTGAAAGAGAGAATATTTGTAAACTAGTTGAATTCATTGATAGCAAGGTAAGCTCCCGCAACCTAAAAAGATCTCTTGATATTGAAATGGAATATGAGCCGAGAAGACTTAGAAAGGAGATACAAGGATCAGAGGATCTAAAACTACCTTTCATACTTGAATTTATCAGAAACTATGATTTTGAAAAACTTAGAAAGTTCACATTATACTTTGAGGAAAAAAAGGATTATATTCTTTCAGCATTTTTTAAAAAAAGTAATCCTTTCCATCCCTTCTGGGTAGAGATTGAATATAGAAAAAGATATGACTCTGATGATTTTGTGCTTGCTGTAGGAAGTGAGATTATTTGTCCGGGATGTGGGAAAAGGGTTATCTACGATATAGGTACACACCCGACACCATTGGATGATGAGGATGCTTATGAAAAAGCTACCTTCACTTGCACTGAATGTTGCAAAGAATATAAACTGAGAGATTTTGACTATAAATTGCCTCCTACATATTCAAACTTCTCTATTGTCTTTTCGACGATATATAGTTATCATGAAGGTCGTAAAATACCTCAAATAAAGACACTCATAAGAAAAAGAATAGGAAAAATTTTAAATATACAATTGGGGGAGCACTTTTACAGAACACACTAACAGATTTGCAACCACAGATTAACACAGATTTGCACAGATTAAGAACAAAATCAAATATAAAAATGCAAAAATCAAAATGACAAACTAAAATTTAAAGATTTTTGAATTTTAATCTGTAATTTTGCATTTTCATCTTTTATTTTTACATTCTGCGTGAAATCCTGTGGTTTATTGATGTCTAATTTAGGTTCATAATACATTTAATGTGCAAATATTTAATTCGTTCTATATAATTTGACAGGAAACTAAGTTATGATATAATTGTTTTGGGGAGGTAGATAAAGATGTCAAAGCCAAAAATTGTTTCTCTTTCTCCGCTTCCCAGCGGGGTTATTCAATCTTATGTTGCTCCCTATCTTAAGGGGAGAGAAGTAGAGGTTGTCGGGGTAGAGAAGACTGATGAAATCTCATTAGCTGAGGCAATAAGTGATGCGGACATAGTTATTGGTGATTTTTCCTTTAGTTTGCCAATTACCCGCAGGATGGTAGAGAAGGCAAAGGGACTTAAGTTGATTCAGCAGCCGAGTACGGGTTATGAGCACATAGATATAGAGGCTTGTGCTGACCTGGGAATCCCAGTAGCCAATATCGGGGGAGCAAATGCTATTGCCGTAGCTGAGCATACGGTTATGTTAGCCCTTGCTCTGCTTAAAAAGGTGTTTTACTGTCACCATAAGACCGCTAAGGCTGAGTGGGCCCAGCAAGAGATGTTTACCGAAGGTGTGTTTGAACTGCAGGGTAAGAACTATGGAATAATTGGCATGGGAAGAATTGGAAGAGAAGTCGCCAAGAGAATTGCTGCCTTTTCTGCAAATGTTCTTTATTATGATAAGTATAGGTTAAAAGAAGAAGAAGAGGAGGAGATTAAGGTAAGTTTTCGTCCCCTGGATAAGCTTCTTCGGGAATCAGACATTGTCAGTCTTCATCTTCCTTTGACTGAAGAGACCCGTTTGATGATTGGTGAGCGCGAGCTTACCTTGATGGGACCAAGTGCTTATCTCATAAATGTTGCCCGGGGAGAATTAGTAGATGAAGCCGCACTATCAAGAGCCCTAAAGCAGAAGAGTCTAGCTGGAGCAGGATTGGATGTCTTCTCTGACGAACCAATTAAATCTTCTAATCCTCTGCTTACTGCTCCTAATGTTATACTTACCCCTCATGTAGCTGGAGCCACTAATGAATCCCGGGAGCGGATTATAAAGACAGCCATAGAGAATGTAGTTCGGGTCCTGGAGGGGAAAGAGCCAGTTAATGTGGTGAATGGAGTGGTGAAATAGTTGAATAGTTAAATAGTTGAATAGTTGAATAGTTGAATAGTTAAGTAGTTAAATAGTTGAATAGTTAAGTAGTTAAACTTGCCTTCGTGAAAACGGGGAGAGATAGAAGAGCAAGGATTGGAGTGTCAAACGAAAGTTTGACTGATTGTAGAGACGACCCGCCGGGTCGTCTCTACCAAAGTGCACAAAGCTGTTGTTGCCTGCATTGACATGGTCAATGCACTCCATACCATAGGCTAAAGCCTTTCTACCCGACTTTAGTCGAGGGTTAAAACAGACACAAGACTTAAGACTTAAGACCACAGACTTTAATTGAATTTTTGGTCTCAGGTCTCTAGTCTAAACCTTCTACCCGACTTTAGTCGAGGGTAGAGGGACTTTAGTCCCTATATATGGGCTAAAGCCCTAAAAACCCTGCACTAAAGTGCGGTAGAAGTAAACCATAGGCTAAAGCCTTGTAGAAGCGGTTACTTTTGACAGTACTGATGGGGGTGAGAAGATGGCGATGATGAAAGGCTCGCAGATACTGGCTAATTGCTTGATAAGGATGGGTTGTCAGAGGATTTATGGGATTATCGGCACCTCAGTCATAGCTTTTGTTGATGCTCTTTATGATTATAAGGATAAAATTCGCTACATCTCCTGTCGCCATGAACAGGTGGCGGCAAGTATGGCTGATACTGAGGGAAGGCTTACCGGAAGACCAGGAGTAATATTAGCTCATTCCGGTCCCGGAGCGCTGAATACTCTAATTAGCCTGGCCAATGCTTATAAAGATTGTTCGCCAGTGCTCGCTATTGTCGGGGCGGTGAAGAGACGCTTGCGGGGAAAAGATGGAATGTTAGAGGTTGACCATCTCAAAGTCTTCTCCCCGATTTGTAAGGGAGTTTATCGGGTAGAGGAGACAGCCTCAATCCCTGCCCTTTTCTCTCAAGCTTATTCCCGGGCAATGAGTGGGGCTAAGGGACCAGTGCTTATAGAAGTTCCTGAAGATGTCTGGAAGGATAGGGCGGAAGTAGATCTGGAGAAATTTTCACTTGAGATTGAGTCCTTACCGGAGGCTCAAGAAGAGGATATTAAAGAATTAATTGCCATGATTAGCTCTTCCTCAAGACCACTTATTCTTGCCGGGGGAGGCGTTGCTTACTCCGGAGCATCTGAAGACTTGGTAAGGTTTGCTGAGACTCTTAACCTTCCAGTGATTACTACCGGAAATGGTCGGGGGACTATACCTGAGGACCACCCTCTTTGCCTGGGAAGAGTGGGGTTTGGAGGAGGCAGGACGGTAGCTGATACTGCTTATGAGAAAGCTGACCTCATCTTAGGGATGGGCTGCGAACTTTCCGATCTGACTACTTATGAGTTCAGTCTCTCCACCTTGGCTGATGTAGTGCTGGTTAACCTAGACCCGGATGTGGAGAAAAAGAAGTTATATGTAAAAAAGCAGATCTATGCTGATGTATCCAGTTTTTTAAAGAAAATATTAAAGATGCTTTCTCCTGCGGATAAGGTTGAGAGGAAAGACTGGCTTGACTCTTTTCAGGTAGTTAAGAAATCCTGGCAAGAGTTGTTAGAGGTAGCTAAAAACTCTTCAAAGTCACCTCTTTCTCCCGGTAGATTTTGTTACCAGTTAGGGAAGATGCTACCCAAGGAGGCAATAATAACTGTGGGAGCGGGGATGCATCTTCTTTATCCAATGGCTTTTATTCCCTGCCGCAAACCTCTTACCTTTCTTTCGGCAGTAAACTTTGGGGCGATGGGCTTTGGATTTCCTTCTGGACTGGCGGCAAAACTTATCTATAAAGAGCGGATGGTTGTCTCAATCTTAGGAGATGGTGACTTTCTGATGACTCTTCAAGACCTGGAGACAGCTAAGAGGGAAGGGCTCGCTCCTAAGATTTTTATCCTTAATGATAATTCATATCGGGTCTTAGCCTACCGACAAAAACTTCAGTTTCAGGGCAGAGTTTATGGCTCAGAACATAAGAATCCGGACTTTGTAAAATTAGCCGAGGCTTTTGGAGCGCGGGGAATTAGAATAGAAAGACCTGAGGAGATTGAACCAAAGTTAAAGGAGGTCTTTAAAGAGGACGATTTAGTCTTAACTGAGGTTGTCTGCGACCCCAATGACCTTCCCCCAATGAACATAAATGCAACCTTAAAGATGGGGCAGTAAACCCCGTCAGATTGCTCTTTAGAGAAATTAAAAAATTCAAAAGGAAGCCCTGACAAGAGTGGAAGTTTTTGTTATAATCTGATAATGAGACCGTGATTCAGGCAGTAGATGGGCGGCCGGTCAGTCCCTAAGACCGCAATCCTTTGTTATTATTGTAGGGGTTCAATTCATTGAACCCGAAGACATAATTAAATTGCGGGTTTGATACGACCCAAACCCTTCGGGTTTGTGTGCCCGACCCCTACAATTTTTTCTATGGTTCGGGTTGTGAAACCCGAAAATGTCATTGCGAGGGAATGAAATGACCTCTGCAATCCCAGGAGATTGCTTCGCCTCCTGAGCCTGTCAGGAGCAGGCTTCGGCTCGCAATGACAGTGTGGCTGACGTTCGCAATGACAGGATGCGGGGTTGGAAAACCCCGCCTATCGTGTTTTTCTATGGTTCGAGTTTCCTAACTCGAACCAAAGAATAATAGAGCAGACCGATAGGCGGGGTGATCTTCCCCCGTGTTTGGGACAGACCCCCAAAAAAGACTTGACAGGAACAAAAATTTGTGTATAGTGAAAGCAAGAAAGAGAAAAGGGAGATTTGTTCGCTCCATACTCATGTATAGTGGCACAGGCTTCGGTAGCACAGGCTTCGGTAGCACAGGCTTCGGTAGCACAGGCTTCCAGCCTGTGGAGGGCGTGCCACCAGGGAGTGGCTCCATTCAGGAGAAGGGGTAAAAGATGGGAAAGAATAGTTTGACAATTGAGGTAGAGAGACTAAAAAGGGAATTTTATCGAGGTATGGCTGAATTAAGAAAAAGTCAAAAAGAAACTGATAAAGGATTGAAAGAAACTGAAAAATTAATTAAAGAAAACTCATCCAAATATTAGTGTGAAATACAATGGTAAGGCTAAAAGCAAAGAGATAGATTTAATATTAGTGGGTAAATTTAACCGAAGCAAAGTTGCAGTTGTTGTGGAGACACAACTAAGATATAAAAACTCAAGAGAAATAGATAAGTTCTATACATTCTTAAGAGAAGAATTTAAACAACTACTTGATGAATATAAAGATTATAAAGTTATTGGTTGTGTATGTGCCTTAGGCTATGGAACTGGCTTAGAGAAATATGCTGAAAAGTTGGGCTTATTTGTGATGAAACCCAAAGTAGGGGCGACATTTATGACGCCCGTCAATAAAGGTATAGTAAGTATAATAAATAAACCAGATTTCAAATTCAAAACTGTATAATTCTTACGAAATAATTGAATCAATTTTAAATTTTTGTTAAGGTTTAGAAAAAATGGAAAAGGTCTCTTTTATTGCGGCATTTTTTGCTGGATTACTCTCATTTCTCTCTCCTTGTATTCTTCCACTTATTCCTGGATATATCTCCTTTATTTCAGGAACAACCATTGAGGAGATGACAGGACGGAAGTCAGAGAACAGAGGACAGAAGACAGAAACTAAGATAATCCTTAATATTCTGCTTTTTATCTTTGGATTTTCATTTGTTTTTATTGCTCTTGGTGCCTCAGCAACAGCAATTGGAGGAATATTACAGACAAGATTGGCTCTTATCTCAAAGATTGCCGGAGTGGTAATTGTTGTTTTTGGTCTTCATCTACTTGGACTATTTAAGATTAAAGCTTTCTATTCTGAAAAGAGATTCCATCTTAGAACAAAACCCTTAGGACTGTTTGGTTCTTTTATACTTGGACTTGCCTTTGCATTTGGCTGGACTCCTTGTATAGGACCGATACTTGCCGGGATTTTAGCTTTTGCTGCTACTGAGGAGAAAGTTCTACATGGAGTCTTCCTTTTAAGTATTTATTCAGCAGGATTGGGCATTCCATTTCTCTTAACCGGGATTGCTATCAATAGATTCTTTACTGCTTATAATAAGATTAAGCATCATTTTCGTAAGGTTGAGATTATAAGTGGTATTTTGCTTATTATCATTGGGATTATGGTATTTACTGATAATCTTATGGGGTTTTAAAATGGGGACAGCTACCTATTTTTGCTTGGCTGGCTCCATTCTCCTAAATGGAGACTTTTCTTGCTTCAGGCAATTCGTAAGGCCTGTCAAGTCATTTAAATAGGTAACCCAACTACAGGTTGCCTGCTTTGTAGAGGCAGGACTTTAGTCCTGCTTTGTTTTAGCGACTCTAAAGAGTCGCCTCTACGGTCCTGCTTTGGAGTAGAGGCAGGACTTTAGTCCTGCTTTGTTTTAGCGACTCTAAAGAGTCGCCTCTAC
>Ga0210051_1002421_pt1 | contig 18752 bp, 17 predicted proteins | sample CryGey092014_all_FD_185464 | JGI IMG/M metagenome (GOLD analysis project Ga0210051, IMG submission 185464) | Groundwater microbial communities from aquifer - Crystal Geyser CG23_combo_of_CG06-09_8/20/14_all (SPAdes) (version 2) | ecosystem: Environmental > Aquatic > Deep subsurface > Groundwater... | reverse complement strand
CGTGGAGTTCCCGAAATGATAACAGATTGCGCAGTTTCCTCAGCTTGTCATTCATGGCGATCAGGGTGCTTCTGTATCGCTTCCCTATCGTCTTCCGACCCAGTCTTGCGCCGCCTTTGCGGCTACGGGTCATGTAATGCGTAAAACCAAGAAAGTCAAACGTGCTTAACCTGCTACCTTTTTCCTTTCCCTCCAGATATGCCTTTCTGCCAAACTCCATCAGCCGGCTCTTCTCCGGGGATAGTTCAAGACCAAATTGCTTCAACCGGTCCGGCAACATCCCCCATACCTTCTGGGCATCTTCCCTGCCGGTGCATCCGATGACAAAATCATCGGCGTACCGGATCAGGTATATGCTGCCTGCCAATTCTCTCTTTACCTTCCGCATGATCCACAGATCAAGCACGTAGTGCAAGTAGATATTGGCCAGAAGCGGAGATATGACCCCGCCCTGAGGCACTCCTACTTCATTGCGTATCCTTTCCCCTTCCTCCATTACGCCAGCCTTCAGCCATTTTCCTATCAACCGCAGGATCGTGCGATCAACAATCCGCTCTTTCATCATCCGCATGAGCCACTTATGATCCACGTGATCAAAATACCCTTTGATGTCCACATCTAACAGGTAGTTCGCCCCGCCTTTCATAATGCTCAACTCAAGCGTCTTAAGCGCATCGTGCCCGCTTTTCCCCTCACGGAATCCATAGGATACGTCCAGAAAGTCTTGCTCATAGATGGCGCTCAATATCTTCGCCACGCCCCGCTGGACAATCCTGTCCTCCAGAATGGGAATCCCTAAAGGCCGCTGCCGCCCATCCGGTTTTGGTATCCATACCCGGCGAATGTCGTTCGCCTTGTACCGCTTTTCCCGCAGTCGCTTTACCAAGTCTGTTATGTTTTCCTCCAGATCCTCTCCGTAGGTTGCATAACTCACCTGGTCTATACCCGCTGCTGCCTGATGGTTCAGCTCACGATAACAACCCTTCAGGAATTCTTCGGTCAATAGGTGGGCTAATGAAGTGAATTTAACCTTTGAATCTCTTGCCGCAATCTCTGATAGCCGATTTAGTTTCGTTGACAATGCTTTTCCGGGCTCTGTGTCCTGCATTGTTTCCCCTCTTCGATACACCTGCCTGTCAACCCCTTCCCTCCACCGGCATTACCCGGCTTCAACGGTACTATGAGTTGATCCGACTACCTGCCCCTCATCCTCAAGCCTCGTTTCCTCGGTTATGAGTACCCCTTTATCAGAGGAAAGAACAGGTTCTCCCAGGTTCCTGACGAATCCCTTGGACAACATGCCGTGGACTAATCCCCCTCCCCGGTGGAGTATCCGCCATCTCACCTGTAACGATGGCATCGTTGCTGCCTTCAGTGATCTTAAACACTTGGGCTCGCTCCACAACAACAAGCCATTTTCGAGGCTGAACACCTTCACGCTTTCACATTACGGCCTGCGGTCACCCTGTTTACGCTTCACCCATACGATTTCCCGTATAAATGCAAAACTCGGTTCTGACGGTCGGCTAACTTTGTCAGGTTGGCTTCTCAACCAGCTGGATTCGCCAAGCTTTGCCTGGCGCACTAAGACATTGCTTTTGGTGGTGGAAGTATAAGCAGAAACGGACTTGTATGTCAAGGAACTATTGGCCACAAAATGTGGGGTGCAGCGCCGATGATCGGGGAAGGGATGTATCCTGGCGCCAGAACTATCTGGAGAGCGAACCGCTTTTCGGCCATTTCACTAATCACGAATGCCTTTTCGGGCGTAATCCAGACAGACCTCTCCTCCACGCCTCTTTTGACAACACTTGAAAAGGCAATCGAAGTAGCAAAGAAAACAGGGGGCAAAGTTGTTGAAATACACCAGGGGAAATAAAGAGAAGATAGAAGACGCGAATAGCATAAAAATAAATACTTGAATGATACTGAATTATAGTATAGGATGACTTATGATGTGGACAGTGAAGGTTACCAGGCAGGCATTGAAGCAGGTTGACCGCCTACCCCTTAATGTAAAGGAAAATCTTATTGACCTGATCCGAGACATTGAGCAGCACGGACCCGCCAGAGGAAATTGGCCAAACTATGGCCGGTTAAGTGATGACCGCCACCATTGCCATATCAAGAAGGGGAAACCTACTTACGTGGCAATATGGGAGGTCACAAACAAAGGAATCAGACTTATTGAGGTGACATATGCAGGAACACACGAGAAAGCTCCCTATTGAGACCGTGGAAGTAAAATTTATCGGTCCTATTGTGAACATGGCAAAAGCCATTGAAGCTTTGAAGCCCCTGGGGTTTATGGATACATCCGATTCTATCCCGTGGCGCGAGGCATTTCCTGAATACAAAGACGGTGATTTGCCTGGGGTATGCCTGAGAGCGTCAAGATCGAAGGAGGGCATGAGTCAGAGAAAGCTTTCCGAACTGACCGGCATCCCCCAGCGCCATATCTCGGAAATGGAAAGCGGCAAACGTCCTATCGGTAAGGAAATGGCAAAGCGCTTGGGGAAGGCTTTGAACATCGGTTACAAGGTGTTTCTGTAGAAAATACCCCGGGGGATAGGCTGATCACCGAAAACGGGAATCCTCACCCGCTGCCCCCTGTCAAATCTGAGACGGTCTTTGTGAGGACAAGGCTTATGAATCACAATGAAAAACTGTATGAATACAATCGGAACTTTCCTATATTTTGCCTGTCGGAAAGCAATGTCTTATCAAAAAAAACAGTCTTTTCAAGACCTTTTGGATTCCCATTTTCATGGGAATGACAAAAATGGGGCATTTTTCAAAGGTCTTGATATTATCAAAACCTACAGGATTTCTTCAATTACTGATGCAATACACTCGGTTGTTGCTTCCCAGGAGAAATCAGCCGCCCTCTGCCTGCACAACTCCGGAGTTTGGCTATTGGTTGCTGAAAGAAGATCAAGAATAGCTTCGGCCCACGCTTCAGGATTGAGCGTATTAAGCAATCTGCCCGTACCCTGTGTAACGATTTCTTTTGGACCGCCACTAGCGTGCGCAATGACCGGACAGCCGCTTGCCAGGGCCTCTATCAAAGTTATGCCAAACGTCTCGCCAATGCTCCCATGAAGGTACAAGCACGCACGCGAGTACGTGCGTATAAGCTCTTCACTGTTCATACTCAGGCGCCCGCAAAAATCCACATGTTCCGTGATGCTCAGTTTCTCGGCAAGTCTCTTGAGATCATCCATTTTTTCACCATCGCCTACAATAGAGAAACAAAGATCAGGATTTTTATGAATTACCCTGGCAAACACTTCCAGGAGAAAATCGATTCGCTTGAACCCTGACAAATGCGAGACTGTCAGCAGTAAATTCCGCTTCGGCTCATTGCATTGGGAGAATTCCTCCACATCGACCCCCGGGTATGCAATCCCTGCCACTTCCCTGCCATATACAGCCCTTACCTGTTCAGCCGTAAACCTGCTGTTCGCTACCACAGCGTCACAGTAGTCAACCAGCCGTTTGTCAACGTGGGCAAGAAAAGGACAAAGCATCCGGGCAATCCAGCTTTTCCAGACAGGTTTGAGTGCATGGATCCATCTTTGTGGCGGAAAAAGCATCATCACCCGTTTTTTTCCAAGCCGCTCAAAAGCCATAAGCCTCTCACAAGAACCTGTACAATATGCTCAAGGTTCTGTAGTGTATATAATGTCTCAGTATCGGATATCTATCCGCCGCTGCGGCGTGTCTCTTCGCGACAAGGTACGCCTCATGGGCGGATTTCCTGTAGTTCTCAGCGTTCTTTGATCTCTCGTGCCATCTGAAGTTGGCCAGGAACCTGTCTATATAAAGGGGTGAATATCTTTTGCCGATCCTCAGCCAGTAATCATAATCCATCGTGTATTCGAGATGGAGATCGAGCGGTCCCGTCTCCCGAAATACCCTTTTTGTAAAAAACACAGCCGGCTGTGAGATAAAATCCTTTGACAACAAGCGTTTGAAGGAATAGCGCCTGCTTTCAAACATCTTGTATCGTGTTATCGGCCTGCGTATCTCACGATCGTTCTCATCGATGTTCCGGCAGTTGCCGAAGCACCATGCAAATTCATGCCCCCTGTATCTTTCAGCTACCTCGGACAGCGCGCCGGGTTCATAGGTATCATCCGAGTTCAGCCATGCAAGAATGTCCCCGGATGCCATGTCAAATCCCTTGTTTATGGCATCGGATTGCCCCCGGTCTCTTCCGGAGATCAGCGTAAGCCTGCCTTCGTACTGTTTGACAATATCCAGAGCGCCGTCGCTGGAGCCTCCATCAACGATGATATAGTCCAGCTCAAAATCTCCATCCTGGCTCAGGACACTCCGGATGGTCCGTTCTATGAATTCTCCCTGATTCAGGGAGGGTGTGACTACTGATATCTTCACGGGATCCCTGTCAAGATTCCTTCTTTTGGTTTTTTCTGTCTTTTTCCATCTTCAGCAGGCCGACCTCCTGAACGAGGGTCTTAACCCGCTCGGTCAGTCCGGATATGGCTATGGAGAAGTGTATCAATATCGCTATGACGCCGATTATGAGAATAAGAAAGATGGCTGCGGGGGCATAGGCTATTCCAAGGAAGGACGCGATGATGTCGAGGCTCCTCCGCCATATTGACAAGACGAGGAAGACAAATCCGAAAAAGAGCCATAGGAGCGAGAATTCCTCCCTGAGTTTTCTTCTGCTGATGAGAAAAAGCACAGAGGCGATAAAGACAATGCTTCCTGTGATCGCGACATACTGAATTATATGTATATTGACACCTTTGACCATCTCGCGCTAATCCTTTATCTCCCTCGGGCGTATACAGCACACCACCAGCGCCAGGAGCACCTTTATCATGTAATACAGGGACCCGGTTCCCGATATCGAAGAACGTCCTCCCGCACGCTTCCGCACGCGCACAGGAACTTCCTTTAGTTTGAAGCCGTTTTTCCCCAGGACGAGAACCGCTTCCGGCTCCGGGTAATCCATGGGATAGTTGCGGGCGAGAAAGTGTATCGCCTTCCGATTGTACGCCCTGAAACCGGATGTGTTGTCCGTGACTCTCTGTCTGATCAGAAGCAAGTTTACGATCTCGAACACCTTTATCCCCAGGCGTCGGGAAAGGGTTGATCTGTATCCTCCACCACTTCCACAGAATCTCGAACCGATAACGACATCGGCAAGGTTGTCCTTCACCGGTGCAAGTATCTTTTCTATTTCTGAAGCAAGGTGCTGACCGTCGCCGTCGAACTGGAAGGCGATGTCGTAATCCCCCCGCTTTGCGAAGATGAAACCGGTCTGCACCGCCCCCCCGATGCCGAGGTTACAGGGAAGGTTCACGACTCGCGCGAACCCCGAGGACTGTGCAACTGTACCGGTCCTGTCGTCCGAGCCGTCATTGACGACAAGGATATCTATAAGGGAATCAGATCCCGTTATCGCTTCGATAACGCCCGCGATGCTCTCCTCTTCGTTGAATGCCGGCACTATGGCAAGTATCTTCACATTACCACCATTTTCGCAGTGTCACCGACACCGTCGCCGGATCGCCCTCGATGAGGTCATACGTCCCGGGCGTCTCGTAATTCCTGTCCATCAGGTTCCTGACTGAAAGTTCCAGTTCCAGGCCGCTCCCCGCTACGTCCCGGACGGTTGCGCACACATCAAGAAGCCACACGCCGGGAACCGACACCAAGGACCCGCTCCGGGGATAGATGAGATCCCTTGAAGAAAAATAACCGATTCTTCCGTAGAGAGTTGCCTTTTCAAAAGGCCGCCATGTCCCGGTCAGGTTGAAGATTGTTCCAGGCCCGGCGTCATAGGGATATTTGAGGTCTTTATAGATAAATATCCAGGGTTTTGGAGGCGGTCCACCCTCTATATGATCAAGATAATGGTACGTCTCGGCGGGACCGCTGTTGTCCACCAGGGTAAGATTGGCGGAAAGATCGAGACTGTCCACCGGAGACAGGCGCCCCTCAATCTCCAGGCCTATGATATCCTGACTATTCGGCCGGGAGAGACCGGCGTAAGGATCCTCCATCGTGTGATGCTCGATCCAGCTCGCAAAGCCGCACAGGCTGAGTCCCGCCCTTTTCGAGGGGTTCCACGCGACCTGGGCGTTCAGGGTCCTGATCTTTTCCATCTCCGGTTTTTCCTCGTCCAGCAACTGTTTTGCGAAGGGCGTCCGGTAGGCGGTCCCGTACAGGAGCTTGAGCGCCCAACGGGAATCGGGGGACCATACAGCGCCGGCGTTGTAACTCAAATGATCCTTGTACTCGTCATGATCGTCATTCCTGAGCCCGAGCCACAGGTCTACATTGCCGATCCTGTGGTTGTACTGGCAGAAGACGGAAAAGAGGCTGGTATCGTAATCCTCTTCTCTTATCCTGGGCAGAAACGTCTCATTGTCCGACCCGAGATAGTCGGGAAGATAGCTGTCCCATACGGGGGCATCATGGATGTTTTTCTTCCGGTAGGAGACGCCCCCCGTAAAAAGACTGCGCCCCGCCAGGAAAGAGCGGTCATATATGATCTCGCCGTATGTTGTGCGCTCTCTCTGTTTGAAGGTTATGTCTATCGTCTCGTACTCAGGGTTTATCCAGCTATAAGACCCCGTGAAGCGCAGCGCCGAAGATCTGTCCAGATCCTTTTTTGCCTCCATTTTTACAAAACCAAAGGGAGCGCTGCGGCTCTCGCGCCATGCAAGCTCTTCTCCCGTTCCGGCAAAACCCGACATGATATATGGCCTCTTGTAATCGGAGACCATACCGGAGAGGGTAAACCAGTCCCTGAATGAAAAATTACCTGACGCCTCAAGGTAATGCGAGTCGCCAGGTCGTTTCCTTCCGTACCTGTCTTTGGGCGCGACGGGAGGAGGCACGCCGTCTCCCCAGAACCGCACAAGGGTACTCTCATCATCGTCCTCTTTCCCCTCACGCCCGCTCATGGACAGGAATCCGTTCCACAGACCCGCGTCGTGCCCCATGTTAAGGTAAAAACCCCTCTGGTCTCCGGGGCTGTCATAAGACACACCCGTCTCCGCCCCGTTGAGATCCTTGCCCGTCATGGGCACCACGTTAACAATCCCGGCAAAAGCGTCAGGACCCCAGAGCACCGACCCGGGACCTCGGATAATCTCGATGCGCTTGACCGGGGCGAGGGAAAGTTCATGGTCCAGAGGATGGAGGGTCTTGCTGATATCGGAACCCAGGGGAACTGTATCGTATAAAAAGAGTACCGATTCCGGGATACCTCTCAGATACGGCCCTGTTCCCCACTCTTTTTTCGCCATGTAAAATCCCGGCTCCACCTCCAGGACCTGGCTCAACGTTTGTGCGCCTCTCTCACGAAACTCTTTTCGCGTGACCACCCGCGCCACGGCGGGCGCCTGCCATGCGCTCTCCTGGCGCCTCGAGGCGATGGAAAGCACGTTAAGGTCTTCACCCACGAACATAAGGAGCGTATCGTTCCGGCCGGCAATCGCGGCAGATTCCTCGGCCCATAAAGGCCCGGCCGCGATACATAGCACAAGCATTATAAAAGCAGCCGCATAAGATATGTTCGAAAATCTTGTTCTCATAATCGGCAAATCAGGTTCAAAGTTCCGGGGTTCACGGTTCAACGGTTTAAGATAATTATTAAGCATTTCACTCAAACCTCTGAACCCTGAACCCTGAACCCTGAACCCTGAATAGTTACATTTCCTTTATAGCTTTATAGCTGTTTCATAAGTATCCTGAACTTTGCCCTGGTCAGCCCCAGCAGCTTTGCCGCCGCTGTCTGGTTGTTATTCGTCATAGCGAGAGACTGTCTTATAAAATCCCTTTCAACCTCTTCCAGCGCTATACCTTGGGGTAGAAGTCGGAAATCACTGCATTCCGCGCCGAAGGGCGATGCGGATCTGAGAAAAGACAGCGTATCCACTGTTATGCACCCGCTTCTCCCCGCCAGGATCACGGCCCTTTCTATAACATTTGCCAGTTCCCGCACATTTCCCGGCCACGTGTATCCGGTGAGCAGTCTTGCCGCGCCGTCGGTAAGCGTTACGTCCCACCCCGCCGCCATGCGCCCGAGAAAATGTTTCGCGAGGAGGATCACGTCATCCATACGCTCCCTCAGCGGAGGAGGCTCAATGGGAAAGCCGTTGATGCGGAAGTACAGGTCCTGACGAAAATCGCGCCTATTCACAAGTTCTCCAAGATACTGATTCGTCGCGCAGATGACTCTGACATCCACCGGTATTTCCTCGTTTCCGCCTACCCTCTGGACCTTCTTCTCCTGAAGCGCCCTCAGGAGCTTCGCCTGCGCCTCCAGCGAAAGATCGCCTATCTCGTCGAGAAAAACGGTTCCGCCATCCGCGTATTCAAACTTGCCCTGGTTTCTCCTGATCGCTCCGGTAAAGGCGCCTTTTTCGTGTCCGAAAAGCTCGGCCTCCACAAGATTCGGCGAGATCGCCGCGCAGTTCACCGGAACAAACCGCTTATTCCTGCGCGGGCTGGCTTTGTGTATATACCTGGCGAGAAGTTCTTTCCCGGTCCCGGATTCCCCGGTGATAAGCACAGCCGTGTCACCCTCAGCCACCCTCGTGGCGAGATCCATGACCTCGGACATTTTCCCGGAACCGTACACGATTTCTTCCGAACCGGTCGTTTGCTGAAGTTCCCTCTTCAGGTCCCTGTTTTCAGCCATTATGCGCGAAAGGTTCAGCGTGCGCTCCACGGTCAGCAGTATGCGCTTTTCCTCGAACGGCTTCGTGATGTAGTCAGCCGCTCCGGCCCGCATGGCATCTACTGCCGATTCCACCGTGGCGAAGGCAGTAATGAATACCACCGGACAGGGAGCGTCCATTTGCATTATTTTTCTCAGGAGGGTCTCGCCGTCCATGCGCGGCATCTTCACGTCGGTTATCACCATATCGTAGGGGGCCTTCCCAATCATCTCCAGAGCCTCTATACCGTCCCCGGCCTGATCTGCAAGATACCCCCTCCTCTCCAGCATGATGGACAGGAGGTGTCTCATCTTTTCTTCGTCATCCACAACCAGTATACGAACCATACTATTTTTCGCCGGCTTTCCAAACAAATCGTAACTACTCAGGGGTCAGAGATCAGGAATCAGGGGTGGCTTGCGTTCTTCATATTTCATTAGTCTAACCTTGAACCGTGAACCCTGGAACTTTGAACCTGAATAGTTACTCCTATTTTTCATTCACTGGCAGGCTTACCCGGAACAGCGCCCCGCCTTCTTCTTTATTTTTCGCGCTGATAGCGCCACCATGAGTCCGCAGCACCTGAGCGGCATACGCAAGCCCCAGACCAGTGCCCTTCGACCGTGTTGTAAAAAAAGGCTCAAAGATCTTCTCCATATTTTCGGGTTCAATCCCCTCCCCCTGGTCTTCCACGTCTATGTACAGCGCCTTCCCCGCGCGCGATACGCTGATACTTACGGCGCCCATGTTGTCATTCGCCTCAAAGGAGTTTTTCAGGATATTGTCAAACACCCGCACAATCAGGTCGGGGTCCGCGTGTACGTGGCAGGGTTCGGGAAGAAACATCGTTCTTATTCTAACGGGCAGTTTCGCTTTTTGCATCTCAACCCTCGCGACGATTTCCCCTATCAGGGAATTTATCTCAACCCTGCGGAGCATCGGCTGGACAGGACGAGCGAACGCCAGAAAATCCTCAATCAGCCGGTTAAGACGCCGTATCTCGTCCTCCATATAGCCAACCATGGTATTCTCAGACGTGATAGACATATCTTCCTTCAGTATATCCAGGGAACTCTTAATAATGCTCAAGGGGTTTTTTACCTCATGGGCTATCATCATGGAAAACTTGCCCATCTCCGCCAGGTTCTTCTGCTGAATCATCTTCTGATAGGCATCCTCGAGAGCATTAGCGCTCCGCTCCAGAGAGTCCAGCATGGAATTGAAAGCCAGCGCAAGTTTTCTCGTTTCCGGGAGACTACCCGGCTGCACCCGTATATCACGGTTGCCCTTTTCGATGTCGCGCGCCGCCTGGGCGAGCTGCTTCAGGGGAGCTACGAGGGAGTGGGAAAGAAAATAAAAGATTACCGCCGCCAGCAACCCAAGCCCGGAGGAAAGCCATATAAAACGGTTTCTCATCTTTATCAGAAGTTGCTCTATACCAACGGTGCTGTATACAATCCGCACCCTACCTATCGGGAGGTCGCCATCACCCGCATCATCGTTCCACTGAAAAGCCTCGCTTACTTCCTGGGATCTGCTGAGCAAAACAGGAACATCTATCACGGAAAAGGGCCTTGCCATCTTTTTTGATATGGAGGCAAGCTCCCCGCCCGACCTGTCAAACACTGTAACACTCACCACATCCTTTTCCGACAGGAGGTTGGTTGCCAGTCTCTGCAACATGGGTTTATCATCAATCAATATACCTAACTCCGCATTGAGCGCAAGATATTTTGCGAGGAACGATATGCGCTCCTCAAATCTTGTCTGCACAAACTGGCGTGTAAAATTCATGCCCATATAGGCCAAAGCAAAAGTGGTACCCCCTATGATGGCAAAGACGCCAATAAGAAGCCTTGCATGTATACCCGGATTTCTCATGGCCCGACCTCGATGGGAAACTTGTAGTCTTCAACAACCTTTATTCCCAGTTTCTTCACGACCCTTGTATTTATCCATACATGGAAGAAGGGGGTTGTCTTTCCGCACTCCTTGCCTGACAGCAACTTGAGCGCCTCCCTCGCACATTGTTTTCCCAGTTCTTCATAATTGAAAACAAAGGCAAGAGCGGCCCCGCTCTCATAAAAAAAGCGGTTATAGCCGATAACCGGCGCCGCTTTGAACAGTGATTCCTTTATGACATACTTGATGATGCTCTCCGATATGACGGTGAGGTCGGGAATAAGCCAGAGAGCGTCCACATCCCCCCAGTGATCTTTAAGCACGCCAGGGATCTCTTTCTTCGATGATACTTCAAGTGGAATAATCTTTATTCCCCGGGCGGAAGCGAGGGCTGCCGCTTCTTTGAAGAAATCAGAGTTATAACGGGGATCATAGAGAAGACCCACGCGCCACACCCCCGGAAGGCCGCGTTCGATCATTTCAAGCTGTTTTTGCGCTGGTATGTTCAAAGATATTCCGCAGGGGGTGTGTGCCGTGCCAAGCACTTTTTCCGGATCCAGCACTACGGAATACAGCTTTGCGGAACTTTTCGACACTTCATCTGTCCAGACAAAACGTGTTGCTTCCGGACCGACGGAGATAAAAAGCCTGAATTTTCCCTCCGTAAGTTCTCCGGAGAGGGCGGCCCGGTCTTTTCCAGGGAATCTATCCAGGTAGAATACCTTCAGTTCCCTGCCTGGAGACTCCGCGAAGACCGCGCCCATACTTTCCACGGCCTCGGCGTAAGGCCTGATATTTCGTGAAACCAGCGCCGCTGCCTTCGCTGGGCGGAGATCCACGGTCTGAGCGGAACCCGTCCACAAGAATACCAGGCATACAGCCGCTGCCAGCAGCCTGGAGGTAATATGCATTTTCTCACCGGCACGAAGTTTCTCGAAATGTATCATCTTCAAAGGGGTCAGGGGTCGGGGGTCAGGAGTCAGAATGAAACATTCATGTCGCATGGCGACAAAGAACAATGAAAATCCCCCCTTTGGAAAAGGGGGGCTGGGGGGATTTTCAGGTGAAAGAAATGTTCCCTCCTCCTGCTCGTTTTGTTCGTGACTAAAGGCATAGGGTCAACCAATCCCTATTCTGACCTCTGACCCCTGACCTCTGACCCCTGACCCCTATTTGTTGTTCTTCTTGCTCCCCCTATTTTCAATCTTCTCTTTCACCTTTGAAATCTTTTTCTTGAACTCTTCTGTCACCGCATCAACATCTTCGAGATTAATTATCACGCGCGGCGTTATCATGACGATCATTTCTGTTTTTGATTTACCCTTTATATCCTTCCCGAAAAAGTAACGCAGGAGAGGGATGCGACTCAGCCAGGGCACTCCCGCCATGGAATCGGATTCCGTTTCCTTGATGAGCCCTCCTATGACAAGCGTCTGGCCATGTTTGACGGTGAGGGTTGTGTTTATGGACCGCTTGTAAAATGAGGGGTAAGACTTTCCCGCCACAGAAACATTTGCACTCTGCTCGCTCACCTCCTGGCTGATATCCATGGTCACCAGCCCCCCCTCGTTTATGTGGGGAATGACTGTCAGGATCACGCCGGTGTCCCTGTACTGGATGTTTGTTTCCAGTATGTTGTTTGAGTTTGTTGTAACAGAGGTGTAAGAAGTACTGGCCACCGGAATCTCGGTCGAAATGGCTATCTTTGCCTCCTTGTTGTCGGAGGCAAGCACATGGGGCGAGGAAAGTATGTTCACCCTCTTGTCCTGCTCCAGCGCCGACAGGGTAGCCTGCCATCGTTCAGTCAGTCCTATGGCATAATTGAGACCGGCGGCCCCTATCGTGGCGCTCAGAGATCCCGTTTCCGTCCACGGCTCTTTCTTGAACGTCCATTCGATGCCCATCTCTAAATCCCTTCCAAGGGTGATTTCGGCCACGGTGGCCTCGATCAGGACCTGCCGTGGCAGCACATCAAGACGTTCAAGTATGCCGGAAACTATTTTGTAGTCTCTGGGGGTGGCCTCGATAATCAGAGAGTTCCTCACCTCGTCCGGCGTTATTTTTATCTCGCCCGTTGCGGAACTGGAAACGTTGCCGGACGTTTCCCCTTGAACGGCCTCTTTCTGTTCCGCCTTCTCCGGCTCTTTTTTACCGGAACCGATGGCAAGGGGATTCGGGTGCACAAAACCCTTGGATGTAGCTTTATCCTTGGGTGTGGCTTTACTGACCTTCCCTCCCTTACCGAAGATCGTGTTCAACAGACTGCCAAGCTGAGCAGCCTCTCCATTCTTGACCGAATACACATGGATGCGCGGTTCTACGTCTTCGCTGGGAACATCCAGTCGGCTGACAAAGGCATCAAGCATTTCGGCGTGATGACCGATGGCAAGGATGGCGTTGAGGCGACTTATAGCGATCAGGCTTATTTTGTCACTACCGCTGGTCGGATACGAAGAAGCTATCTCTTTGAGGGTCTTGGCCGCATCCTCGGCGTCTATGTTTTTAAAGAAGTAAAATCTATGGTTTACCTTTTCAAGGAGATTGACGTCGAAGGTATCCGCCAGTTTCAGGACTTTCAAGATATTGATGCCCTTATCGACAACCAGCAGTGTATTGGAACCGGCATCAGCAATGATCGCCCCCTCATTGGAAACGAAAGGGGTCAGGAGCTTTGTCATTTCCTGGGCAGCGATGAACTTTAGGGGAATTACCTGTATAATGACCCTCTCGGCCGGGGGGATATCATCCATATCGCGCCCCGAATGCAGGGCTATCGGCATGCGCGAGACATTCTTCGCGCTGATGATTTTGTGTACAGCCCCCTCCCTGACAGTCGCGAGGCCGTTGGCTTCCAATATCTGGTGGAAGACAGGAAAGAGATCTTTTTTGTCCAGGGCCCTCGTCGTGTGAATCGTTACTTTTCCCCTGACATCGGGATCAATGATATAATTGATGCGCAAAAGTTCGGATATGGTTCTGATCACCTCGTAGATGTCGGCGTCATCAAAATTGAAGATAATTCCCCCCTTCCCTTCGGGGATCTTCTCGATAGTCTTTTTCAGGGCTTCAGTCGGGGAGGGGACACTCTCCGGAGGCGTTGCCGGTTTATCTGAAACTTTACCCTCAGGGACCGGTGTTGTAACTGGTGGCTTCTGGGCCGATACCGGCGGTGCAGCGGGTCCACTTTCAGTCGGGGGGGGGACACTCTCCGGAGGCGTTGCCGTCTTGCCTGAAACCTTGCTCTCAGGCGGTGATGGGGAAGGAGCCTCATGGGCTGGGACCGCAGGCGCCACGGGAACGCTTTCGGCCTTCTTTATCCGGCGCTTTATGTAACCGAATGGAGTATTGACAATTTCGAATTCGCCGGTATCATCCACAAAGCTTGGCTTCTCCAGTTCCTTTTCAGCCTTAACGGTCTTAACGTCACCTGAACCGTCGGCCTTCACACCGTCGTCTTCGATACGGTGCGCCTCTCCAGCGTACCCCGAAAAGGCCAGCGCAACGAAAAAAACTACACAAAAGATAATCAATTTGTCTGTAATTTTAGTCATAATGCCTATTTCTTCTTTCGTTTGATTTTGCCGAAAGGTGTGTTGATGATTTCGTACTCACCTTCCTCCGGAGGCGCGGCAATTTTACTTTCTGGTTTCGCCGCGGGCGCGGCAATTTCAGTTCCTGGCTTCGCCGCGGGCGCGGGCGGCTTTTCGATAGCCCCCGGTTGTGTCATGACAACCGCCGGTTTTTCCTGTTGCCGTGCGACCGCCCTTTTCCTGATTTTTTCCTTGTCATACAGGAGGACTTTGTACGTCTTTGTTCCCTTCCGCAGGGTAATGTTCTCTTTTTTTATGCTGGAAACAACTATATTAGAGCCCCCTATGCTGTTCCCCTTTTTCACCCACAGGAAAGGCCTTTGGGGGAATTTCGGCTCGGGATTACTGATAAGGGCGGCGCTGTATTTGTCCGTCATAACGACACCGTACAGAACGATCTTTCTCCTGATATCTTCCTCTGTCTGCTCCGCATCCTTTTCCGTTTCCACGAATTCCGTCCTGTTCGGGCTGAAGAGGTTCTTGTTCGTTACCACCTCATAGGCCACCTCCGGGGGCATTTTTTCCCTTGTGACTTTCTTTATATCCCCATTTTTCGTTTTTTGGGCCGCCGCCTGCGTTATTTTTACCCCGCCTCCCCTCTCCGACCACACATCTATACTCTTTGGCACGAAGAAGGCAACGCAAACCGCCAGGATTATATTGACAAACCCTGTTATTGAAAAAACATTAAGTATCGATCTCATCTACTTCTCCGACTCTTTCATGAAACCGTTAACGGTCATATTCACCCTGAGCTGTCCCCTGCCTTTTCCGAGCGGAGCATCAATCGTTATCTCATGTACCGTAAGGCGCTTGTCGGATGTCTCGATGCGGTACAGGATCTCTTTCAACTGCCTTGTCGTCAGGACGATTGAGAACGTTACCGGAATGCTCAGGTATTTTGCGCCCTCCTGCTTCGTGGCCTTCAAGACACGCACCGATTGCATCTCCATACCACTTTTCTGCGTAATGGTATTCAGGATATTCTGCATGTCAACTGCTGCAATGGATGGGGTCCTTCCCGTCAAAAGTCCAGACTCTCCCTGTTCCAGAGCGCTGGTGAGGGCGACAAGACGTGTCTTTAACTCCTTCCCCTCCTCAATGGACCGCTGATATCTTGCAAGCTGCTTCTCCTTCGCCGCGATTTGAGCGCTTCCGTCGAAGATTCCATAGAAAAAGGGAAGCGTTTTGTATACAAGACCGAGAAAGAGCAGAATCGCCCCGCCGATCAGGATATATTTTCTTTCTCTGGTAAGCGAAAAGCTTATCATGGTCTGTCCCGCTTTATCTTTAGCCCGATACGGAATCTCTCTTTCCCGTCCCTGGTTTTCATGATGGCGGACAGAAAAGCTACATCACCGAAAATAGGAGATTCTTCCAGAGGCGTTATAAGTTTCGACGCCGACTGTGCGTACCCTTCTATATTAACATCGCTGCCCGAAATAGAAAAACGGTTGACCCACGTGCTCTGGGGGATTATGTTGCTGAGATCTCTCAGGACATTAAGGACCGGTACGCTACTCCCGCCAAGATTGTTCAGAGAATCTATCTGCTTTTCCAACTTACCACACCGCATACGCATTTTCTCCACATCGGCAACCTTCACTCTCAACTGCTCGATCTGTGCATTCAGGCGTTTCAGATCAAGCTGCTCCCGCACGATCATACCCCCTCCCCAGGAGAGGAGTGACAGAACCAGCAGCCCCCCCAGGAGCAGCATGGTGTAATATCCTGTCTTGCCGGGTTTTTTCCGCAACCCGACGGGAAGCAGGTTAATGTCCATCGGTATCTTTTGTATCGCTTTCAGGGCACAGCCGTACGCGGGCATCAATTCATGCGATGGTATCCGCCCGTCAGAAAGATCCGGGCGGCGAATTTCAAACATATCTTCTCCACCAGGGCAGGTGAAGAGACTATCATCAAAGCGGGGGCCGAAGAACACCACAGGCAGTTTATCCTTTCCCTCGTCCAGTTTTTTGGCGAGCAGTTCCAGTTCACACTGCATAACGGCGGAAAGGTCACTCCCGTCCTGTGCCACTTCCACTTGATGCGAATACCACAACAGGTTATCCCTGAACAGATCAACCTCCATACGGCCCCCCGCCATGTATAAAACGACCGAAGATGCCCCAGGCGCGAACGTGCCGCTATGGGAAAAGTAGCTGGCCAACGCCGTTGAGCTAATCTCCATCCCCGAAATACGCGTTTCGAGACCCTCACACAGGCCGGTATATGGACCGACGGCATCCCTTTCTGCCGCCACCAGAAACAGCTTCATGGTACCCGCTTTCCTGTCCTCCGAGATTATCTGGCAATCAAAGTGGACGTCATCCGCCGAAAAGGGGGTGTATTTTTCCATCTCATACCCGAGGGACTCGCGGAGGTTTTCCTTCACCGCCAGGGGAAGCTCAACGTACCTGAGTACAGCCAGGTTCCTCGGTATCGAGAGATAGATGTCTGTGGAAAGAATGTGGTTTCTCTCCAGGAATGTCCGGATCATATTTCTTGCCACCGTCATTCTTTCCTCCAGAGTTTTTTCAGCAGGCAACTGATACACAGCTTGCGCCTCCAGTTTTACCTTTCTGAATGACGCCTTGAGATACACCACTGAAAGAAACTCTGTTTCGATACTAACACCAAGGCCTGTCTGAAAAAGCACCGCCAACCTCCTCTGTTTTTCTGTAATTACTCAGGTGTATAGGCTGAAGACTGAAGACTGAAGGCTGAAGGGCAATAATCATCATTCATGACACAACACCCTGTCAAGGTATCCAAACGATTTTGGCTTTGTGTGGCGGCATAAGTTTTTCCCTTCAGTCTATCCACCTTCAGCCTTTATGCCTGAGTAGTTACAAATTCCGGCGCCCGGAGCATCATCGAGCCACCGGATGATCCTGTATCCCTTTTTGGCCTTTGCGTCAATCTTAACAAGGGCCTCTACCCGCCGCCGCGTCTTTCCATCTCCTGTTATCCCCACAGATGTAATGGTATAATAGGGAAGCATTTGAATCGTGAGATACGATTTTACGGAGTCATACACTTCGGCGCCAACAATCTCAAAGATTTCGGATACCGACTTAAAATCACGCGCCTTTCTGTAATCGCCAATTTCCCGGGCCAGGTCTTCCGTCATACCGGGAAGGGCAATGAGCATATCGTGGGTAGCGGCGTTTATGTTCACCTTGAGGGTTTCTGTCACCTTACTACCTCGCAGCGTCCGGTCACCTTTGTACACCGTCACCATATTCTCCAGTCCACCGTAAAAGAGCTTGGGAGTCATCCCCCTTACCAGGAGAAGTTCCCCGACAGACATGAAGTCACCGTCTCTGCATTCGTATGGTCCAGGAAGTGAACGGTAATAATCATTTTCCGCGCCGTTGACGCGGTGTAATTGATCCGTATCGCGCCAGTCAAGGATGGAGTCCACAATCACGTCCCTGTCTTTATCCTCAAGCCCGAAACCGGACAGCATCATCCGCAGCAGATGTTCGTCGGCTGTGTTCAGGTTGATTTTCCCGCTTTCGTTCGCCACGCGCACCTTGAATTGCCCCCCACCGAACGGCACAGCAGGGATATCCGTGTTGATTCTCAATCTTTCCTCTACTTTCTCTTCGTCACTTTCAGGTGCATTCATCTTCTGGGGTATCTTCTCATTTCTCATGATCTCGACAATCGCCCTGTTCAACCCGGCCTCAGCTATGTAATAGGCCTCCGTTTCCTCCTTGAAATTGCGGGTGATGTTCACTTCCGTTCTCATGGTATAGCAGAATTCGCCGACTATCACGGTAAGGAGGGCCAGCACCCACAGCACCAGAAATAGCGCTATTCCTCTTTCATCGCCGATAAAATGCCGCATTTTCTCCTGCCGTCAACCCCCATCAGTCGCTATCCGGGCTATCACGCAAATAGATGGGCCATCATTTCCCCTTGTCAGAGTCAGCCTCACGGCAATGGGAAATCCAGGGTCATTTTCAGGATCCCAGGTGTCCTGCCATTGCTGAGTCTCCTCACCCATATCCTTTTTTTTAAGATACTTAAACGCTACATCAGCGCCCCTGAGTAGTTCTATGAACAGATCATCGGAATTATCCATATCAGCATCTTTACCCATCAGCACGACATTTCTCTCGCTAAGGCTCAGGAATTTGCCGCCATCTTCCGCTTCTTCCACCCGATATTTCACATACACCATGCCGAACTTGTTACCTGGCACCAGGTGAACATTAGACACAAATTTCAGGGATTTACTGTCGCCCTTCAGGGCAAGGGCCTTGTCCCCCTTCACCGTATCGACGGGTATGGACGCAAGTTGACTTTTCATCAAATCCAGGACGATTCTCTCTCTCTGTTGTCCATCTATATTCCTCTCTCCCTTTTCCCATGCCCTGATCCCTATGTGGAAAGCGCCAAACACAAGTAGGGTGATCAGTGACAGAATAGTCAATGAGATCAACAGCTCCAGCAGTGTAAAACCCCTGTTGTCGCTACATGTCATGTTATGCTCCGCGTAACTATTCAGGGTTCAGGGTTCAAGGTTCAAGGTTCAGGGGTC
>Ga0210051_1002420_pt1 | contig 18755 bp, 16 predicted proteins | sample CryGey092014_all_FD_185464 | JGI IMG/M metagenome (GOLD analysis project Ga0210051, IMG submission 185464) | Groundwater microbial communities from aquifer - Crystal Geyser CG23_combo_of_CG06-09_8/20/14_all (SPAdes) (version 2) | ecosystem: Environmental > Aquatic > Deep subsurface > Groundwater... | reverse complement strand
AAAAAAGCAGTTGCAGGAGAGTTGAAATTTATACTGCCCGAGCGCATTGGAAAGGTGAGGATTCAGAAAGGGATTAAGGAAGGCCTAATAAGAGAGGCCTTAAAGACGGCATGAGAACTTTTTGTTTATTTTTTCTCACCCTTTCCCTAAAAACTTCCTTACATCCCCGACGCGCATTGTAATCCTCATGGTATCAAGGTATTCAAGGATTGGAACGGCGAATTTGCGGGAGGTGTTAAGGATGTCTCTGAACTCTGCAACTGTCATCTCCTTCTTTTTGCTGAAGAAGTCTTTCAGCGCATCAATTATCTTTTCGTAAACAGGCTTTGTGACATACATGGTCTCGTTAATCCTTACAAGGCTTCCCTGTTTCGCCATGAGTTTAAGAATATCATCAAGCTGTCTGGGCTGCATCTTGAGAGCAGTTAAGAGTTCATCTTTTAACTGAGGCTGAAAGCCAGACTGCTCAAGCATATTCAGAATCTTTGTCTCAATGCCTTTATCAATTTCTGAGAGTAAGACTTTAAAGGATGAAAGGCGCATGAGGTCTTTATCCATTACAACATTGTTCATTGGCGCTGTAAGCGCATTAAATATTTTCTGGTCAATCTTAAGCTGCGCCCTCACCTCTTCTTTTGGCATCCCGGTTTTCAAGGGATTTTGTTTATGAAAGGTCTTCAGGATTTTATCAATGCCTGCCCTGCTTGCATTTACCGCATCGCTGTGAATAAGAATGCTTTCATGCTGCACTATCGCGCCTTTCTGTTCCAGCGCTTTTACCGCATCCTGTATTGCAGGCACATCCGCATTTATCCAGCCTTCCAGAGCGGTAATAGCCAGCCCATTCACCCCTGCTTTTTTAATTTTTACTGCCAGCTTCTCCTCAAGTGTTCCGAGTTCCAAAATCTTCAGGTCTTCTATCCCCTCGGCTCTCTTCCTCCTGCCCGGATGCGCATCAAGAATTTCTCCTCCGCCTATTGTCTCAACAGGCGAGAACCTTCTTATAATATATCTGTCTCCAGACACTACAATAACAGGCGCTTGAAGCCTCAATTGGCAGTAGCAGCCCTCGGCGTGTTTTATTTCTTCAAGGTTATACAAGATTACTCTTGCAATCGTCTCGGATGTTCCTGAATGAAAATGCACAAGGCTTCTATTTTTTAATACCGGCGAATCCTTGAGAAGTTCAATCTTTGCATCAATAACCCGAGTAGGGAAAAACCTCTGAGGGACAACCGCTGCATCCCCGCGTTGGAGGCTCTCTTTCTCAACACCCGCAAGATTTATTGCAACCCTCTGACCTGCATAAGCGGTCTTAATGGATTTTCCGTGGCTGTGAAGACCGCGCGCCTTGCTGGTTATATTTGCAGGAAGTATCTCAACCGTTTCATCAACAGAAAGGCTTCCTGAAATAGCAGTCCCGGTAACAACAGTGCCGAATCCCTTCAGCGTGAAAACCCTGTCAATGGGAAGCCTGAAAAGCCCTTTTGTCAGCTTTGGCTTTACTGTTAGGGCAACGTCTCTGATTTTTTTCTTCAGGAGTTCTATATTCTTCCCTGTCTTTGATGAAACCGGGATTATATCCGCTCCTTCAAGGAACGTCCCTTTCACAAAATCCTTCACTTCTTCTGAAACAAGTTTTATCCAGTCATCTTCAACAAGGTCTGCCTTTGTAATAACAATCAGCCCTGATTTGATTTTAAGGAGGTTGCATATTGAGAGATGCTCTCTGCTCTGAGGCATTATCCCTTCGTCTGCCGCAATAACCAGGATGACAATATCAATGCCGCCTGCGCCTGCAAGCATATTTCTTACAAGCCTCTCATGTCCGGGGACATCAACAATCCCCACTGTAAGCCCGTCAGGATAAATAAGGTCTGCAAAGCCGAGGTCAATTGTTATGCCGCGTTCTTTTTCCTCTTTCAGCCTGTCAGGGTCTATGCCTGTCAGCGCCTTAACCAATGCGCTCTTGCCGTGGTCAATGTGTCCTGCTGTGCCGAGTATTACATAATGCATAAATTCACTATATTGTAGTAAGCTTTATAGGTATAAGACAATGAAAAAAATTGCGATAACAATGGGTGATGCAGCCGGAATCGGGCCTGAGATAATTGTCAAAGCCCTTTACTGCGCTGAGATAAGAGATTTCTGCGCTCCGTTTGTAATCGGAAGCAGAGTTGTTATACAGGAGGCGATAGACCTGCTTAAGCTGCCTCTTAAATTAAGGCTGATAAAAACACCTGATGAATGCAAATCAGGCATAGGGATGATTGAGCTTATTGATGTAGAAATATCTGAAGCTTTTGAAAAAGGCAAGGCAACTGCAAAGAACGGCAAGGCGTGTGTAAGTTACATAAAGAAGGCTGTTGAGCTTGCTCTGAATAAAAAAGTTGACGGAATTGTCACTGCGCCGATTTCAAAAGAGGCATTGAAGATGGCAGGCATAAAATGGCACGGCCACACTGAAATGCTTGCCGAGCTTACAGACACAAAAGATTACGCCATGATGCTTGCCGGAGAGCCTTTAAAGGTGATTCTTGTCACGATACATACTCCGCTCAGAAGCGTTCCGGACATGATTACAAGAGAAAGAGTATTAAAAACCATAAGGCTTGCAAAGAAGGCATGCAGTATGATGGGGATAGAAAACCCGAGGATTGCAGTTGCAGGATTGAATCCACATGCAGGAGAAGCAGGGATATTCGGAGATGAAGAAAGCAGTGAGATTATCCCTGCAATTGAAGAGGCAAAAAAATTCGGAATTCATGCTGCAGGCCCTTATCCGCCTGATGCGGTATTCAACAAGGCGTATAATGGTGAGATTGATATGGTGGTATGCATGTACCACGACCAGGGACTGATACCGTTGAAGATGATTGCCTTTGACAGGGGCGTGAATGTGACCATCGGACTGCCGCTTGTCAGGACATCGCCGGACCACGGCACAGCCTATGATATTGCATGGAAAGGGATTGCCAATCCCTCAAGCATGCTTGAGGCAATAAAACTGGCAGTAAGGCTTAAGATATAGAATTGGGCTATAAAGACAGCCCCTCTGTCTTTATAACAAGCCAGCTAACACGTTCTTTTTCAAGAAAGAGTTTTATGCGCGCGGGAGTCTTGAGGTCTCCGATTATATAGCCTGTCTGGTTTCCGATGGTTGCAATAACAAGGAGGTCAAATTCAGCAGTTGCCAGTTTTTCTTTTACCTCTATTTTCAGGTTTTCGTATTCTATCTTTATGCCGGAAAGAGCTTTGAACTGGCTTCCAAGTATCTGTTTTATAAGTATGTAAGTAAGCCCCTTTTCATCCTGATAATTGAATGAAACTTTTGCCATTACCTTATCAATCTCTTTTTTCTCTATTGCCTCTGCGCCCTCTTTTATAAGCTTTTTAATCCTCGCCTCATCAGACGGCCAGAGAAAATAGATAAGCGCCGGAGAAATGATTAAAAGGAAGAGCAATATAACTGATTTCTTACTCATTGGTTATATTATATTTCACATCAACCTTGATGTCCTTTCTCAGCGAATGATAAACAGAGCAGTATTTCTCCTGAGAAAGGGCTATAACCCTGTCCATCTTCTTTGGCGTAATGTTCTTCCCTGAGATATTTATAACCAGCTCCATCGTCTTATAGTATTGCGGAGGCGTGAGATTTCTCTCGCCCGAATAATCAATCTTAAAGCTTGTTATTTCGGCTCTCATCTTCCGCAGAAATGACACTACATCTATTGCCAGGCATCCTGCAACACTCATTAATAAGGTTTCAGTGGGCGAGCATCCCCACTGAAATTGTGCGTCATAATCTACCTCTTCACCCCGCTGTGTTCTGCCGTGAAAGATTAATTCCTTTTCCCATGTTAAAGCGCCCTTATTTACAGGCGGTATCTTCTCCTTGTAACCTACCAGGTCTAATGTCTCTTTTTCCTCTGCCATTCATTCCTCCTCATATTTTTATGTTACGGCACTTATTGCATTTTTAATTATACCAAGCATTCGCCCAAGATTTTCAATGCTGATGCTCAAAGGCGGCATTATCACCATAACATTCCCGAGCGGCCTTATGAAAACTCCGTTGTCTCTCGCATGATATGCAGCCTTCCATCCCATCTTCTCTTCCCATGCATAAGGCTCTTTTGTGTTTTTATCTTTTACGAGTTCCACCCCTGCCATAAGCCCTTTATTCCTTGCGTCTCCTACATGGGGAAGTTCCGATATTTCCTTAAGCCATCCTTCAAGCAGTTCTATCTTTGGCTGGAGATTCTTCAGTGTTTCTTCTTTCTCAAATATATCCAGGCAGGCAAGAGCCGCTGCACATGCCAATGGATTGCCTGTATAAGAATGTCCGTGAAAGAATGTCTTAAGCTCCCTGAATTCACCCAGGAACGCATTGTAGATTTCATCTGTTGCAATTGTCACTGCCAACGGCAGATAACCTCCTGTGATGCCTTTTGACAGGCACATTATATCAGGCGTCACAGCTTCATGCTCGCAGGCAAACATCTTTCCTGTCCTCCCGAATCCTGTTGCAACCTCATCAGCAATCATCAGCGCCTTGTATTTCGTACATAAATCCCTTACGCCTTTAAGATAACCGGCAGGAGCTACAAGCATTCCGCCTGCCGCCTGAACAAGAGGCTCAATAATAACTGCTGCAATCTCAGAAGAATGCTTCCTGAGAATCGCTTCCATTTTTTTAAGACAGGCTGTTTTGCAGTCAGGATAACTAAGTCCTGATTCGCACCTGTAACAGTATGGCGAAGGCGCATTATACGTTTTGAATAAAAGCGGCCTGAAGACTTTATGAAATGTCTCTATGCCGCCGACGCTTACAGCTCCAAGCGTATCGCCATGATAGGCATTCTCCAGCGAAAGGAAACTATTTTTCCCGGTTACTCCTTTATGCAGCCAGTACTGAAATGCCATCTTGAGCGCAACCTCAACAGAAGTTGAGCCGTTATCAGAATAGAAGACCTTAAATCCCCCCCCGCCCCCCTTTACTAAAAGGGGGATGGGGGGATTTGGAAGCTGACTTCCGACTAACGACTGGCTGAATAACTTTATCAGCCTCTCCGATAGCTGAATTGCCGGCACATTGCTTAAACCCAAGAGTGTTGAATGTGAAATCCTGTCTATCTGCTCTTTTATAGCTTCGTCTATTTCTTTTTTTCTGTGTCCGTGAATATTTACCCACATTGATGATACACCGTCCAGATACCACCTGCCGTAGATATCTTTTATAAAACAATCCCTGCCCTCGGAAATAATAACAGGCTTTTCCTCAAGCCAATCTCTCATCTGCGTGAACGGATGCCAGATGTATTTTTTGTCTAAATCTTCAAGGTGTTTATTTTCGTCAGAAATTTCCATAGTAGCCGATAGTTGTCAGCGCCAGTATTTCTTTACTGGCACTATTCACTGTTTTTCAGGCACTGCCATGTGCCTTATAATCTTCCCTTCAACAAGATAAACAACCATCTCTGCGATGTTTGTTGCGTGGTCAGCAATCCTCTCTATGTATTTTGACACATACGTTATCTTCACGGCTCTTGAGACGGTTTTCGGATCCTGTATCATGAAAAATAAAAGCTCATTAAATACCTGCCAGTTAAGGTTATCAACCAGGTCATCACGTGTAAGCACATCACGCGCCAGGGCAGAGTCCCTCTTTACAAATGCATCCAACGCATCCCTTACCATGCCCTGCGCTATTTCAGTCATGCGCGGAATATCAATATACGGCTTCAACTGCGGCTCTTCATTCAATTCCAGCGCCCGTTCAGATACGTCAACTGCAAGGTCTCCTATCCTCTCAAGGTCGGTTGTAATCTTCATGGCTGTTGTTATCAGCCTCAGGTCACCTGCACGCGGCTGCCTCAGGGCAATCAGTCTTATGCATTCCTCATCTATCTCAACATCAAGCGCATTCAACTGCAGGTCTTTGTCTATAACATCCACTGCAAGTTTTGAATTTCTTTCAACAAGTGATTTAATTGAGTCGCTTATTGCCTTTTCCACCATTGAACCGAGTTTCAGGACATTTTCTTTCAGGTGTTGTAATTCTTCATCAAAGACAGACATCAGCCAAACCTCCCTGTTATGTATTCCTCTGTGAGTTTTTCAGAGGGAGCAGTAAACATTTTATCAGTTTTATCGAACTCAATCAACTTCCCGAGCATTACAAATCCGGTCCAGTCAGAAACCCTCGCTGCCTGCTGCATATTGTGGGTAACGATAATTATGGTAATCTTGCTTTTTAACTGGACAAGAAGCTCCTCTATCTTGCTTGTGGATATTGGGTCTAGAGCTGATGTGGGCTCGTCAAAAAGCAAGACCTCCGGCTCGACAGCCAATGCCCTTGCGATAACGAGCCTCTGCTGCTGTCCTCCGGAAAGCTCGTAAGCGCTGACATTGAGCTTATCTTTAACCTCATCCCAGATGGCTGAATTTTTAAGGGCATTTTCAACCCTTTCCGAGAGTTCTGTCCTTTTGTTGATTCCCTTTAACTTCAGACCGTATGCAACATTGTCAAATATGGTCATGGGGAATGGGGTCGGTTTCTGAAATACCATGCCGATACGGCTCCTGAGGTTAATGACATCTACGTCCTTAGAAAGAATATTCTTCCCCTGAAAGACTATCTCGCCTTCGTACCTATTTTTAGGATACAGGTCATGCATTCTGTTGAAGCACCTTAAAAGTGTTGTCTTCCCGCAGCCTGAAGGACCGATTAATGCAGTGACAACATTTTTATAGGCCGATAAATTTATACCCTTAAGGACATGCACATTTCCTGTATAATAAAAATTCAGGCCCCGAACTTCTATCTCAACATCCATTCTCAACCTTTATACCTCCATTTTATGATAAACCTTCCCAGCAAAGTGAGGAAGAGTATGAATAGCGTAATCATTAATGATGCTGCCCATGCCTGGGCGTGCCAGTTGTCATAAGGCCCCATGGCATACTGGAATATGGTTACAGTCAGAGAAGATATGGGCTGCTTCATATCAAGAGAGAAAAAGGAGTTGTTGAATGATGTGAAGAGAAGAGGCGCAGTCTCTCCGGCAACTCGTGCGATTGATAGAAGAATACCGGTTAAAATGCCGGTTGCTGCTCCCCGGTAAACTACCTGTATAATGACTTTATAATAGGGGGCGCCGAGGGCAAAGGCAGCTTCCCTCAGTGTCCATGGCACAAGAGACAGCATGTTCTCGGTTGTCCGCAGAACGACAGGAATCATTATAATCGCCAGGGCTATCGCCCCTGCCCAGCCGCTGAAATGTCCGACAGGTTTTACAAGTATCGCATAAATAAAAGTCCCTATTACAATAGAGGGAACGCTTACCATAATATCCGCAAGCACACTGATTACTCTGGCAATCTTTCTGCCGCGTGCATACTCGGCAAGAAATGTTCCGGCGAGCACGCCAACAGGAACACCTATCAATGTAGCGCACAGGGTTATTATCAACTGTCCGACAAATGCATTTCTCAGTCCTCCTCCCTCAACGCCGGCCGGAGCAGGGTCATTGATGAACAGACTCAGGTTCAACGCCTTTATTCCCTGGACAATCACATCTCCGAGTATGAAGACAAGCCAGAAAAGTCCTATGAGAGCAGCAAGGGCGCTCAGCGTTAGAGCAAAAATATTTTCTATCTTTCTTGTTTGCTCTCTTGTCATCGTGAATACTTCCTCTCTGCTTTAAGGAGAAAAATTTTCGCTATGGCCAGGGTGATGAAGCTCATCACAAAGAGCACAAGCGCAAGATAAAAAAGGGATGACAGGTAAATATCCCTGTCTGCCTCGGTAAATTCATTTGCAAGTGTGACGGTTATGGTTGCTGCAGCATCAAGAAGCGATGTAGTTATTCGGTGATTGTTTCCGAGGACAAAGGCAACAGCCATAGTCTCGCCCAATGCCCTTCCGAGAGAAAGGACTATCCCTCCGAAAACACCGAGTTTTGAATAGGGAATAACAACATTTTTGACGACCTCCCATTTTGTAGCTCCAAGGGCATAAGCTGATTCTTTTACCACTGCAGGCGTTAGATTAAAGGAGTCTCTCGATATACTTGCAGTAAAGGGGATGATCATAATACTCAGGATTACGCTTGCCGTTAAAATATCTATTCCCATTGGTGTGCCCCGAAAAAGAATATTGATTAAAGGTATTCCGGCTGTAACCTTTTTCATAAATGGCTCGACATAGCTGCTCATTATTGGTGAGAGTGTAAAGAGTCCCCACATGCCGTATATGATGCTGGGGATGGCAGCCAGAAGCTCTATGGCTATGCCAATAGGTCCCTTGAGAAACTTTGGGGATATTTCGGTAACAAAGACAGCGATGCCAACAGCAACAGGGATTGCAACTATAAGAGAAAGAAAGGTTGTAATGAGAGTCCCATATATATTGGTCAGCGCGCCAAAGGATTCCTTTACAGGGTCCCAGTCTGTTGAGGTGAGAAATTTTATGACGCCGAATTTCCCGATTGCCAGTGAAGATTCAGAGATAAGCACATACAAAATACCAATGATAAATATAATGACTGAAAATGAAGCAATGGCGGTAACAGACGCAAATATCGTATCAACAGGATTTCTTTTAGCAGTTCTCGGCATTTAACTTTGCTTCTCCTTTAATGAGACTTCATAACCCCTCCTAACCTCCCCTTATCTTAAGGGGAGGAATATACCCCCTCTTAGGTTAAGAGGGGGAAGGGGGAGTTACTTCCCTATTGCAAACCGTTTGTCTTCCAGTATGCCCTAATCTTATCCTTTAATGCTTTAGGCAAAGGGACATATATTAGTTCTTTGGCCTTGGCGTCTCCGTTTTTGAATGCCCAGTCAAAGAATTTGACGACATTCTTGTTTGAATCTGCCTTCTCCTTAGCAAGGAGTATAAAGGTTGCGCCTGCTATGGGCCATGAACCATTGCCCGGGGCATTGACAAGCCAGAGATGAAAGTCTTTCTTGGAATCAAAGTCGCCTTTATCAGCGGCATCCTCAAAACTCTCAAAGCTCGGCTGCACAAAATGCCCCGCCTTATTCTTAAGTTGGACATGTCCCAGCTTATTTTGCTTAGCATAGGCAAATTCAACGTATCCTATGGAGTTGGCAGTTCTTTTCGTATAGTTCGCCACGCCCTCGTTTCCCTTACCACCGATACCAACAGGCCATTTTACCGAGGTTCCCGCGCCTACCGCATTTTTCCACTCGGGACAGACACTTTTAAGATATTCAGTAAATATGGCGGTTGTCCCCGAGCCGTCTGACCTGTGCACAACGGTAATTTCACCATGTGGAAGATTAGTTTTGGGATTTAACGCCTTAAGTTTCATGTCATCCCAGTATTTTATCTCTCCAATGTATATCTTGCAGAGAGCTCCGGAATCAAGCTTCATTTCACCTGCTTTAACACCCGGAATATTAACCACAGGGACTACTCCTCCGATGACTGCAGGAAATTGTAGGAGTCTGCCTTTGTTGAGCTGCTCCGGGGTGAGAGGCGCATCAGATGCCCCGAAATCCACGGTCCTCTCCGTAATCTGTCTTATCCCGCCTCCTGAACCGATAGACTGGTAGTTCAGTTTAAGACCCGTAATCTTATTATATTCATAAGCCCATGCAGAATATACCGGATAAGGGAAGGTAGCTCCAGCGCCGTTGAGGGTTTCTGCGGCATCCACATGGGTGAACGACAAGAACAAAGCAATAACCAATGCAAATTTCAAAACTGCTTTCATTTTTCCTCCTTTTTATGCTTTTAGCATATACTTTAATTGTTACAATCGTGTTACAAAGGTATGAAAATCCTGTTACGTCTTCTTTCAATATGATTTAGAGTAACAGGGCAATGTTACAGCAGTATTAAAGGGGTGTTAAGTTCTGATTAACAGATAGGGCAGAAAATTCTTACCTTTGTGCCTTTTTCCTGAGCGCTTTCTATTTTCATTTCCCAGCCCTGCGCCTTTACAAGATGCTTTACAATCGCAAGCCCGAGCCCGGTTCCTCCGAGTTCCCTTGAGCGGGAGCTGTCAACCCTGTAAAACCTTTCACCAAGACGGGACAGATGCTTCTGCGGAATGCCTATGCCGGTATCCTCAACTATGATTTCGAGTGTGCCGAAATCTGGGATTTGTGGTTGGGGGCTGGGGATTGGTTCTTTTTTACTAACCCCTAATCCCTGCTCCCTAACACTTGAGCGTGCTTGCACGCTCACAGTCACTCCTCCCGTTTCCGTAAACTTTATACCGTTATCCACAAGATTAAGAAGTATCTGAGTCAAACGATTTCTGTCCGCCTTTATCTCGCCAAGATTTTCAGGCATCTCCTTTTTCAGATAAAGGCCCTTTATCTCAGCCTTGTTCCGCAATGTAGTAAAGACTGTATCAATAACATCGTCAAGGCTGACTGCTGTTTTTTCCATCTTTATATCGCCGAATTCTATCCTTGAAAGCGTAAGCAGGTCTTCAACGAGCGAATTCAGGCGCTCACTGTGATTTTTAATTGTCTGTAAAAACCTCGGGGCGTTCTCCTTATCATCAATTGCGCCTCCAAGCAATGTCTCGGCAAACCCCTTTATTGCCGTAATGGGAGTTTTTATTTCATGGGATACATTTGCCACAAAATCCCTTCTCATGTCCTCAAGCTGCCTGAGCCTTGTAATATCATGAAATGACAGCATGACGCCCGACACATTCTCGCTCTGGGGAGGATAATAAAACGGCGCTGCTGTTGCCATGAGATAAAGTTCCTTTGGATATGCAATCTCCATTTCCTGCACAACAGATTCTTCCTTATCCGCAACCTTTTTCATGATATCGGTTAACCCGACATTTCTGATTACCTCCAGCAGAGGCCTGCCCTCTATATCGCGCTCAACCCCGAAAACTTTTTTTGCAGCAGGATTACAGATCAACACCTTGCCCTTGGCGTCTAAAAGCACAAAGCCATCAGGCATATTTTTCAAAAGCTCTTCTATCTTGTGCCTGTCCTCATTGCTCCGCTCAAGCCGCTTCTTGAGTTCATGCGCCATAGCATTTATATTTTTTGCGAGTTCTCCGATTTCTCCCTTTTCCTTAAGAAACAGTCTTGTCTTGAAATCGCCTGCTGTGACTTCTCTTGAAAAAGCCGCTATCTCCTCTATTGTTCTTGCAAGCCTTTTCGTCTGTATAAGTAATACGAAAGCAGCTATGAAGGCTACAGTCAGCAATACAAAAAAGAGATGGTTATCCTTTGTGGCGGTTGTTAGATATATTTCAATACCAACAAGTAGGAGGGACAATATTATAAGATACAGGAGTATCGCTTTTCTGAACAGGACGCGTTTCATTGCTTGCCGTCAAAAAAATAACCGGCGCCGCGCAGGGTCTTGATATAGCGGGGACTTGAAGGATTTTCCTCAATCTGCGCGCGCAGCCTTCTTATGTGCACATCCACTGTTCTCGGCTCAACGAAGGCCTCATCGCTCCATACTGCATTGAGAAGTTGTTCGCGGTTAAAAACCCTTCCCTTTCTTTCAACGAGATAAAGAAGAAGCCTGAATTCCGTAGCGCTCAGTTTAACCGGAATGCCTTGGCGGGTTACGGCATACGCATCTTTGTCTATAACGAGGACGCCTTCTTTTATTATACGGGCTGATGCAGGCCTTTCTTCCGCCCTCCTGAGAACAGCATTAATCCTTGCGACAAGCTCTCTGGGGCTGAAGGGTTTTGTAATGTAGTCGTCTGCGCCCATCTCAAGTCCGACAACCTTGTCAACTTCTTCTCCTTTTGCAGTGAGCATTATAACAGGGAGAGAAGACGTCGCAGGGTCATTTCTCAGAATTCTGCAGAGTTCAATGCCCTGAAGTCCGGGAAGCATCAGGTCAAGGATTACGAGGCCATAATTGCCTTTCTTTATCTTTGCGAGGGCTGTTTCGCCGTCCGGAGCCGAATCTGCAGCAAAACCTTCTTTCTTGAGATTATATGCTATAAGCTCAGCAATATCTTTTTCATCATCAACAATTAAAACTTTCTTTGCCATACTGATAGAATGCTATAACATGCCTGCCTAAAAATCAAGGCTCAGGATTTTATTTTTCTGAAACTGTTCAGTGAAACTATATTCCCTTTGGTCGCAGCATCTTTTTTATCGTTTCGGATTTTTTGAGGCTCTGAAAGAGAATCTTTAGTCTCCAGCATATCCCACCTGTCAAATTTTATCTTTGCATCAGGGGAATACACGGAGACTATATCATCGGCATGCAAAAAACAGTTTTCAATTTTATTGTTAGAGCCGAATCCAAGCGTTGTAACGATGCTTCCGTCTTCGGTCCACTGAAGGGTTTTATAGTTTTTGCTGTTAAATGCCAGCACAAGCCCGTTTTCTTTTTCTTCGTCAGTAAAACCCCTATTCCCTATCACAGTGCGTTCAGACTGCTTGATTACGACAAAAACTCTGCCGTAGTCATTCATCATGTCATAAAATAGATTCTGGAGATATTTAAGTTGGTTTTTCATATTGATATTTAAAGTGCCCCCTGCAAGAATCGAACTTGCGACACCAGGTTTAGGAAACCTGTGCTCTATCCTACTGAGCTAAGGGGGCTGTCAAAAAAAGTTCAAAATTAAAAGTTAAAAATTACTAAGAGAAAGAACCTATGTTTTTTATGATACCATTTCATAAAACAGGCAGTCCAGTTGCGGCGTGAAGGTTTATGCGGCAGTTTGCCTCTTTGCCGCCCATTTTATAATATCTTCAACCATTGCCTCAATTGTCGCAGTCTCAGGCATAATTGCAATTTTGAGCCCTGCCTTTTCAACTGCCTTTGCAGTTACAGGCCCTATAACAGCAATCGCAACATCCCTGAGAAGCTCATCCGCATCTGCTCCCATAATCTCCATGAAGTTGTTGAATGTTGCGGCGCTTGTGAAGGTAGCAATTGATATGCGGCCCTCTCTTAAAAACCGCTTCAACCGTTTGCCGTGCATCTCAGGCTTGACTGCGCGGTAAGCTGCAGGGGCGTCAATCTCTCCTCCAAGTTCTCTCACTTTTTCAGGAAAAATCTCTCTTGCCTTTTCAGCCCTCGGGAGTAAAATCTTTATCCCCTTTAAACTTTGATTTTTTAATTTTGAATTTTGAATTTTGAGAAATGCTTCAATGAGTCCCTCTGCATTAAATTCCTCCGGTATTAAGTCAACCCTTATCCCGTATTTTTTTATTTCCGCCGCGGTCCTTGTCCCAATCGCGCATATTTTTATGCCTCTCAAATCCCTGATGTCTTTATCTCTTTCCATAAGCCTCTCAAAGAAATACTTCACACCATTGCCGCTTGTAAAAATTATCCAGTTGTATGCCTCAATTTTATTTATCGCCCTGTCAAGTTCATCGTAACTTTCAGGCGGAACAATCTCTATTGTAGAAAACTCAATTATCTCCGCTCCCATATCTTCAAGGGGTTCAAATCCTCCTGAATGCTCTCTTGTAACAAGCACCCTGAGTCCGAACATTGGTTTCTTCTCATACCACATTAGTCTATCTCTTAATTTCACGACTTCGCCTATAACCATAACGGCGGGAGGTTTTATATCTTTTTCCCTCACAATGCCGGCAATGTCTCTCAGGACTCCTGTTATGGTCTTCTGGTCTGGTCTTGTGCCCCATCTTATCACGGCAACAGGCGTGTCCGGGCTTCTGCCGTTTTCCATCAGTTTTTTTACAAGCACATCCATATTCTTTACAGCCATTAAAAAAATGAGAGTGCCTGCTCCTGTTGCAAGCTTGGCCCAGTCTATCGCAGACTCTTTTTTTGTCGTGTCCTCATAACCCGGGATTACCGCAAACGAAGATGAATACCCCCTGTGCGTGATAGGTATGCCGGCGTATGCCGGCGCTGCCACAGCAGAACTCACGCCGGGCACGACTTCAAAATCAATATTGTTTTCAGCAAGCGCCTCTGCCTCTTCTCCTCCCCTGCCGAACACAAAGGGGTCGCCGCCTTTAAGCCTGCAAACCACCTTTCCTTCCTTTGCCTTTTCAACGAGGACTTTATTTATTCTATCCTGCGTCATTGTATGATGTCCGCCTCTCTTGCCGGCGTAGATGAATTCAGCGTCATGTTTTATGTAATTCAGAACCTGAGCATTTAAATGAAAATCATAAATCACCGCATCTGCCCGCTGCAGGCATTTCATGCCTTTGACTGTGAGCAGTCCGATATCTCCGGGGCCTGCGCCAACCAGATAAACTCTGCCTTTTTTCTCGTTCATAAACAGATAATTTTAACACAAATAAGCAGAACCTCTCTCCCTTAAATATTCCTTGAAAATCCGCTAACAAACTCTCAACACTGATTTCACCGAGAAAATTCTTCTAAATCAGGCAGTTATAAAAAAATCACTTTCCTCTTGACATCCACAAGATATTGTGGTTTAATTACTAAAACCTTACTTGACAGCACAAATTCTTGGAATACCGGAGGCGTTAATTCATGGAGATTTGCAAGGGCTTTGGAGATTGGTTTGTCTGCTTGAAATGCCCTGATATCTGCACAAAAAACTGTCCTATAGAAAAAGAAAATGCTATTGAAGAGTTGATGAGGCAGCGGATGAGTTTGCTTGAAAGGCATAACAGTCAGATGGAACTTAAAGAAATCATCTAAATCATACAATTTGAACGGGAGGAATTTATGAAGGTCTTAGACGGTCTCAGCCTCACACAGAATGCAATAAAAGTCCTTGAGAAAAGGTACCTCAAAAAGAACGAAGAGGGGAAAATTGTAGAGACGCCGCATGAGCTTTTCAAGAGAGTTGCAAAAAGTATTGCGTCCGCTGATCTGCACTATGGGAAAACAGAGACGGAGGTTAATGCGTTAGAGTCATCTTTTTATGAAACAATAACCTCTCTAAATTTCCTCCCTAACAGCCCTACATTGATGAATGCAGGAAGGAGGCTTGGACAGCTCTCTGCATGTTTTGTGCTGCCTATTGATGACTCAATGGAATCCATATTTGATGCGGTGAAGAACGCTGCAATAATACATAAATCAGGCGGAGGGACAGGATTCAGCTTTTCAAGGCTCAGGCCCAGCGGAGACGTCGTAGGCTCAACCAAAGGCGTATCATCAGGCCCGATATCGTTTATGACGGTGTTTGATACGGCAACAGAGGCAGTAAAGCAGGGCGGGACAAGAAGAGGCGCAAATATGGGGCTTTTGAGAGTTGACCATCCTGATATTATAAGTTTCATCACATGCAAGAATGAAAATACAAAGCTCAACAATTTTAATATCTCGGTTGGACTCACAGAAGAATTCATGAAGGCCCTGTCAGAAGACAGGCAGTATGACCTCCTAAATCCCCGGACACATAAGATTACGCAGAGACTCAAGGCAAAGGAGGTGTTTGACCTCATAGTCCACCATGCGTGGGAAAATGGAGAGCCGGGCATTGTATTCCTTGACAGGGTAAATGAATCAAATCCTACTCCAAAAACAGGCGCAATAGAATCAACTAATCCATGCGGAGAGCAGCCGCTGCTTCCGTATGAATCATGCAATCTTGGTTCAATCAACCTTGCAAACCACGCTGCCCGTAACAGCGAAGCCGACGTTGACTGGCAGAAATTAAGAGACACGGTATGGAAAGCAGTGCATTTCCTGGACAACGTAATAGATGTAAACAAATACCCGTTGAAGAAAATAGAGGAAATGACAAAGGCAAACAGAAAGATAGGACTCGGGGTTATGGGCTGGGCAGACCTGCTCATTCAAATGGGCATCCCCTACAACTCTGAGCGCGCAGTAGGGCTTGCCGAAGAGGTTATGGGATTCATTCAGGCAGAAGGCAAGAAGGCGTCAGAGGCGCTGGCGGAAGAAAGAGGAGTTTTCCAAAATTACGAAGGAAGCATCTATGACGGGAAACTCAGGGTAAGAAATGCAACAGTAACAACCATTGCGCCCACAGGCACGCTGTCTATAATCTCGGGGTGTTCATCAGGCATAGAGCCTCTCTTTGCAGTCTCCTATGTGAGGACTGTTATGGAAGGAACAAAGCTCATAGAGGTAAACCCTTACTTTGAAAGAGTCGCTAAAGAGCGTGGTTTCTGGAACAGGGAATTGATGGAGAAAATAGCTGAAAAAGGGACCATAAAAGATTTTCAGGAAATCCCTGATGACGTCAAGGCTGTATTTGTCACAGCGCATGACATAACGCCGGAAGAACACATAAGAATACAGGCTGCCTTCCAGAAATATGTTGACAATGCCGTATCAAAGACAGTCAATTTCTCGCATGAGGCAGCGCCAAAGGATGTTGAGGATGTATATCTGCTCGCATACAAGCTCGGCTGCAAAGGGGTTACTGTTTATCGGGACGGCTCAAGGGAAAAACAGGTGCTTTCAACAGGAAAATCAAAAGAAGGCAGTCAGCAGCCGGCAGTCGACAGTCAGGCAGCCCAGAAGATAGTGCCGAGAAAAAGGCCGGAGTTAATCAAAGGTTCAACGCGTCTTATGAAGACAGGATGTGGAAATATCTATATCACAATTAACGAGGATGAAAAAGGCCACCTCTTTGAACTCTTCACATCCATGGGCAAGGCAGGAGGATGCGCTTCAAGTCAGTCAGAAGCATTGGGGAGGCTTATCTCCCTTGCCCTGAGGTCCAATATTGAGCCTGAAGCAATAACAAGCCAGCTTAAAGGTGTGCGCTGTCACCAGCCGGCATGGCACAGCGGAGGACAGATTTTCTCCTGCTCTGATGCGATTGCAAAAGCCCTTGAAAAATACCACCACGTCTGCGATAAAGGCAATGGCAACGGACACAAAGACGCTTCAGCAATCATGCTAATAGGAGCGTGTCCTGAATGCGGCGGCGCAGTTGAGCACGAAAGCGGCTGCGCAATCTGCCACAACTGCGGATTTACAAAATGCGGGTAGAGGGGATATTGAAATGATTGGTAAAGTCAGAGATGTCATAAGAAAAGGGTTGGTTGAAAGATTGGGAATTACAGACGAGCAGGGTTTTTATGCGTGGATAGAGGAATAGGCAGGGATCTCAGGATAATGGAAAGAGACAAGTTATTGACTATAAAAGAAGCCAGCGAATGGGCTACAAAATATATGGGCAAGACAGTAACAACATCTAATATTTCTTATCTTATCCAGTATGGTCGTGTCAAAAAAATTGGCGACAATGGAATGACACAGGTTTTACAGCAAGAGCTAATAAATTACTATAAGCCTTACAATGGCAACCGTGAAGTTTTATGGAAAGAGCAACTCGGAGAAGATTTAAATTGGGCGCTTTCTTTTGACCAATATAAAGAAGCCGAGACAACCAAACACGTTCACAGACTTCATCCTTACAAAGGCAAATTCATCCCACAACTTGTTGAATATTTCCTTGACAGCCATACTGATAATTTCAAGAAAAAAGCATGTTTCAAAAAGGGCGATATAATTTTAGACCCATTTGCCGGTAGTGGCACTGCTATGGTGCAAGCCTGTGAACTTGGAATGCATGCCATCGGCATGGACGTTTCTGCCTTCAATGCGCTGATAAGTAATTGCAAAGTTGTGAAATACGACCTTGCAAAGGTTCAAATGGAAATAGACCGAATAACAAAAGCGCTCAGAGAGTTCTTGTCAAATTCTCATACGCTTGAATTTGAGGAGAAACTTTTGCAGTCACTTTATGAATTCAACAATAAATATTTTCCTGTCCCTGAATACAAATACAAAGTCCAGCGCAATCAGATTAACGAGGAGAAATACGGCGCAGAAAAGGAAAAAGAATTTTTACCTGTCTTCAATAAGCTCGTTAAAGCGTATAACATCAAATTAAAGAAAGATAAGGTTAATACATTTTTGGACAAGTGGTATTCCCAACACATCAGAGAAGAAATTCAGTGTGTGTTTGATGAAATCCAAAAAATAAAAGATGCTGACACCAAAAGAATCATCAGTATTATTTTGAGCAGAACTATGCGTTCTTGCAGAGCAACTACTCACGCTGATTTAGCAACGTTGATTGAGCCAATTACAGCAACGTATTACTGCGCAAAACACGGCAAGGTTTGTAAGCCCTTGTTCTCCATTCTAAAGTGGTGGGAAACCTATACTAAGGATACCGTAAAACGTCTTTTGCAATTTGACAGATTGAGAACTCAAACCTTTCAATTATGCTTAACCGGTGACAGCAGAACAATTGATATATTCAATGAACTTGAAAAGAAAAATCCAGCCTTTGCGGGATTAGCACAAAAGCAAAAAATCAAAGGAATATTTTCGAGTCCACCATATGTTGGGCTAATTGATTACCACGAACAACATGCTTATGCCTATGACCTTTTTGGTTTTAGACGCAAAGATGATTTAGAAATCGGCCCGCTCCATAAAGGACAAAGCAGAGAAGCAAAACAAAATTACATTCAAGGGATAACAGACGTTCTCAAAAACTCCCAAAAGTTTTTAGTTGCTGATTATGACATTTTCCTTGTAGCCAATGACAAATATAATATGTATCCGACCATTGCAGAAAATGCCGGTATGCAAATCGTTAATCAATTCAAGCGCCCAGTTTTAAATCGCACAGAAAAAGATAAGGGTGCTTATTCAGAAATTATTTTTCACTTAAAGAAAATAAGTTAGGCTCAAGAATTTAATGCAACACTTTGGTATCCTGAGAAGGAAACTAAAGGAGGGCATTAGATATAATGAGTCAGAGAAGTTACAAGAGGTTGTCATTGCAAGAAAGAGAAGAAATCAGTCG
>Ga0210051_1002418_pt1 | contig 18762 bp, 15 predicted proteins | sample CryGey092014_all_FD_185464 | JGI IMG/M metagenome (GOLD analysis project Ga0210051, IMG submission 185464) | Groundwater microbial communities from aquifer - Crystal Geyser CG23_combo_of_CG06-09_8/20/14_all (SPAdes) (version 2) | ecosystem: Environmental > Aquatic > Deep subsurface > Groundwater... | reverse complement strand
AACCTTTACCCCATCCCTAAAGGGAGCGTTGATTTTCAATGACTTCTCCCTTTAGGGTTAGGGGTAAAAAGTCATTGAAAATCAAATCCACTGACTTTATAGACAGACTCTAATTAATAACATGCGACCATCTTAACCTGTTATGTTTATTGTAAGCAATTTTACCATGGTCTAACAACCACTGTATAACTTTTACCGATTTTTCTTTTGCAAAACCGGTTTTTTCAACAAGTTGGTTTATTTCAAGTGATTCAACAGATAAAGCGAGTTTAATTTTATATAAAATATTATCAAATTCAAAATTACTTAACCCAAGTGCGTTGCGTTGACGACAAACATCGCATACTCCACAACGGTAAGGGTTTTTTTCGCCAAAATAAAGTAAAAGTAATTGATTGCGACATTTGTTAATACTGAAAGCATAATTTAAAACATTTTCAATTCTTTTAATTAGTCGGTTTTTACGCTCCCTGTAATTTGAAGGAGAAAATATTACAACTTTTTCTTCGAGCCTTTGCTCGGTAAACGTTATAAACGGACTTCTTTTTCGGGGCAGATATTCAAGAACTTCAAATTTATTAAGTTCAACAAGCCGTTTAACAAGGTCATCTTTTGAAATGCCGGCATGTTTTGATAAAAATTCTTCATCAATTTTCACATAATCGTTAAAAAGCCCGGAATAAGTGCGAAGCAAAAATTTAATAATTGCGTCGTATTCCTTATATCTAATCTGAAAATTATAAAGTTCATCGCGGTTAGGTAAAAAGTGCAGCCTCGAAGGAGCTTCTATTTCATCGGTTAAAGATATATAACCTTCTTGTTCAAGTAGTTTAAGGCTATTATAAGCTGTCAGAATTTCGAGTTTATAATTACTTGCAAAATCAGTTAAACTAAATTCCATAACCCTGTCTTTTCCGGTGCCAATGGGTATTTGCAAATAATTTCCGAGGGCATTATAAACCTGACGTATTTTATCTATTGGCGGAAACGAAATTTCTACCTGCTCGGCAAGTTTTAAGCGGTCTGTTTCATTAATCAGCAGAATAGCAAACGCTCTTTTTTCATCACGTCCGGCACGACCCGCTTCCTGAAAATATGCTTCTAACGAATCGGGCAAATCAATATGAACCACAAACCTGACATCGGGTTTATCTATCCCCATTCCAAAAGCATTTGTAGAAACCATTACACGGCATTTTCCTAATTTCCAGTATTCTTGTCGCCTGTTACGGGTTTCCATGTCAAGACCTGCGTGATAAAAATCGGCAGAAATTTTTTGTCTCATTAAAAAATGAGCTATTTCTACAGTTTTTTTTCGGCTACGAACATAAACAATTCCGCTCCCTGTTATATGTTTAATAATGTTTAGCAAATCGGCATATTTATCTTCGGTATTTTTTACAAAGTATGTCAGGTTTTTTCGCTCAAAACTTTTTTGAAATACATTTCTTCTCTTAAAAAGTAATTTATCCTGTATATCTTCAACTACTTCGGGTGTAGCTGTTGCAGTAAGAGCCAGAACAGGAGTTTTGGGAATTAATTTACGTATCTCCGCAATTTTTAAATATGACGGTCTAAAATCGTAACCCCATTGCGAAATACAATGAGCTTCGTCAACCACAAAAAAATTTACTTTCATCCCTTTAATTTTCTCCTGAAACAATTCAGTTTCCAAGCGTTCGGGCGACAAGTACAAAAATTTAAGCTCCGAATCGTAACAAGCATTTTCTAAAACTAAATCAATTTCTTTTGACGACATTCCCGAAAAAACCATATTAGCTTTAATATTTTTTTTACGTAAATTTTCAACCTGGTCTTTCATTAAAGCGATAAGCGGCGTAACTACCAAACAAATTCCGGGCTTTAACAAAGCAGGTACCTGAAAAGTAATTGACTTACCTCCGCCTGTTGGCAGCAATGCAAGAGTGTCGTTACCCTCAACAAAAGATGTTATTATTTCTTCCTGCAACTCGCGGAATTTTGAATAACCCCAGTATTTTGTTAATATTTCTTTATATTCACTCAATTGTTTATCTGATAGTTACATTTTTCTAAAATTTTGTTAAAAAATACAAAAAAATAAAACTCAAAACATCTAATTAAACTTTTTTTTGTAATTTGCGGCGATTTTAAAATAAGAGGGTTTCTAAAAATTAGATTTTTCAACTTTGGCAAAGTTATTAAAAACCGGAGTAGAGACACACGTCCGTGTGTCTCTACTTTTAAAAAACAATTAATATGTGAGTGATTTTAAAATTAAAGTCCAACAAAGAAAAAGCAATTTTTAGAAGTCCCGATAAATCAGTTTACAAATGTCATTTTTAGCAAATAAAATTTTAAATGAAGGTTTAACTTTCGATGATGTATTGCTTGTTCCTTCATATAGCGAGGTAATGCCACGTGAGGTAATTCTTAATTCGCATTTTACCCGTAATATCATAATAAATATTCCTGTAGTTTCGGCTGCAATGGATACTGTTACCGATTCTGTTCTTGCAATTGCGATGGCACGTGAAGGTGGAATAGGAGTTATTCATAAAAACATGAGTATAGAAAGACAAGCAAAAGAAGTAATGAAAGTAAAACGTGCCGAAAACGGAATGATACTCGACCCCATTACTATAAACAAAAACAGCACTGTTGGCGATGCAGTTAATTTAATGAAAGAATACAAAATTGGCGGGATACCTGTGGTTACTCAAGATAAAACTTTAGTTGGAATTGTAACTAACCGCGATTTACGCTTTCAGCAAAACCCAAAACGACCGATAAAAGAAATAATGACTTCCAAAAATATAATTACTACTTCGCAATCTACTGATTTACAAAAAGCCACCGAAATACTGCAACATTATAAAATTGAAAAACTTCCGGTAGTTGACGAAAATAATAAACTTATAGGATTACTTACTTATAAAGATATTACCAAAGCAAAAGACCGCCCAAATGCTTGCAAAGACGAAAAAGGCAGACTAAGAGTTGCCGCCGCAGTGGGTGTTACAGCCGATACAATGGACAGAATTGACGAATTAGTTAAAGCTCAGGCTGATGCTATTACTATTGATACCGCTCACGGTCATTCTAAAGGAGTTATAGAAATGCTTAAAAAAGCAAAGAAAAAATATCCTAACATGGACTTTGTTGCGGGAAATATCGCTTCCGGCGATGCTGCTAAAGATTTGATAAAAGCCGGCGCCGATGCAGTAAAAGTTGGTATAGGTCCCGGCTCTATTTGTATAACACGCATAATTGCAGGTGTTGGTGTTCCCCAACTTTCTGCAATTTATGATGTTGCAAAAAGTCTGAAAGGCACAGGAGTCCCTCTTAATGCCGATGGTGGAATTCGCTATTCGGGTGATATTGTAAAAGCACTTGCTGCAGGTGCTAACTCTATTATGGCAGGAAGTCTGTTTGCAGGAGTTGAAGAATCGCCCGGTGAAACAATTATTTTTCAGGGACGAAAATTTAAGTCGTACCGCGGAATGGGTTCAATTGAAGCCATGCAAAAAGGCTCAAAAGACAGGTATTTTCAAGACATGGAAGACGACATAAAAAAACTTGTACCCGAAGGAATTTCGGCAAGAGTTCCATACAAAGGAACTTTGTACGAAGTTTTATATCAATTAGTTGGTGGAATTAGAGCCGGAATGGGATATTGCGGTGCGAAAAATATTTTAACTTTGCAAAAAGCAAAATTTGTAAAAATAACAAATGCCGGTGTAACCGAAAGCCATCCGCATGATGTTACAATAACCAGCGAAGCGCCAAATTATAGCAGAGAACAAGTTTAACCTAATAATAAATAAAGTATGACACATTCAATTAAATTAACAAGTATGATTTTGCTACTTTCTGTAGCATCCGTTTTTGGACAAACCAACGATGACGATGCAGTACTGCTTACCATTGATAATAACAAGATAACAAAGGGTGAATTTATTCGCATTTACATGAAAAATAACGCAAAAGATGCTCAAATTGATAATAAATCGCTGAATGATTATCTTGAATTGTTTATCAATTTTAAACTTAAAGTTTTGGAAGCTCAAAATTTGGGTTTAGATACCGCTATAACTTTTAAGCACGAATTGGCGGGGTATCGTAAACAATTAGCTATTCCTTACCTTACTGATACAACTGTTGAAAATAAATTACTGAAAGAATCTTATGAAAGAAAAAAAGTCGCTTTACGTGCAAGCCATATATTAATTAAACTTCCCGAAAACCCTACTCCTTCAGATACTATAACCGCTTATAATAAGGCTCTTAATATTCGTAAACTAATTTTAGCAGGTGAAGATTTCGGAAAAGTTGCACGGGAAAATTCCGAAGATGAAACTACTAAAAACATTCTCGGTGATATTAGTTATTTTTCTGTGTTTTCAACGGTTTATCCTTTCGAAAATGCTGTATATAGCATGAATGTTGGCGACATTTCCATGCCTGTTCGCACTATTTTCGGTTATCATATTATAAAACTCACCGATCGTATAAACAATCCAGGTGAAGTAAAAGTAGCTCATATTATGGTTCTTGTTCCAAAAGATGCAAAACCCGAAGATGTAAAAAAAGCTGAAGATAAAATCAATGAGATTTATGCAAAATTACAAGCAAACCAAGATTTTGGTAAACTTGCTATGGAATATTCAGACGATAAATCATCGGCAAAAAAAGGCGGTGAATTACCTTGGTTTGGTACCGGACGTATGGTTCCCGAATTTGAACTGGCGGCTTTTGCACTTATACATCAGGGCGATTACTCAAAACCCGTTCGTACCGCTTTTGGCTGGCACATTCTTAAAAAAATAGACAGCAAACCAGTTGGCACTTATGAAGAATTAAAACCTGACCTTCAAACCAAACTATATAAAGATTCAAGAGCATTGCAAAGCCGTATTTCTTTTGTAGAGAAACTAAAAAAAGAATACAATTATAAATCTAACGATAAACAGTTAACCGAATTTTATAAAGTTGCCGATACTTCACTTTTTTCGGGAAACTGGAAAGCAGAAAAAGCTGCTGCACTTACCAAACCTTTATTTTCTATAGGCGATTCAACTTATAATCAACAACAATTTGCTAACTATCTTGAAAAAACATCTAAGAAATTAAAAATTGAAAACGTTTCTCAATCAATGTTAATTACATATATTGATGAACATTACAACAAATTCACAGAAGAAAAAATTCTGGCTTACGAAGAAATTCGCTTAGATGCTAAATATCCAAAGTTCAGATACCTTATGAATGAATATCACGACGGAATTCTTCTTTTTGATTTAACCGATAAAATGGTTTGGTCTAAAGCTGTTAAAGATACGAGCGGATTAACAGATTTTTACGCTAAAAATAAAAACAATTATATGTGGGATAAACGTGCCGATGTAACTTTGTTTCAATACTCTAACGATAAAATAAAAGACGAAGCCTTAAAACTTTTTGATAAAAAAAGCAGTAAAGGTTTTTCTAATGATGACATTGTAAAAATGGAAACTAAAAAAGATTCCTCCGCCCTTAAAATAACCGAGAATAAACTTTTTCAGAAAGGCGATAATCCGATAATTGATAAAATCGCTTTTAACTCTGATGCTTCTCTGAACAAAGTGTATGAAATTGATTCCGGTAAACATCAGATTCTTGTTGTTAATAAAATTGTAGAGCCTCAAATAAAAACTCTGCCCGAAGCAAAAGGATTAGTTACAGCCGATTATCAATTTTATCTTGAAAAAAACTGGATTGCAGAATTGCGGGCAAAACACACAATTATTGTAAATAAAGACATTTTATCAACCATTAAATAGTGTCTGTCTATAAAGTCGAAAAAACTTGTAAATTTATGTCATATTTTTAATTCTGAACTTATGAAGACAAGGTATAAAGGTATATGGTATAAGGGTTTAGCCGTCATTGTAACTTTCCGAAAGTTTGCAAAGGTCATGACTCCGTTAACTTTCGGAAAGTTCCCTATACACCCCTATACCTTATAAATTAAAAATGCTGATATTATGGACAAACTCTAAATAGTGTATGTTCGTAATATCAAAATAAAGGTCTCAAATTTCAGATCTCAAATTTCAAATTACAAGAAAAAACATAACAAATTCCAAATGAATAATTCACCCCATTAAATAATTATTGTTTATTTTCTGTTTTCTCATTTTGTTAAACTATCTAACGGGGTAAACAATGGCTAACAGCATTTTTTTCCTGGGACTTTGGGTTTAAGATTTGGGACTTTTTGCCATATTTTCCGTTTTTTAAAGTTAATTTTATCTTTTAAAATGGTCAACCTATTTCAGGCATTAACAGTGACGTCTGTGTTAATAAATGTAAATCATGATGGTATATAAAAAATATTTAATCCCCCAAAATGTTACACACTCAAATAATTTTTTAAATTTTGCATCTTTGCAGAAAAATATTAAGCCCGAAACCGTCAGGATTTTATTGATAAGTTACTAAATTATTTGAATGTACAAAAAAATCTTTAATAAATTCATGAAAAATTTTATTTTTTTAACGTTGTTATTATTTATTTCTGTGGCTTGTTCATCAGAAAAAATAACTGATGAAAAACCTATTGCCCGTGTATTTAACGAGTTTCTTTATTTATCGGATTTAAAAGATGTACTTAGTGGAATTACATCAAAAGACGATAGCATAAGCCTAATAAAAAGTTTTATAGAAAAATGGTCTAAAAAACAAGTTTTACTTCATCTTGCCGAAACAAATTTAAGCGATGAACAAAAGAATGTTACACGCGAACTTGATAACTACAAAACTTCACTGTTAATTTACAAATACCAGCAAAGTTTTATTTCACAAAAGCTCGACACAGTAATATCTGAACAAGAATTAACAGAATATTACAACGCTCATCCTAACGAGTTTCAGTTAGAAGAAAATATAGTTAAAGTCATTTTTATTGAACTGCCAAAATCGGCACCTACACCCGAAAAAGTAAAAATTTTATACACAAGCACTAAAATAAAAGACCTAAAGAAATTAGACGAATACTGTAATAAATACGCCTTTAAATACGATGATTTTAAAAAAAAATGGATTTCATTTAATTCTCTGTTAGAAATGATTCCGACAAATATTACAGATCAGGAAACTTTTTTAAAAACCAATAAGCAAATTGAAGTTGCCGATACTAATTATTACTACTTTGTTAATCTTAAAGAGTTTCAGCTTGCAGGAAATCCTGCCCCACTTGAATTTGCCGTAAAATTAATTACTCCGATAATATTAACCAAACGCAGAATTGAACTTTTAAATAATTTGGAAAATAATGCGTTAAAAACAGAGTTAAACAAAAAAAATGTTGAAATTTATTAATCCATGGTTAAAAAAACACTTGTTATTTTTTGCTTTTTTACGTTGTTATGGTTTACAAATCAAGCATTTTCACAAGATAAAGTAATCGACCAGATTATTGCTGTTGTAGGCAATAACTATGTTTTAAAAAGCGACATCGAAAGCCAGTTTATTCAAATAAAATCTGAAAACAACAGCAATATAGTAGATTTAAAATGTAATATTTTAGAAGAACTACTTTATCAAAACCTGCTGCTACATCAAGCTGAATTAGATAGCCTTACTGTTTCCGATAAAGAAGTTGATGCCCAATTAGACAGACGTATTCGCTATTTTGTTTCGCAGGTTGGTTCCGAAAAAAAATTAGAAGAATATTTTAATAAATCTATTTTTGAAATTAAAAACAACTTACGTGAATCGCTTAAAAAGCAAATGGTATCTGAAAAAATGCAGGATAAACTCACAGGTAATATAAAAGTTACGCCGTCGGAAGTTCGTCAGTTTTTTAAAACACTCCCTCCCGATAGTATTCCTGTAATTAACGAAGAAATTGAATACGAGCAAATTGTACTTTACCCTGCTATTACCGAACAGGAAAAACTTTCGGTTAAAGAAAAACTAAATGAATTACGCAACAGGGTTTTAAAAGGAGATAATTTTGGCACACTTGCAGTTCTTTACAGCGAAGACCCCGGAAGTGCAACAAAAGGCGGTGATCTTGGTTTTGTCGGGCGAAGCGACCTTGTTCCTGAATTTGCTGCTGTGGCTTTTAAACTTAAAGATGGAGAAGTTTCCAAAATTGTTGAAACAGATTACGGATACCATATAATTCAGTTAATTGAACGCCGTGGAGAACAAATAAACATACGACACATTTTGATAACTCCAAAAGTTGACCCCGTTTCCGCTGTAAAATCACGAAACAGGTTGGATAGCTTAACAACAAGTATTCACCTTGATTCAATTACTTTTATAAAAGCCGCAGAAAAATATAGTCAGGATAATGAAACCCGCTACAATGGCGGACTTGCAGTTAATCCGTACAACAATAACAACCGTTTTGATTTAGACCAACTTGATGCAATAACATCGTACCAGATAAAAAAAATAAAAATCGGAGAAATAAGTTCACCCTTTGAATTTACCGACGAAAAAGGAAAGAAATGCTATAAAATAATCAGACTAAAAGCACGTTACCCATTACACAAAGCAAATTTAACCGATGATTACCAAAAAATTCAGGAAATTTCTATTGCCAAAAAAAAACAAAATATAATGAAAAGATGGGTTGAAAAAGAGCAGCAAATAACATACATTCATATTGATAACTCTTATAAAAACTGCAATTTTTTATATTCAGACTGGATTAAATAATTTAATTTTTTTAACAAATAATAGTAAAGTTAATTGTTATTCGTTAATCGTAAAAAACATAAGAGATACAATGCAAATAAAAAGTTTTGAAGACCTTGAATGTTGGAAAGCTTGTGTTGAAGTAAGAAAATTTATCTCATCGTTGATTAAAAAATTTCCATCCTCTGAAAAATATGATTTAATTGATAATATGAAGCGGGCATCACATTCAACCACTAGAAATATTGCTGAAGGATACGGAAGATTTCATTATAAAGAAAATATACAGTTTTGCAGGATAAGCAGAGGTTCTCTTTTTGAATTGATTGATGATTTGATTACTGCTAAAGATGAAAATTATATTTTGGAAAATGAATATTCAGAAGGAAAAATGAAAATTGAAAAAGCGTTGAATATCCTTAATGGATATATCAATTACCTTGACCGTGCAGAAAAAAACAATGAACTACGATTAACAATTAACAATTTATGGCAAAAGAATTTATGATGAACGACGTAGAAGCAGTTAATAACCTTATACATGCTCACGAAAAGCTTTCCAACGAAATAAAAAAAGTAATTATTGGACAAGATGACGTAGTAAAAGAAGTTTTAATAACAATATTCAGTCGTGGGCACTGTTTGCTTATCGGTGTTCCGGGATTAGCTAAGACTCTTTTAGTTACAACAATTGCTAATTCTCTCGGACTTAAATACAAACGAATTCAATTTACGCCCGATTTAATGCCTTCGGATATTATCGGAACAGAAGTTTTAGACGAAAACCGGCAGTTCCGTTTTGTAAAAGGACCGTTGTTTGCAAATTTTATTCTTGCCGACGAAATTAACCGTACACCGCCAAAAACCCAATCTGCCTTGCTCGAAGCTATGCAGGAACGTTCTGTTACTGCTGCCGGTCATCATTTTATTCTTGATGAACCATTTTTTGTCCTTGCTACTCAAAATCCTATTGAACAGGAAGGAACATACCCTTTGCCCGAAGCCCAACTTGACCGTTTTATGTTTAATACATTACTTGACTACCCGAAATTCTCCGACGAAATAGAAATTGTTCGTACAACAACATCGGAATTAGAAGTAAACGTAGAAAAAATCCTTTCAGCAGAAGATATTATTTATTACCAGGAGCTTATTCGCAAAGTTCCGGTAAACGACAATGTTTTAAAATATGCTGTAAATCTTGCTTCGATAACCCGTCCTGGCAAAGAAAAAGCACACGAACTTGCATCAAAATATATTAACTGGGGAGCAGGTCCACGCGCTTCACAATTTCTTATTATCGGTGCTAAAGCACATTCAGTATTTAATGGCAAATTTTCACCTGATATTGAAGATATTCGGGCAATTGCATATCCCGTATTAAGGCACCGCCTGATAAAAAATTACAAAGCGGAAGCCGAAGGAATTACTATTGATAATATTATTTCTGAATTACTGAAAATAAAATGGTAATAAAAATATGTAACTACCCGGCAAAAAAAATGTTGCCACAAATTACACCTATTAAAAAATACTCATTAAACTATAAAAAATTTAATGAAAAATACCAAAATATTCATATTCCTTTTATTTTATTTAAAAATTTTTACTTTACACGCTCAGGAAGTAAAAAAAATTGAACTTCTTAACGCCGATTTTATTGACTATGATGAACAATTACTCGGAAAAGAAATAAAAAGACTTACCGGAAATGTTGCATTTAAGCACGATAACGCTGTTTTAAAATGCGATAGCGCATATTTTAACTCCTTACGAAACAACGTTGTTATGTATAGTCATGTTCACATAAATTTTGGCGACACAATTGATTTATGGGGCGATTCTATAAGATATTACGGAAATACAAAAATTGCACAGGTTAGAAATAATGTAAAATTAAAGAATAAAAACGCCATTCTTACCACCGATTCAATGAATTACGACCGTAATTTGAACATGGGATATTATTTTAACTGGGGAAAAATTAAAGACGGCGATAATTCATTAGTAAGCAAATGGGGTTATTATTTTGCTTTGTTAAAGGATTTTGTAGCTGTAAAAAACGTAATACTTACTAATCCAAAGTATCACATGTATTCCGACTCCCTAAGGTATAATATCCAAACAGAGTTAACGTCTTTTTACGGCCCATCAAAAATTGTAGGTGACTCAAACTTAATATATTGCGAAAATGGCTGGTATAATACTAAAACAGAAATAAGTCAATTTAATAAGAACGCATATTTAATAAGTAAAGCCCAAACCATTAAAGCCGACAGCTTGTATTATGACCGTAACAAAGGATACGGTAAAGCTTATAAAAATGTTGAAATAATTGACACATCAGCAAATATTATTTTATTAGGAAATTTCGGTTACTATTACGAATCACCTGAACAGGCAATGCTTACCGATAGTGCAGTTTTTATCAATTTCAACAATAACGATTCGTTGTTTTTACATGCCGATACTTTAAGAACAAATACTTTAACCGATAGTATTGGAATTTACAAATTAACAAAAGCATACAACCATGTAAAACTATTTAAAACAGATATGCAGGGAAGCTGCGATTCACTAACATATTCGTTTCGCGATTCAATTATTAAATTATTTAACATGCCGGTTATGTGGTCCGAAGTTCATCAACTTACTGCAAAAATTATTGAAATTCATACTAAAAACAATGAAGCCGATTATATTGTTTTACAAGATGCTGCATTTATTATTTCGCAGGAAGATACTATTCGTTTTAACCAGATTAAAGGGAAAAATATGATTGGCTATATAAAAGATAAGGAACTTATGCGAATTGAAGTTGATGGCAATGGCGAATCGGTTTATTTTCCGAAAGATAATAATGAACTAATTGGTGCAAATAAAGCCGAAAGTAGCAAAATGACGATTTATTTAGATGAAGGTAAAGTTTCAAAAATATTGTTTTTAACAAAGCCTACCGCTGTTTTGCACCCTATAGACGAACTGCCGGCAACAGATTTATTGCTTGCAAACTTTCATTGGTATAAACAGATAAGACCAATGAAGAAAGAAGATATTTTCAGTAAATAATGATTAAAGAATCAGTCTCATCACCAAACCATAATGTATTTTTTACTATAACCCGACAACGAGATTATCCAACTGTGTAAACTACTTTTTTGATATTTTGAAAAATGCCGTGTTTTATATTTATTTTTGTACAAGAATAAATGTTTCACTTAAAATCGGATACCATGTTTAAAGAAAATTTTGTGATTAACAGTGCGGGCAAACGCTTATCCGTTATTCTGCCTATTAAAGATTATAAAAAAATTCTTGATGAACTTGAAGAACTTGAGGACATCAGGGCTTATGATGCAACCAAAGCTAAAAAAAGTAAAGTGATTCCCTTTGAACAGGCAGTAAAAGAAATTGAAAGCAAAAGAAAAAAATAAGATATACAGTTTTAATTACACGTATCGCTCAGAAGGAATTGAAGAAAATTCCAATGAAAAATTATGAAAGGGTTAAGAAAAGCATTTACAACCTTGCCGATAATCCTCGCCCCTTTGGCTATAAAAAACTCAAAGGTCGTAATGCTTACCGTATCCGTAAAGGTAACTACCGTATTATTTATGAAATTGAAGATAAAATTATTACTGTTACTATGTATTAATGTCGGACACAGAAAAAATGTGTATAAATAATACATCAAAACCGAAAGCAGCAAAATGACAATTTATTTAGATAAAGGTAAGGTTTCAAAAATATTGTTTTTTAACAAAACCCACCGCAGTTTTGCATCCTATAAACGAACTGCCGGTAATAGATTTATTGCTTGCAAACTTTTATTGGTATAAACAGATAAGACCAATGAAGAAAGAAGATATTTTTAGGGGACTTCTAAAAATTAACGACACGTCATTCTGAACTTGTTTCAGAATCTGATTATCAGGAAGTTAAAGATGCTGAAATAAATTCAGCATGACGAATTGGGTATTTTTAGAAGCCCCCTTTAAAGAATAAGGCATTTTCAAATTCTAATTAGTGTTTGTCTGTAAAGTCAGTGGATTTGATTTTCAATGACTTTTTACCCCTAACCCTAAAGGGAGAAGTCATTGAAAATCAACGCTCCCTTTAGGGATGGGGTAAAGGTTGATTTTCAAAAAATAGACATTACGGACAGACACTAATTAACAAATATTTTTTGAGCAGATACAAATTATAAAAGATTACGAAAAATATTGTTGTATGCATTGTTATGGTAGCGCACAGCAGGATCGAACTGCTATTTTCGGAATGAGAATCCGATTTCCTGACCGCTTAGAAGAGTGCGCCAAAAAAAAATGATGTTTTTTATACTGAACAGGGATTTTCACGGTGGAAAATACCCCTCATAAAAATCAAGCAAATTTAAATATTAATTTTCTATTATCCCACCAGGGAATATAAATATTTTCCAGACTATCTACCCACTCTTTAATAATCGGATTGTAAGTCCGGTTTGCAAATTTGACAATAACTTCATTCGGATTAATAATTACATCGGCCTTTGTGTCAAGAATATTTCTTGCAACAGTTTTGGATTTTGCGTTGTTCAACCATTTTGATTTCTGAGCAATCGTAAGGTTGGTTTTGCGGCTGAGAATATGAATCGTTCCTGAAATTTTATCAAAAAAGTTTAAGGTATCAAAAATAAGGTTATATTTCGTCTCGCTGATTTTCTATTAAGGTTAAAAAATAAGTTACTACTCACCCGCAAAACTACAGAAGTGATTAATAGTAAATACTCAGCCACTCGGTTAACAAACGGTTAATAAAAGTTAAAAGCGGTTAAAAAACGGTTACAAGACGTAAGACAGGCCGGCTTACGAAAAATTAAAATTCTATCAGAATATAAGTTGGATAGAGAGGATAAATGGAAAACCCGTTTCAAAAAGTAACCGATATTAACCAATATTAACTGAATTATTGTTTAAATACTCTTTGGGCTGAGTAGTTACCAAATTTTAAAATTCTGATATTATTTTTCAAATTTTTCGACTTTACGGACAGACTCTAAATAGTACTTGTAAGTTTAGTAATCAGTTATCGGTAATCGGTAATCAGTTATTAATTCAGAACTCATGATTTGAGACGAATTGTCAAAAATGATTCGCAAATATTTATTTAATTGCTTTTATATGATTACCAAATAGCCATATCGCTAAACATTTGTACGATAACAATATAACCATATAACAATTTTGAACAATTTATCAAAAAGTAGTTTGCGATTGCATTACCGAAAAATTGATTAGATCACGAGTTCTGGAGTCTGTCTGTAATATCAATCTTTTTCATTTTAAGGTATAAGGAAATAGGGAATAAAGTGAACCCCTTATACCCTATACCTTATACCTGAAATATCAAATTTTAAAATTCCGATATTATTTTTCGATTTTTTCGACTTTACGGACAGACACTAATGAGTTCACATTTGTATAACCGAATTGAAAAACGAATGTTTACACGGTTAGATATAGTTAAAATATGTTATTAAACATATTCACTAATAAAAATTAATTATTATCTTTGCAAAAATAACATCAACTTATTCAACAAGAATAACAATATGGCAAGAGTTAAAGGAGCAATTGTAATTGACATTGAAAGATGCAAAGGCTGCAGCGTTTGCATACCTTCATGTCCGCAGGACGTTATACAATTATCAAAAGAAGTAAACAGAAAAGGGTATCAATATGCATATATGGAAATACCTGATGCCTGCACGGGTTGTACAAATTGCGCAATTGTATGTCCTGATGGTGTAATTACAGTTTACCGTACTAAAGTTGAAGCATAAAAATTAATTGAATAAAAAGAAAACGATGGGCGAATTAAGATTAATGAAAGGAAACGAAGCGATAGCCGAAGCCGCTATAAGAGCCGGTACAGATGCGTATTTCGGTTATCCAATAACTCCGCAATCGGAAGTTATAGAATATTTAATGGAACATAAACCTTATGAAACAACCGGGATGGTTGTATTGCAAGCCGAAAGCGAAATTGATGCAATAAATATGTGTTATGGGGGAGCATCATGTGGCAGAATGGTAATGACATCATCATCCAGCCCGGGAATAAGCTTAAAAATGGAAGGTATTTCATACCTGGCGGGTGCAGAATTACCCGCTCTTATTCTTAATTGTGTAAGAGGTGGACCTGGGCTTGGCGACATTCAACCCTCTCAAGGCGATTATTTTCAAGCCACAAAAGGAGGCGGGCATGGCGATTACAGATTGTATGTTCTTGCACCTTCATCGGTTCAGGAAATGTGCGATTTTGTAAAAACAGGTTTCAAAATGGCATTTAAATATCTTAATCCGTGTATGATATTAAGTGATGGAGCTATTGGACAGATGATGGAAAAAGTAGAACTCTTTGACCCTGTTCGCCGCCGTACCCCCGAAGAAATTGAAAAACAATGCCCTTGGGCGACTATTGGTAAAAAAACCAATCGTGAACGCAACATCATTACCTCGCTTATACTTGACCCTTATGAACAGGAAAAACATGTAAAAAAACTTAAAGCCAAATACGATAGAATGCAAAACGAAGACGTTCTCTTCGAAAAAATTCAATGTGATGATGCCGAGTTTGTTATCGTAGCCTATGGTTCCAGCGCACGTATTTCTCAAAAAGCGGTTGATATTGCACGTAGCCAAGGTATCAAACTTGGGCTTTTCAGACCTATCACACTTTTCCCATTTCCATCAAAAGAACTTAACAAATTAAGCAAACAGTTAAAAGGAGCATTATCGGTTGAACTAAATACTGGTCAAATGGTTGAAGATGTTAAACTTGCCGTTGAATGCAAAATACCTGTTTACCATTTTGGAAGATACGGCGGAGTAATTCATACTCCTGATGAAATATTAAATGTTATAAAATCTAAATTTATAGGAGTGTAATCGTATGGAAATTAAAGATATAATAAAACCCGAAAACATTGTTTACAAAAAAACAAAACTTTTTACAGATAAACCCTTGTCGTATTGTCCAGGTTGCGGACACGGAACTACACATCGGCTAATTCTTGAAGTTATAGAAGAAATGAATATTCAGAGCGAAACCATTGGAATTTGTCCGGTTGGATGTTCGGTTCTTGCTTACGAATTTATGGATATTGATATGCAGGAAGCATCTCACGGTCGTGCACCTGCTCTTGCAACTGCTGTTAAAAGATTAATGCCCGATAAATTTGTTTTTACTTATCAGGGCGATGGCGACCTTGCTGCAATTGGTACTTGTGAAACTATTCACGCATGCAACCGCGGTGAAAATTTTACTATCATTTTTATTAACAACGGCATTTACGGAATGACGGGGGGACAAATGGCGCCAACAACTATTCCGGGAATGAAAACATCTACCTGCCCTTATGGTCGCGATGTCAAAATTATGGGAAATCCATTAAAAATAACCGAACTTGTTGCACAATTACCCGGCACTTACTTTGTTACCCGTCAGGCAGTACACACACCAAATGCAGTTCGTAAAGCTAAAAAAGCTATTCGTAAAGCCTTTGAATATCAAAAGTTAAACAAAGGCATTTCATTTGTTGAAATAGTATCAAATTGCAATTCGGGATGGAAAATGACTCCAAACCAAGCCAATAAATGGATGGAAGATAATATGTTTGCTTTCTTTCCACTTGGCGATATTAAAGTTCCGCAATTAGAAAAAGTTTAAATCATTTAAAAAATTTTAATAATGACAGAAGAAATTATTATAGCCGGATTTGGAGGCCAGGGTGTGCTTTCAATGGGTAAAATTCTTGCCTATTCCGGAATTATGCAAAATCAGGAAGTTAGCTGGATGCCATCCTACGGTCCTGAAATGCGTGGAGGCACTGCAAACGTAACCGTTATTCTGAGTAATGAAAGAATAAGCTCACCTATTGTGAATGAGTATGATACAGCTATCATTCTTAACCAGCAATCAATGGATAAATTTGAAAAAACTGTGAAACCGGGTGGAATGTTATTTTACGACCCAAACGGAATAACTCATCACCCTTCAAGAAAAGATATTAGTATTTATGCTGTTCAAGCTACTGACGAAGCTAATAAAATGGGCAATAACAAAATTTTTAATATGATAGTATTAGGCGGATATCTGAAAATTAAACCTATAGTTCTCATGGAAAATGTAATTAAAGGATTGGAAAAATCTTTGCCAAAACGACACCACAATTTAATTCCAGAAAACAAAATGGCAATTCTAAAAGGAATGGAAATAGTTAAAAAAAAATAGATTAACTACCGAGGCAGCTTTTTTTATAACTATACTGCGAGCGGGATAAATTTCCGCATTTTGAATAATTAAAAACCTTATTTTTTTCTGATAACCTTAGGCTCTGTAAATAAATAAAGTGGATAAATGGATTGTAAAGACATATTAATTTTTTGAATTATTATCCCACCGAAGTACGAAAAAAATATTCACCCTGTTAAATAACTACATAATAATATGCAAGCATTATGTAAAATTGTATTTAACAGGGCGGGCTTACGAACTACGAATTTGCTTTTTTCGTAATTCGTAACTTCGTACTTAATTCGTACTTTGATGGGGTAATAGTTTCAATCTCCTCAATCATACTAATAATCATTCCCTTGTGTGTCTTTATAAGGTTAATAAACGGTTAATAGAAGTTAAAAAACGGTTAAGAAAGGTTAATAACAATTAATAACGTTTACAATAGTAACCGATATTAACTATTATTAACAACTATTAACTACTCTTAATTGATTGTTAACTATTATTAACTGATAGTCATGGATGTTTCATATATAACAGGGTAAAATAATGAAACAATAAAGCGATATTATTTCAAAGAAAATACACAAATTTGCAAAATGAATTTGAGCGAAATAATTACTTTTTCAGGTTTTATTCTGTTTATTTTATCCCTTTTGTTTATTGATTTAGGAATTTTTAGCCGAAAAAGCCACGTTGTTTCCTTTCGTGAAGCTACGCTCTGGAGTATTTTATGGATTAGCCTTTCTATGTTCTTTTACTTTCTGATAAGGCATTACGGTTATCTTATTCACGGAATTGATGATTTCACTGCCCTTCAACAAAAAGTATTTTGTAACACTCATCCTATAACTCTTATTCCTGGAAATTTTAGCGAAAGTCTGGTACTTTACAATAAAAATCTTTCGCTCGAATACATAACAGGATACCTTATTGAATACGCCTTATCTATTGACAATGTGTTTGTAATGGTTATGATTTTTTACTCGTTTAATGTAAAAGAAAAATTTTACAAAAGAGTGCTTTTTTGGGGAATTTTGGGAGCCATAGTAATGCGTTTTCTGTTCATTTTCCTAAGTTCTGCATTAATTCACAAATTTAGCTGGATATTATATATTTTCGGTGCTTTACTACTATTCACTGCCGTAAAAATGTTTTTAAACCGTAATAAAGATAAAAAAATTGATACAGAACATCATCCTGTTGTAAAATTTGCTTCAAAATATTTTAAGGTTTTTCCACGCTTTGTAGGGCAAAATTTCTTTATACGGCGAAAAGCCCGAATGATAATGACTCCATTGTTTCTTGTACTTTTGGTAATAGAATTTTCTGATGTAATTTTTGCTCTTGATTCCGTTCCTGCTATTTTCTCTGTAACAAAGGACCCATATATAGTTTTCTTTTCTAATATTTTTGCCATTCTTGGTTTACGGTCATTGTTTTTCCTTGTGGTTCATATAATTAACCTTTTTCATTATCTTAAAACCGGGTTGTCGTTTTTATTGGCGTTCATCGGAATAAAAATGTTTTTACATACATGGTTAGATAAAATTGGTTTTACTACCGAACATTCTTTATATATTGTACTTGGGATTCTTTCAATAAGCATTTTAGCATCAGTTTTATTTCCGCCAAAAAAGATTGAAGAAATTCATCTATAAGTTTCCCGGGGGAGCGGGTAATGGCACTAATATTAGAAAAACGAATAACGAACAATAGAACAACGAATTTCGAATTTCGAAGTTTACCCCGTTGGATAATCGCATTGACTGGATTCGTATAGTACAAAAACAATATCCTACGGGG
>Ga0210051_1002416_pt1 | contig 18765 bp, 5 predicted proteins | sample CryGey092014_all_FD_185464 | JGI IMG/M metagenome (GOLD analysis project Ga0210051, IMG submission 185464) | Groundwater microbial communities from aquifer - Crystal Geyser CG23_combo_of_CG06-09_8/20/14_all (SPAdes) (version 2) | ecosystem: Environmental > Aquatic > Deep subsurface > Groundwater ... | reverse complement strand
CATAAGGGAGAGGTGATTGCTGAGGTAAGGGATAATAATTTGTGACAGACCCTAAAATCGATATTGCACTGACATATGATGTGAATTGCCGAGACTTCCAAATGGTTCTAAGCAATAGTCAATGCTGAATAGCCCAAAGCCATACCCAAACCCAGCAGTAAAGGCGGAATCATTTGCTGGACCACCTCTAACCCCGAGTCTGGCGGTTAATGAATGTTGATATGAGTACTCTGCCCCGACATTGATATAAGCATCGTTGTCCGATGGAATGGTGGCATCACAAGCAAGGTTCAGGTCTGCTTCCGGTATCTTGCAGGCAATTCCTACGGTCAAGGTTGTGGGCAATGCCTCGCCTTTTTTATCAAGTTTTAATTCCTTCAGGGTTACATTACGGAGAACTGCTCCAAGTCTGGCATATTTATTCATCCAAAGCATGCCACCAAGGTCAATTCCAACACAAGTACCATTCTTATCATCAATCTTCTCTTGCACAATTCTGATATTTCCACCGGCAGAAAACCTCTCCCCTACCCTTTGGCCATAAGAGACATCTACTGCTACATCACCTGCTTCAAACCAACCAGTTGATTTGGCAGTATAGTCATAACCTATAATATCATTATGGGTAAGGTAGCTGATACTGGTACCCATTACCCCTTTTTTGTGAGGGGCAATAATACCCATATACCCCGCATTCATATCTTGAACATGAAACAGATAGCTGAATATTGCCTCCCGCCGTTTAATATTAGATAGCCCGGCTGGATTCCAGTATAACGCATAGGCATCATCTGCCATAGCTACCTGTGCCCCGCCCATTGCCATTGCCCTTGCTCCGGCACCAATCTTTAAGAATTGGGCACCCTTTGTGGCTACACCGCCAGCAGCTGCTGTAGTAGTAAGGATGGAAATCAAAAGCATGAAATCAATAAATATTAGCACCATTATTGCAACTATCTTTGCTATCATAACATCATGTTTGTGAATCGCTATTATCATTATACGCCTCCGAAAAATAAGTGAAAAACGAAAAATGAAAAGTGAAGGTGGGAGAATTTATGGAAGAGTCTTTTTTGAAAAATAAAAGTTATGGTGAACTACAAATAAAATGCAAAGAATTACTTGCAATGCTTGTTGCAACCGTTAAAACTGCAAAAAGTAACTTTTCGTTTTTCACTTTTAGTTTATTATGATTTTTACCTTCACTTTTCACTTTTCACTTTTCACTTTTCGTTTCACTTCACTATTGCCACCTTCCCAAAACTATTCCCTGCCTGCTCATTTGTTATCTGATAAATATATACACCGGTTGAAACCTCATCACCATCATCGTTCTTAGCGTCCCAGATATATTCACCAGATGTCTGCCCATCTATTACCCTGACCAATTCCCCAGTAACCGTAAATATCTTGATAGTCACCTGTTCGGTCAAGCGTTCCTCAAACGGGGCGGCAGTCCCTCCAAAGTGAACCCCTGAGTTGTGCATTGGGTTGCTATTTGGCTTGTATGGATTAGGATAGACCCTGACATTGCCAAGTACTGTTGCCGGTCGTAAGGGGGTACCCCGCAGGACAAAGATGGAAAAGTGATCTACCTCAGCACTCACAGTATTTGCCACAGGGTCAACAATTGAGTTTTCTTCAGCAACCCATTGTTGGGTTGTTTCATTCAAACGATACACCTTCAGTGTCCGCTCATCCAGCCTGTAGGGAACATTATCCACAAAACCATCTTGATTGACATCCCTGTACCTAAGGCTTATCCTTACCTTGTTGGTAAATGTAGTTATCCGTGTTGATGTTCCATTATTATAAATGTAAGCATTGAACTCTGCAATCGTATCCTCAATCCGGTCAAAGGACAGGTCAACATCATCCTTATCATTGGCAGCTTTGATTGTTTTGGGATTAATATTTTTGCCATAATTCAATGGGTCGCGTTCAATAATAATGTATGTTTCATCGGTCAATATCCCTTGAGGAATATTAACCAATGCCCTTCCATCTATACTTGAACCAGTTACAGCCGTATTTGTTCCAAACAATTCAGCAATGATTATTTCTTCGGATACACCCGAATAACTGCTCCATACCCCAACATTATTCCTTGCCCTGACTCGATACCAGAGGCTGTCCCCGTGTTTTTTAGCCTTAAGGCTCATAAGAGTAACCGTTGCTCGATATGTTGCTGCCGTATTCCAATTATCTGCATCAGGTGTCTGGCTACCCAGATATTCCTGCACCTCATACAATTCAATCCCTGCGGCAGCAAGGGACGCATCCCAGCTTAGGGTATATGTGCCTTTTGGAAAGAATTGCCCATTAGTCGTAGGTGTACCGGGTGGCTGCGGGGTTTCAATATCAAGATTGATGGAGTCTTGAGCTACTGACGAGATATTGCCTGCATTATCCTGTATCCAGAGGAACACTGTCCTTACCCCACTTGTCGTTCCAAGGGTAAAATAGGCCGGCTTATCCTGTTGCCATGGCAAATCCTTGTTGCTTGAGGCGTGCATATCCTCACTTATCAGCCATTTGACTGCCTCCTCATCACCGCTAATCTCAAGGCGTACCAATCGGGCACCAGTACACTGCGTCCCATTGGTCAGATAATCCCTTATCAACATGGTTGGTGTTCCAATGGTTGTATCATACTTCCAGTTATGGTTTACCGCTGTAACTCCAATATTGCCGGCAAAATCTGTGGCATCAAGGGAAACTGCATATATCGTGCCATTCTTTAGCCCCAGTCCATTTAGTTCAACCATATTTTCTCCACGATATGATGTTAACCATGCTGTAATCACACACTCTGTACCATAACCTCTGCCAGTTGGCTTAAATGTCAGCTTAAGCGAATCAACTGCCACATCTTCAGAAAGGTAATAACTTACCGCAATCGTACCATTACCTGCCCCATTGCTTGCCGGTAAGTTCAGGGTAATCTTTGGCAATTGCGTATCCATGATAATAGAGGACACAGCCGGAGTAATATTGATATTCCCTGCCCCATCCTGAACCCAGAGGTACACGGTTTTCTTCCCCTCACCGATACTGAAGGAATAGGCTGTGGGCTTGTTTGTCCACAATGAATTATCCATTGTTGGAGCTACCTTCTGTGTCTCACTTATCAGCCATTTTGCTATATCCTCATTCTCTGTTGTCTCTACACTAACAATGCTTGAATTGGTATATGTTGCCCCCCCTTTAAGTGAAAGGGTTGGGATGCCAATACTGGTGTCATATTTCCAGTTGGTACTAAATATCGGGGCAGCTCTGTTCCCTGCCAGATCACTTGCTGTGAGGCACACCGTATAGGTTGCCCCATTTGTCAGGGTATCATTTGTGGTTAAAGAACCATCATTGCTTAAATCATTGCCCTTGATGTACAGGCTGCCTTGCGAGGATAATAACAATGTTGTTACGGTATGTGCCTCTTGTCCACGGTAAAACACAAGTTGCAGGCTATCCCCAGCCAATGGCTCAGAAGCCTGATAACGAACTGTGATGGTTCCATTGCCATAGCCATTGGTTGCCGGCGAGATAAGACTTATTATTGGTGAGGAAATATCATATCGCAGGTTGCTTATCTGAGCCGTTGCCAGAGTGCCAGCCATTGCCTCCAGCCGCAGGGTATACACAGCTCCGTCAACCAGATTCAGTGAATAACCCTTGATCCAGATATTATGCACACCCGCAGATGGTTCAAGCCCAGATGTTACTGTGTGGGGTGAATTCGGATCATTTGCACCTGCGGTATGGATAAATACCAACCTCAAGGACTCAGGATCTACCGGTTCGGTAAGGGTATACTGAAGACGAATGGTCTGACTTCCCACATCACCGGACTGGGGTGATTGGATAGAAACCCCCAGTTGTGCAGTGGTAGATGATCCGGTAAGGGTAATACTTGTTGTAGCAGAATTAACATTTCCCGCTGCATCCTTGACCCATAAATACACCTGTTTCTCACCTACCCCCGCACTACTGATATAAAAAGCAGTTGGTCTGGTGCTCCTCCAGCCCGGGTCATCCCCGTTTGGCTGGGCGTTTTTTTCCTCGCCAAGGAGCCAGGCAACTGTTTCATTATCGTTTATTATCATAACAGTAATCAACCTTGATATGGTTGTCGTAGCCATACTCAAGCTTGGGGTGCCAATATTATCATCATAAGTCCAGTTGGTTTTTGTTATTATTGCAGAGGGATTGTCAGCCATATCTACTGCCTGCATGGTTATAGTGTATGTATTCCCGTGAACCAGCCCAAGCCCGGCAATGTTAATATTAGCCGTATTTGTACCTTTTGCGTATGGCAGAGTAGCCGTTGCTGCCATACCACCAAATCGCAGCACCATACTCTCTGGCTTAACATCCTCAGAAAGTACGAACATAAGCTCAAGCTCATGGTTATCCCGCCCATTATTTGAAGGCTTACACAGGGTAATTATCGGGGCAGACAGGTCATATGTCCAATTAGTGTTTGCCGCTATCTGTGCCTTGTTCCCGGCAACATCTTCACCCTCAAGTGTTACTGTGTAGATAGCACCATCAACCAATTGGTTTGCTTTGCCGTCTATAATAAAGGAATACTCACCCTTGGAGCTACTACCCAATACAATTCGATGTGGCGAATACCCATCATGACTGCCGCCAGTCCGAATAAAGCTAAGCCTGAGTGTGCCTGAGGCAATGTTCTCCGAAAGGCTGTATGAAACCCGTACACCCTGTGTTCCAAAGCCGCCTGTTGCCGGCTGACTCAGGATGATAAGCGGGGATTCTGTATCTATGCAGATGGCATCGTATTTCCATTCGAGAGTACTTGTACTTGATATATTGCCAGCCAGATCACAAGCCTCAAGAGTTACTGTGTATATTGCATTTTTGAGATAATCATACAGTGTCCGCTCACCATCGCTGTTCAGATCTACACCATTGAGGGTAATGCTACCACTTGCAGGAGAAACCAATACCCGATGTGGGGAATTGGCATCTGCCAGACTACTGAATGTGATACTTGCGGTTGCCATTAGTTTGGAAAACTGATACGCCACGGCAATGCTTTGATTGTCCACGATCGGCATGGTCAGGGTCATGGTCGCTGGCACGGTATCCAGCACAATGCTCGCTGTGGCTGTGGCACTGATATTACCCACCGCATCCTTTGTCCAGAGATAAACACTAACCGTGCCATCAGCCGTTCCAAGATCAAAGGTTGTTGGTTCCTCTGCCAGCCATCGTGAGTCATCATCAGTCGGCTTGCCGGTCGCAGTCCCAATCAACCAACCAATTGCCTCTGAATCATTATTCACACTCACACTCACCTGTCGTGTTCTGGTATAGCCTGCCCCATTGTTCAGGGTAAGGGTAGGGGTGGCAATAGATATATCGTACCGCCAATTGGTACTGACACCCTGCCCGGAATTCCTAAACGCATCCGTAGCCTTCAAACTAACCGTGTAGACTGCTCCGTGTTGCAGCCCAAGCCCATTGCCTGCAAGCACAGTCTCGTGCTGTCCAGCAGTAAGGCTCGTTGTCCCGAGGGAATAGGAATGCGAGCCATTAACTGTACCCACTCCCCCTGTACGGGTAAATGTTAAAGATAGCGTGGTTATGTCCTCTGAAATGGTGTAAATAACCTGAATGCTTTCATTGTCAACACCATTAGATGCAGGGGATATGAGATTAACCACTGGTGGGATTACATCCATGTTTGAGTTTAATATAATGTTTGCTGTTGCCGGTAGGCTAACATTTCCTGCCATATCTCTTGCCCAAAGATACACGGTTTTGGTACCATCCCCGGGACTCAAGGTAAATTCAAATGGCTTGGCATTTACCGCTGCCTCCTCTGTGGGTATACCCAAGGTCTCGCTCATCAGCCAACCAATTGCCTCTGAATGTTCCTTGACACTGACATCAACCCGTGGAGTATGTGTGTACATCCGGCTCCCGGTAATTTTATTCATCAAGTAAAATGATGGTATTGCCATCTCAATGTCATATGTCCAGTTGGTATTGGTTGAAGTGGCACGATTGCCATTCATATCAGCCATGCTCAAGGATACAGTGTATGTCTGCCCATTGATTAGCCCAAGATTTGATCCATCAAGGGTTATGGTGTTAGTCCCATACTGTCCGGTCAAACTGCCTGTTACGGTTACCGCTGTACCAAAGGTGAGTGTTCCACCTTGACACGGCTCGGACAAGTAGTAACTGACCTTGATGCTTACATTATCCGCCCCATTTGTAGCCGGGGTGATTAGATTCACTGTTGGCAATGTGTTATCCTGTGTGGTATCGAGCATGATGCCTGCTGTCCCGGACTGACTGACATTGCCGGCAATATCTTTGACCCAGAGGTACACGGTTTTGGTCCCATTCCCGTTACTGAGCTGGAACACAGCAGACTTTGTTGTTACCCACAGCAAGGGATTCTCATCCGGTGCGGCAGATTGCTCACTCAACCACCAGCCAACTGTATCTGTCGCTGCATCAATCAATGTCCTCACAATTGCCGAAATTGTTACAGTCTCGCTCCCGCTTATCTGGTCGTATAGCCTCAGGGTGGGTGTGTCCACCTCATTATCATACCGCCAATTACTCACTATGGTAGAACTGCCCCTATTTCCGGCAGTATCAGTCCCAACAATCTGTACCGTATATGTGGCATTATGTGTCAATCCACTGCCGGTAACTGTAGTCGTCCCAACACCACAGACAATTGTATGCACCTGCATCCCACCAGAAGAAAATACCAGCATCATACTCGATAATGCTTCAGAAGCCGTGCAATTAATTGCAATGCTTTGATTATCAACGCCATTTGTGGCAGGTTTGCTCAGGGTAATGATGGGTATCGTTGTATCATATCGCCAATTAGCATTACTCACCATTGCTACATTGCCGGCAAAATCTACAGCCGTAATTGACACCATGTAATTGCCATCTGTCAAGCCAATCTCCGTACCAGACAATTCCACAGTATGGCTACCACGAGTAAGATCAGTCAGTTGTGTCCCCACAACCATCCCACCGATGGCAAAGCTAATCGTGGCTGATGCCACATTCTCAGACAGGGTGTAATTTACGGCAATGCTCTGATTATCCACAATCGGCATGGTCAAGGTCATGGTCGCTGGCACGGTATCCAGCACAATGCTCGCTGTGGCTGCGGCACTGATATTGCCCACCGCATCCTTTGTCCAGAGATAAACACTAACCGTGCCATCAGCCGTTCCAAGATCAAAGGTTGTTGGTTCCTCTGCCAGCCATCGTAAGTCACCTTCAGCCGGCTTACCACTCACAGTCCCAATCAACCAGCCCACTGCCTCAACATCATTATTCACGCTTACCATTACCTGTCGTGTCTTGGTGTAACTTGCCCCTTGATTCAGGGTAAGGGTTGGTGTGGCAATGGATATGTCGTATCGCCAATTGGTATTTGACGCTTGCCCACAATTGCTGGCAAGATCGTATCCCTCAAGACTAACAGCGTAAACAGCCCCATCCCGCAGGCTTAATGTTTCGCCAGAAAGCATCATCTCATGGCTGCCAGCAGTAATACTGCCAATCGTAGAGGTATGCACAGTATCCGTTGCCCCGCCAATACGGTTAAAGGTTAATCTCATCGTACCACTTCCTATGTTTTCCGAAAGGGTATAGCTGAGGGTAATACTTCCATTGCTTACCCCACCGGTTGATGGGGAATTCAGAATAATGATGGGTTTGGTCATATCCAAGATAATAGTTGCAATAGCACCGTTGATATTTGAAGCACTGTCCCTCATCCACAGATAAACTGTCTTAGTACCCTCACCATTGCTCAAGGTAAATATAGTGGGCATGGTATCCCTCCAGCCTGAATCATCTGCCTTTGGCTGGCTTGTTTGTAACTCACTCAATAGCCATCCAAAGGCTCCCTCAGCCGATATCTCCACCTTGACCATGGCTGAAGTGGTGTAGGTACTGCTGTTGATAGTTTGATCCCGCAACACAAAGGCAGCAGTGCCAACGGCTGTATCGTATCGCCAGTTGGTATGAGTAGATGGTGTGCCGACATTTCCGGCTAAATCTGAGGCAAACAGTGTTACGGTATATGTTCCATCAGGCAAGGATAGGGCAGGAATAATGGTCTGTGTGCCTGCCTTTGGGGATAGTCCTGTGCTCAGGGTAGAGGCTGTCCCACCTTGTCTTGAAAATACCAGCATCAATGTTTCTGTAGCTATGGACTCAGAAAGATTGTACATTACCACAAGTTGATTAGCTGTCTTGTCTGCCTCAGGCTTTAACAATTCAAGCCGTGGGCTGATAGTGTCCAGTGTAATTGTGCCCTGTGCCGGGAATAGGCAGATATTGCCAACGCTATCCTTGACCCAGAGATAAATATGCTTGATTCCATCACCAGTGCTCAAGGTAAATGTGGTAGGTGTTGCTGATTGCCAACCACTTGATGGCTGTGTTGTCTGCGTCTCGCTTATCAACCAGCCGCTTGTATCTACATCATTGCTAATGGATACCGTGATGGTGCGTGTTGCTGTATATGCCACGGAAAGAGTGAACCCAGGTGTTGAGATGAAGTTGTCGTATTTCCATGAAGTCGTTACGCTTGAAGTATTGCCAGCCAGATCGCAAGCCTCAAGGGTTACTGTGTATGTTGCCCCATCCTTGAGATAATCGTACAACGACCGTTCACCATCGCTGTTCAAATCAGTTCCATTCAGGGTAATACTACCGCCTGTGCATTCCACCAATACCCGATGTGGGGAATTGGCATCTGCCAGACTATTGAATGTGATACTTGCGGTTGCTATTAGTTTGGAAAACTGATATGCCACGGCAATGCTCTGATTATCCACAATCGGCATGGTCAAGGTCATGGTCGCTGGCACGGTATCCAGCACAATGCTCGCTGTGGCTGCGGCACTGATATTGCCCACCGCATCCTTTGTCCAGAGATAAACACTAACCGTGCCATCAGCCGTTCCAAGATCAAAGGTTGTTGGTTCCTCTGCCAGCCATCGTAAGTCACCTTCAGCCGGCTTACCACTCACAGTCCCAATCAACCAGCCCACTGCCTCAACATCATTATTCACGCTTACCATTACCTGTCGTGTCTTGGTGTAACTTGCCCCTTGATTCAGGGTAAGGGTTGGTGTGGCAATGGATATGTCGTATCGCCAATTGGTATTTGACGCTTGCCCACAATTGCTGGCAAGATCGTATCCCTCAAGACTAACAGCGTAAACAGCCCCATCCCGCAGGCTTAATGTTTCGCCAGAAAGCATCATCTCATGGCTGCCAGCAGTAATACTGCCAATCGTAGAGGTATGCACAGTATCCGTTGCCCCGCCAATACGAGTAAATGTCAGGGTCAGTGTGCCTATATTTTCCGAAAGGGTGTAATTAAGGGTAATACTCCCGTTGCTTACCCCGCCGGTTGATGGAGAATTCAGGGTGATGATTGGTTTGGTGAGGTCCATGGTAATGGTTGCAGTGGCACTGCCGATATTGCCTGCCCTATCCTTGACCCAGAGATACACAGTCTTTGTCCCATCACCTGAACTCAAGCTAAATACAGCCGGTTTACTATTCCATAGTCCGGAATTCTCTGCCGGACTACTACTGTGCTCCTCACTGATTATCCATCCGATTGCATCTCCTATTTGGGTAGTTATCGTTGTATTTATCATGGCTGAATTGGTGTAAGTAGCACTGTTGGTGGTTTGATCATTCAAGGCAAGGGCAATAGTGCCAGCCGAAGTATCGTATGTCCAGTTGGTAGTGATTGGTGTAGCCGTCCCCCTATTATCAGCCAGATCAGTCATACTCAGAGTGATAGTGTATGTTTGCTCATTTATTAATCCGCTGCCATCAATCACCACTGTATTTGCTCCATAATTGCCAGTAAAGTTAGTTGCTGTACTTGTGTGCGTCCCAAACATGAGTATGGCAGTAGCTGGATTGCACGGCTCAGAAAGGGTATAACTTACGGTAATACTGCTATTGTCCACACCATTTGTGACTGGCAGGATAAGGCTGATTACCGGTGGGGTAACATCCCTGGTGGTATCCAATTTAATGGTTGCCGTTACCGTGGCACTAACATTGCCAACCAGATCCTTACACCAGAGGTACACGGTTTTGGTCCCATTTCCTACACTTAGCAAAAAGGCTCCCGGCTTTGTTGAGAGCCACCCGGCACTACTCTCATCCGGTGGTGTGGTTTGAACCTCACTCAATAACCAACCAACAGTCTCTGTTGCTGACTCAAACCCTACTCTGACCACAGACGAAACCGTAATATTTTGATCATTACTATTCTGGTCATAAATCTTAAACAATGTTGGGGTATCAATCTGGTTATCATATTTCCAGTTGGTGGTGATGCCAGATTCAGCTGAATTTCCTGCCCAATCGGCACATATCAACTTCACACTATATGTTGCCCCATGTATCAATCTCCATGTGCCTGTCCCCTCTAAGGATAACGCATCTCCATCAAGCATTACCGTATTATTGTCCATATTACCTGTAAAGAATTTGCTGGTAACCGTATGCACAACTTCATTTGATGTAAATATTATCCTCATAGTGGATGGGTCAATGGATTCCAAGAGGTCATAATTGACCATTACGCTGTGATTGTCGACACCAGTTGACTCAGGCTTTTTAATGGTTATCTGCGGTGGATTCGTGTCATACCTCCAGTTGGTATGAACAGCAGGAATGCTCACATTCCCTGCTAAGTCCACTGCTTGTAGAGAAATTGTATATATTGCTCCATTTTTAACCAGAAGTCCATCCCCATTAAGGGTAATAGTTGCTGATGTTGTAGTAGCTGTTAATCCTACCACATGCTTACCATCAGATACCCCACCTGTCCATGTCCAGGTAAGTGTTACTGAGGCAACCCCCTCGCTCTCACTAATGGCATAATCCACTAATATATCCACATTATCCATACCATTCTGCTCTGGCTTATTCAAAGTAACCACCGGAGCTTTGGTATCCAGAATAATGGTTGCAGTTGTCCCATTTATATTTCCTGCCCTATCCTTGACCCAGATATACACCGTCTTTGTCCCATCACCAGAGGAAAGGTTAAATGCTGAGGGCTTACTGTTCCAATAAGGACTATCTTCATTTGGCTGATCTTTCTGTGTTTCACTGTCATACCAATTAGTTACATCATTATTCACTGAAATATCCATCTTCACCAATGCAGTTTTGGTATAGGTAGCTTTATCAGAAAGCTTTACGGTTGGTGTAGCAATAGTAATATCATATATCCAATTAGTACTAATATTAGACTCACCCTTATTGCCAGCCAAATCCTCTGCCTCCATCCTGACAGAATATGTACCCTCTAATAATCCCAATGCTTTACCATCTAATTGAATACGATTTGTACCAACATTGGTTGTGAGGCTGGCAATCGTAGTGTTTGTAGCCCCTGTAAAGATAAGCCTCAGGGTTGATGTAGACACAGACTCAGAAAGCTTATATTCCACAGCAATACTATCGTTATCAAATCCCCCGGTAGATGGTTTTATCAACTCAATCACAGGTGCTTGCGAATCATATGTCCATGTGCCGTTTGTAGAGGATGAGCCACTATTCCCTGCCCTGTCAACAATCTCCAGCCACACATTATACACTGCATTTGGTTTTAAGGCATCATTGGTTGTTGTATTTTGATCATTGTTCAGGTCGCCGCCATTTATCGTAATGGTTCCACTATCTCCTGTAGTGGTTCCTAACTTTGCCTTGACCCTATGTGGTGAATTTTCATCCTGCGTGCCACCTACCTGCTTGAAGATAAGCTCAACGCTAAAAACATTCTCAGAAAGCTGGTATCGGACAGCAATATTCTGATTATTAATCCCTCCGGCAGCTGGCATGGTCAGAGTAGCCATAGGGTTGGTTGTATCATATGTCCAATTGGTAACTGTTGCAGTAGCAAGATTACCAGCCATATCCATAGCTGACAGGGACACGGTATAGCTGCCCTCTGTATTATTTAAAAGATTGATAATAACATTATGTGTGCCTGCTGTACTGCCCCATGTAGAGGATGTCATGGTAGTAATTGTTGCCCCTTTGGCAAAGGTAAGCAAGAGGCTATCAGGTTTGACCGTCTCATTCAGGGTATAGCTCAGGGTAATGGTGCCATTTCCAAAACCATTTGTATCTGGCTTGTTAAGGGTGATAACTGGTGTTGTTGTATCAAGAATGATGCTTGCTGTTGCTGGTGTTGGGGTAATGTTGTCTGCAATATCTTTGACCCAGAGATATAACATCTTGACACCATCACCAGCAGACAGGGTACAGGTAGCAGGTTTAGTTATGCTCCATGTAGCCATTTCCTGTGGTATGCTAACATATCCTTCACCCAATAAATAGCTTATCGTGTCTGATTCCTGTGGGGTAAGCGTGCCGATATTGACAGTAATTGTTGCCTGATTGGTATAACTTCCAGCGAGAATGGATATTGTAATGCTGCCTATTTGAGTATCATATGTCCAATCAGAGATAGTCGTAGGTGTAGCCAAATTGCCGGCAATATCTGTGGCACTCAAGGTTACGGAGTAGGTGCCATCTGTTAGTCCCAATTGATTTCCAAACACGGTTGCAGTCCATGTCCCTTTTGTAGCTGTTCCAAATCCTGTAGCTGTTGCTGTCCATGTACCACGGGTAAATGTAATCTTCAAGCTGGAAGGGTTAATGTCCTCAGAAAGGGTATATTCCACCGCAATGCTCTGGTTATCTGACATATTCTGTATTGGCTTGATAAGTCCGATGACAGGAGGGGTAATGTCATATCGCCAGTTGGCTTGACTATTGGATGTACCACGATTACCCGGCAGATCATTGCCAACAAGGGTTATGGTATAGGTAGCACCATCGCTAAGCCCAATACCAGATATATTCAGCATAACAGAATTGGTGCCTTGATTTCCGGTAATAGCAGTAAATCCGACTGATATGTTTCCAAACATAAGCTTTATGGTATTGGTAGCAAGCTCTTCAGAAAGCCAGTAGGCTACAGTAATGCTGCCATTGTTAGAGGTATTGCTTGTTGGTTCACTCAGGATGATTGTAGGTTTATTTTGATCCAGGATAATATTAGCACTCACCAATAATGGGCTTACATTCCCTGCACTATCCTTTATCCAGATGTATACTGTTTTGTTTCCATCTCCATCGCTAAGGTTAAACGATGTTGGCTCACTCTCTGTCCAAGCATTACTGCCCTCATCTGGTCTATTAATCTGAGTGTCACTTATCAGCCATTTTGATGCATCCGGTGTATCATTCCCAACACTTACCTTAATTTGTCTTGAGGCAGTATACATTGCCTTATCTGCCAACTCCAGTGTTGGTGTCCCAATTATGGTATCATATTTCCAGTTATCTTGAATGCTTGGTTCAGAGATATTTCCTGCCCTATCCTGTGCTGTTAGCCTTACTGTGTATGTGCCATCACTTAGCGAAGGGGATATATTGGATGTCCCCAGGGTTATATTTGTACATCCTGCAAGCGTAGTTCTTACGGTATGAGTACCTGTATCCGTTCCAATAAACACAAGGGTTACTGTAGCTACTACCTCAGAGATAGTATATTCAACAGCAATACTCTGATTATCAAATCCATTGGTTGCCGGTTTGCTCAAGCCTACCTTAGGGGGGGTAATATCATATGTCCAGCCTGTATTTGTTCCAGATGTGCCCGGGTTCCCTGCCCAATCAATAGCAGTCATGATAACATCATACACACAGCCATCTATCAAGGAATCATCTGTGGTAATATTTCCATCCGAAAGAAGATCTGCACCATTTATCTCTACGGAATGTATACTTTCTGTACCTAAAAATATAGTATTTGCCTTTCTTGGAGATTTAGGGTCAGCTGATGAGTAGAACATCAACCAGAGAGAATGAGGGTTCACATCCTTGGAAAGGGAATATTCTACAGCAATGGTTCGATTATCACAACTATTAGTCCCTGGAGAGGAAAGGGTAATCCGGGGAGCACTGGTATCATATATCCAGTTATTATTTGTCACAGAATATGTATTTCCGGCAAGGTCTGTGGCATTCAAGGTTACAGTGTATGTGCTGGTTGATGACCCAAGTAATGTTCTCCCGTCCAAAATTTGTAAGTGTGTACCACTTGTTCCTGCAGACAGGGTTGTTGTGGTTGACATTGTCCCAATAAAGGTAATCGTCAGACTGGCAACATCCTCAGACAGATTGTATTCAACATCAATCTGCTCATTATCCGAGGCGCTAGATGCTGGCTTGATAAGGGTAATGGTTGGCAGGGTGTTGTCATACCGCCAATTTTGGCAGACATTAGATGTACCCGCATTTCCAGCCATGTCTGTAGCGATAATGGTTACAGTGTAGGTGCCATCAATAAGCCCAATGCTTGCAGTAGTTGTGGTTGTGCCTATATATGTACCCAAAAGGGTATATATGGTGGATGTTGCCCCTTGGAATAAAAGCCTGACCGTCCCTGAGCCACATTGTTCGGAAAGCCAATATTCAATTGCAATGGAATTATTGTCCACACCATTTGAGGAAGGAGTAACAAGTTTGAGCACAGATCTGGCAGAATCATGGGTTGTAGTTATAGTGGAGGCAAGCAAATTTCCTCCATACATTGTCCCATACAAATCAGTAAGTGAGCCTGTGGCGTAGGTCAGAGTGGGGGTAACACTGGTGTTCAGAACACCACTTGCAAACAAAAGCTCGAAATAATTATCGTCTACATTCCCACCAGTAGAACTGCCTGTGGGCGTTCCAATCCCAGAGATATTAAAATCAGTCAAAACAACGGAAGTATCCTTAATCGGTTCGCTAAAGGTAATGCCGATACCATCCAGACAGCCATCGCTGTTTGTATCCAGGGTTACAGCCTTAATTATTGTTGGAGGGATAGGGTCAATAATGCTAAAGACATCTGATGTTGCAGCTATGGATATAGTGCCATTAGGGTTTATCACCCGCAGGCTCCATGTGCCCCACTTAGCATCAGTTAAGTCAAAGATACTCGTAAATGTGCCGCTGGTTGAGACAGATGTTGTCGTACCCTTTATTGTTAAGCTACCACAAAATAATTCAGCCTGTACCTGAGAAAAAAAGCCTGCACCATTAATAATGCAGCTAATTGTCCCGGTATTATTGCCAGAATTTGGTGAGATTGTTCCTATCGCAAGCGGTGTTGGCTCAAAGTACTGGATAAGATGATTGCCAGTGTCTATTACGAACACTTGTTCATGTCCGTTAGTTGTTGTTCCAACAATTATACCAAGTGGAGAGCTGAAACTACCAGTCCCTGCCCCTTGTATCCCAAACGAGGTAATAAAATTACCTGTTGGGCTAAACTTCTGAATACGATGATTACCAGAGTCGCAGACATAGATATAGTTATAGTGGTCAACGGCTATTGCTGTAGGCTGGTTAAACTTGCCCACGGCTGTTCCCTCATCCCCCCATTTGGTAATAAAGGTTCCATTATAAGTAAACTTTTTGATGCGGTTGTTCTCGGTATCAGCTACATAGACATTGTTATCAGAATCAATACAGATGCCTTGTGGATACTTAAACAGATTATCATTATCTCCATAGCTACCAAATTTACCGACAAATGTTCCATTAGAATTGAATCGCTCGATATTACATTTACCGGTGTTTGCCACATAAATAATAGTACCAGAACCAATTGCAATATTACAAGGCGAATTCAATGAATTTGTCCATAATCTAATAAAGCTACCATTAGCCGTAAACATTTGAATACGATTATTTCCAGAATCAGCTACGAACACATTACCAGATGAATCAACGGCTATCCCTCGTGGTGTGTTAAAAAGACCAGTGGCAGTGCCAAGGCTGCCCCATTTGCTTATAAATGTGCCTGTTGCTGAAAATTTCTGGATTTGGTGATTATTGGTATCTGCTACAAATATGCTGCCATCTATGCCAATGGCAGAGGCATAAGGAGAGTTGAGAATACCGTTAGAATTGCCTTGTGTACCAAAGGTGAGTGTTTGAGTGCTTATTGTAGCGTCAAGCTTGCAAATGCGGTGATTATTAGTATCTGCTACGAATACACTGCCGTCTATGCCAATGGCAATGCCTGCAGGTGAGGAGATGGGGGATAATGTAAAGGTACCCGTAGGCGTGCCAGAACCATTAAACCTATGAATATGACCTGCATCTGCTACATATATGCTGCCATCTGTTCCAACTGCAATGCCATCTGGGTAGGATAAGGATGATGTTCCCCACATGTTAGTAAATGTACCAGTAGTGCTGAATTGCTGGACAGCCTTATGTCCTGTATCGGCTACAAAGACAGAACCATTGGCAATAGCGATACCTTTGGGACCAGAAAATTTTTCTGGAGCAAGATCGTCAAATTCACCCCATTCCTTAATAAATGCACCTGAGCTATTAAATTTTTGAATCTTGTGACTATTTGTATCGGCAACATACACAGAGCCATCTGTTCCAACCGCAATCCCTTGCGGTTTATTGACCCCTCCCCACTGCAGCAGAAACACCCCGTTAAGGGTAAACTTCTGTACCCGATTGTTGTTTGTATCCAGCACATAAACACAGTCTGTCCCAACAGCAATATCTGCTGGTAAATTAAACTGTCCAGCAGCAGTGCCAAGGCTTCCCCATCGCATGGTTAATGTGCCACTTGCATCAAACCTTTGGATACGATGATTAAGTGTATCTGCTACATAGATATTGCCATTAGAATCTATAACCACACCCTTTGGTGAGCTGAAGTATTTATCATCCTCAGGCGACACCCCTGCCAAACCACCCTTATACTCATACCCACCATCATCTGCTTGAGCTATCCCTGTCAGTCCAAGATTCAACAACACTAACATTATTATTAAAAACAACCATATTTTCCTCATTTTTTTATAACCCTGAACTCCCATTTGTTTTTGTTAGCATCTTATCATTATCACTCTATATAATGGCTGAATAATCCAGCTCGTGTTTTTAAGGGACAAGAGATAACTTGCGAAAATCGCAAAAAACACGAAAAATTCTGATTCACAAATTCCTTCTGATTATTAATTTTCGCGGTCTTTCGCATATTTCGTAGTTTTCTTTTCCGTCAGTGGTAAATTGAAATCTGTTTCTCTCTTCTCCAGAAATATGTGCAATAGTCACCTATCATTTTACTTGTTTTTATTATCGGCAGTAGTGCTTATTTGCTTTAGAGCATATTGCTACGATACTTGATGTTTTTGGAACTTCTGAAGTTTAGAACTTAATTTATTCACCCTTTTACACAACATACATCTGTAAGAATTTCCTTGACTTTATTCATAATATTTATTATAATCATTACACATAGTAATTGCAATCTAAAAGCTTGCGACATGACTAAGGAGAATAGATTATGCTATTAGACCTGACAAATCTTACTTATGCAATCTCTGCGTTAGATAAATCCATTAACTCATACAAGGTGCTTTCTCAAAATACTAATCTCACCCAAGATGACATGGATACGATAAAATCTGGTGTAATTCAAAACTTTGAAGTAGCTTATGAACAGTGTTGGAAGTTTATTCAGCGTTGGATTCGAGAAAACAGAACACCGGAAGATGCCGATCATCCACTAACACGCAAAGAATTGTTCCGATTGGCTGCAACCTATGGATTAATTAAAGACCCATTACCATGGTTTGGATATGGTGAAAAAAGAAACCTGACCTCGCATACCTATGATGGCACAACTGCTGAAGGGGTTTTTCAGGCAGCGTTATGTTTTTTGTCTGATTCGCAATTTCTGGCTAAGAAACTGGAGGATAGCAATGATTGATATTGAGGAGAAATATTTGCAAATTGTGCAGAATATTCTGCTTTCTCATGTACCACAGTGTGAGGTGCGGTTGTTTGGTTCGCGATTTACAGGCACAGCCCACAAGTATTCTGATATAGACTTGGCAATTATAGATAAAGATAAATTGGATGAAAAAATTATCATTGATCTCAAAGAATTCTTTGCCGAATCCGATCTTCCATATCAAGTAGATGTACTCGACTGGCACGCTATCTCACCAAAATTCAGGCAAATGATTGAAACAGGTTTTGAGGTAATTCAAAAAAGGATTAGCCGCGAATTACACGAATAGTTCTGAGCTTAGATTCTGGGCAACAGCTTGGGCGTAAATAAGAAAAAAGGAGAAAAAAAGACAAGAGGCAAAAAGAAGTGGTAACCGTTCACAGTCTATATTTTTAACACAGAGGACATAGAGTATCAGGAGGGACACAGAGAAAGAGGACAATCGGCTTTCAGGTAAGATAACTGCTTATTGGTAACTACATCAGGTAAAGGAATTTACCACTCAAGACACAAAGGCATACAGTAACTACTTGTAGTTATACTCAAGTGGGGCATAAATTGCGTTTTTCGCTGGTCTTAATCAACGATAGCTGTGTTGTTCAGGTTCGCAATAGTACACTATTGCTCACCTTCACGCCTTGCTCTCCTTGATTAATTCTCACTTGAGAAAAATCGCAATTTATGCCCCACTTGAGTATATATTGGACGGAAAAAACTACGAAATACGCAAAAAATCGCGAAAATTAATAACCAGAAGGAATTTGTGAATCAGAATTTTTCGCGTTTTTTTGCGATTTAAGGAAAGAAGGATTCTGGACAAGCCAGAATGACAAGGAGAAGAAGGATCCTGTCGATTCTTGACAGGCAGGGACAGGCTA